>JABAOF010006508.1_pt2 | contig 10249 bp, 9 predicted proteins | sample 7062171 | NCBI WGS metagenome assembly JABAOF01 (sample SAMN14538628, study PRJNA623070) | marine sediment metagenome | biome: marine biome [ENVO:00000428]; feature: marine pelagic biome [ENVO:01000023]; material: deep marine sediment [ENVO:00002113] | place: India: Gulf of Khambhat ... | reverse complement strand
CATAGTTGTGCCCGAAGACTTCAGCAAGAACCTGACAGATGGTGTTGGAGTCGAGTTGAAGGTTTACGGGGTTTTCAGAGGAGGTGGCATTGCCGAAAGCGGCGCCTTTTCAGCAATAAGCAGTCCACTGCAATACTTTGAGCAACGATTAGTAGATCAGAGACTCAGAGAAGCATTGCTGGACCCAGCCGTGGTTTTGAATCCAATTGAAATCTCTCCAGGATCCATAGTCAAGGGAGAGCCTGTTGACGTGAATCCAGACACTCTCTTCGCGGTGGCCATGACACAATTCATAGGTTTTCCTTTAGCCATAATAATGCTGATCATTTTAGCGATGCAGCTAGCGGCCACCTCGGTTGCTTCTGAGAAGGAAGAGAAAACCTTGGAAACTCTGCTTAGCTTGCCAATTAGTCGCTTTACTTTATTAATGGGAAAGCTGACGGGCTCGGTTATCGTTGCGGCACTTGGTGCAATAGCCACAATTGTGGGAGTGCTCTATTACATGGGTTCTATTACCTTCGGAGCAGCAACCGAAATGATGGTTGACCTGAGCGCAGTCGGACTTGCTCCAGGATTATTCGGCTACGCTGTCCTTGGGCTCTCGCTTTTCGTTTCGTTGCTTTCCGCTCTTGCATTAGCTGTTGTCGTTTCAGTTTTCGCAGATGACGTACGAGGCGCCCAATCTCTACTTAGTTTTGTATATCTGCCGTTGTTCATCCCAATGCTAGTTCTAATGTTTACCGACATTAACGCCTTGCCACCATCTCTAGGCATGATTTTGCTCGCTATACCGTTTACTCACGCGATGCTAGCGGCTCGAGCCATGACTACAGGTGACTATTTTACTGCGATCTGGGGCATAGGCTACGTAGCCATATTTACACTAGTCATTCTCTACGTGGCTGCAAGAATTTTCGCTACGGAAAAAATCTTGACAATGCAACTGCGTCTGCGAAGACGAAAGATGAGAGAAGAATAGCAACGTCTGCTCCCAATCTCCTTGCATACGCTGCGTTTTTAGTAGGCTTATATTTGAAACACGTATAAGAAGTTGACAGAACAGAAACGAGGAACCCCGTTTGGTTGAAGAACATGGCTTCAACAAGAAGCTACAAGAGAAAGCTAGAAAATACCAAAATGCTAAGCATTTCGTTTCAATGGTGAAGTACGTGTTCTTGTTTGTCGCAGGTTTCTCAGTGTTGAGATTTGGCATATCGACAAGGTTGAAAGAGGTTGTTCTCCTTTACTCTGCAGATGTTTGGTTGACCACAGCACTCTATTTTTCGGTAGGTTTTCTCTGTTTCTGGGCTTTTTCTTTACCCTTCGACTATTACAGGGGATACGTCATTGAACACAGGTTTGACTTGTCGACGCAAACATTTCGTTCATGGATTACCGACCATTTAAAAGGTCTGATTCTTGGAATGCTTCTTTCCCTAATAGCAGTACAAGGCATTTACTACGCTCTTCGTATGATTCCGGTATACTGGTGGGTTGTTGTATGGGTATTCGCGTCTATAGGGATTCTAGTAATCGTCTATGCCGCGCCTGTGGTGATAATGCCTCTCTTCTTCAAATATCCTCCTTTGAAGGACCCACAACTGACTGAGAGACTCAAGAGTCTGGCGGCGAAAGCTGGAATAAATGTGGTTGGAATCTTCGAGATGAAGGCTGGTGTGAAAACCAAAAGAGCCGTTGGTGCCTTGGCTGGTGTCGGTGGCACTCGAAGAATAATCTTAAGTGATACAATGCTTGCCAACTATTCAAGTGACGAAATAGAGGGAGTAATAAGTCACGAACTAGGGCACCATGTGTTTCGTCACATCAGCAAAATGACTGTAATGACGAGTGTAATTACCCTGATAGCCTTGTATGCTACTGACCTAGTACTCAGAGTCAGCCTCGACTACTTCGGTCTCACCGGAATCACGGATATAGCTTCCTTACCATTGCTAGCCATCACTTTCGGATTGCTATTTTTAGTTGCCTTACCCATCATGAACACCTTCAGTCGCTATGCTGAGGGTCAAGCAGATCAATACGAACTTGAAATAAGTAGAGACCCAGACGCGTTTATCAGCTGCATGCTAAAGCTCTGCGACCAAAATCTCAGATACGCCGATCCTCACCCTTTCATAGAATTCGTGTTGTATGACCACCCTTCAGGGAAGAACAGAGTCCAACGAGCACTAAATTATGAGCAATTAATGAAGTCGTAGACGACTTCTCATGCAACGGTGAGTATTCTCACGTAGTCTGCCGTGTCGTCGCAGCCATCTGCCACCTGCTCCATGCTTTCGACTAAGTCTCTCAGCATAAGCAGTGTAGCCGGATCAATCTTCTTGCCATGTTCAAGAAGTAGGCTCTTCATTTTCAAATATTTCTCATCCACTTGGCTTTCAATCTGGTCAACCTTCTCGCACAAAGCCCTTGCTTCATCCAAGTTCGTTCCAAGCCTTTCGATACTCTTTCTCAAAGTGGAGGCACACTCTACGAGGTCTTGTGCCATTTCAACAAAAAGGTTCCATATTTCTCCGGGAACCTTCGCTTGAGTTAGAATTAAGAGAGTTCGAGCTGAATCCTTAACGAAATCAGCCATCACATCCAATCGTTTGACGAGATGCATTATGTCCTCCCGGTCCCTGGATGAAAGACTGCCCTGCGTCACCTCTGCAAAAACCGCTCTCCTCAAATCATCAATTTCCCTCTCCACAACAAACAATCGCTCCACAGAACTCTTGGTCTCGTTGACTCTACCTTTTGAGGCCGCAGTGATAGCCTTCTTCAGATCGGTTACCGTGTCGATGGCCAAGATCATCTGTCTACCCGCGATGTCTAAAATCTTAGTCTTACGCCGTTTTGCAAACCACTTCTCCATGAACATCCCGCCAAACAAGACTAAATATAATCTGTAGCCAAATACTTAAAAGACTGCCCCAATTCTCAGCCATTTGAACATCTCCTTTTTCAGCCACGAAGTGAAGCGTGATTCAACGTTCATATAATTTATTAAGTCTCATGATACACTATTTACGTGAAACCCTATTCATGCGAAACTCTAGAGATTCGATGGAGCAGTGGGGAGCGTGAAGCGTAGGAAGAAACCGCCCGAAAAAGTCGAAAAGGGGAAGACTTCGGTCTTTCGCCGAGTCTATTCAATTCAAGAACCATTCGTGTTCGCTGCGGTTGTACGAGACCATCTCACACAGAAAGTACGTTATGAGATTATTGAGCCGACTCTCCTGAAGAGGGAAGAAGAGGCTCTCAGGGAGATCAAGTCCAGCTTAATGCAAGAAGTGGACGTGAGTTTGAAGGACCTAGAAACCAGCGAAAAAGCAGAAGAGTATTTAGAAAACAAGGTCAGAGAAATCATCGCGAATTATCACATAAGTGTTGCCAGAGAAGCGGTCAATAAACTCCTATATTACATAAGACGAGATTTCATCGGCTATGGTAAGATCGACCCGCTAATGAGAGATCATTTGATCGAAGATATTTCTGCAGATGGCGTTGATATTCCAATCTATATTTGGCACCGCGAATACGAATCTCTGCCTACAAACCTCGTTTTCAAAACGACAGATGAGCTAAACTCATTCATTATAAGACTTGCCTACCTTGCCAGAAGACAGATCTCTATTGCAGCACCAATGCTTGATGCAACACTTCCAGATGGAAGCCGGATTCAGTTGACGTATGGAAGTGAAATTACGCGCAGAGGTTCGACCTTTACTGTACGCCGGTTTCGTACAGATCCACCCACTGTTTCAGACTTGATAAATTTCAATACTTTGTCCTCAGAAATGGCTGCCTATTTTTGGTATACTATTGAAAATAGGGCATCAGTTCTTGTTGCAGGTGGAGTTGCAGCTGGAAAAACAACGACCCTAAACTGTCTCTCAATGTTCATTAAACCAGAACTGAAAATCGTCAGCGTAGAAGACACAGCAGAACTAAATCTGCCGAATGAAAATTGGATTCCATCAGTTGTGCGCATGGGAACTGAAGAGAAGGGATCAGGCACAATTACGCTTTTTGATTTGCTGAAGACAGCGGTAAGGCAGAGACCTGATTTTATTATCGTAGGTGAGGTTCGCGGAAAGGAGGCTTACACGTTGTTTCAGGCAATGGCTACAGGACACCTAGGTTTGGGTACAATACACGCCGAGTCTTCTACAGCTGTGCTTCAGCGATTAGAATCTGAGCCGATGAACATTCCGAAACAGATGCTTACCATGATTGACGGCATACTGGTGCAGTCAAGAGTGGAAGTTGGGGGAAAACCCGCTCGACGGATCAGAACTGTAACCGAGGTGGTGGGTTTAGATTCGAAAACAAAGGAAATCCAAACTCACGAGGTTTTCACCTGGAACCCTAGGACAGACTCCTTCGCTTTTTCTGGGGGCAGCTTCATCCTAAAAAAGATCATGAAGAGAAGGGGACTCGACGAAAAGGATGTTCAGACTGAGCTCCGACAAAGAAGAGTTGTCTTAGAATGGATGGCGAAGAGAAACATTCGGAGGTATACTGAAGTAGCTAGCGTTATTCGAGATTACTACGCTGATCCTATCCGGATGTTCCGCAAGGCGAGGTTGGAAGCAAAGTGACAGCGAACTGGTTGAAGCAGATCCCTAGGAAGGTTCAGGAAAGCATCGACAAGATGAAAAAGCTCAGTTCTCCTATTCCTAGTAAACGAATAAACAGAAATCGGAACGGCCAAAACAAGCACTTCAGCCTTTGGTTGTTCGCGTATCAGGTCCTCGGAAAAAGAACCGTTACGTTTCTGCCCTTGTTTAAGGATGCGGATGTGAACCTGCAAAAATCCGGGATGAAAGTAAATTTCAAAGCCTATGTGAGTCTAGCCGTTCTGTCTACCGTGATTCTTTCGATAGCTACCTTGATAGCAATTCCTCTCATTCTGCTTTCCGCTTTCAAGCTCTCTTTTGTGTCTTCTGTCCTCTTCGGGCTTGGGGGAAGCCTGCTTGCGATGGCTCTAACCCTAATTGGTTTTTACATGTATCCGCTTGTGCGAGCGGATAGCCTCAGAAGAACTCTCGAAGACGAGCTTCCATTTATGAGTGGTTACATGGCTATTCTTGCTGGCGCGGGAGTGCCAGTGGCCAGCATTTTTCGCTCTTTAGCTGGGGTTGACGTGTCTTTGGCCATCTCAAGCGAAGCTCGAACAATCGTTCGGGACATTGAGCTTTTGGGAATGGACGTTCTGTCAGCATTAGACGTAGCTTCCAAGCGAACACCATCAGCCAGATTTAGGGACTTGCTCGAAGGCTTGACCGCAACTGCACATTCTGGCGGAAACATGGCCAAGTATCTAGCTCAGCGCTTTAAGCACTACATTGGACTCCGAAGAATCGCTTTGCGCCGATTTGCTGATACACTTGGGGTTTTAGCTGAGTTCTATGTTGTGATGCTGGTGGCAGGGCCTCTCATTCTTGTAGTTATGCTCGCTGTAATGGCCATGCTTGGCGGCGGCGGTCAGGGATTGCTAGAACCGAAATTCCTGCTTAATCTTCTCACCTATCTTGGAATTCCACTAGGATCCATTGTCTTCTTGATAATACTCGACATGGTTTCCCCGAGGCGATAGGGATGCCAAAGGTTCAGGTTTGGGAGAAGAAAGTTGCGTGGTTCGTATCGGTTTCTCTAGCGATAATTGTGATTGCAACAGCCCTTCTCACGCCCGTTGGTAGCTCCCTATTTGATGAGTATCTATTGCTCGCTGTAATTATTGCCATTTTTCCTTCAGCAATATTGGACTACGTAGATAACCGATGGAAAAAATCAGCAGACGCGCATTTGCCAGATCTCTTTCGAAGCATAGTCCAAGCTCAAGAGACGGGAACAGCGCTTCCTCAAGCAATTGAAGACGCATCTAAGAGGCGTTACGGGGTTCTAACTGGGGAGTTAAAGAAGATGGCTTCTCAGATGTCTTGGGGTATGTCTTTTGAAGAAGCTCTGCAGTCTTTTGGCAGGCGAGTAGATACACGGTTGACCCGTCAAGCCGTTCCATTAATTGTCGACGCAGGCTATTCCGGAGGAAGAGTAGAGAAAATATTTGAACCCTTGGGAAATTTCGTCGACTCGACTTTGATGGCAGAAAGAGAACGGCGCGCTCAAACAAGACCTTACGTTGCCATCATCTATGTTGCCTTCTTCGTTTTTCTGTTCACCATTATTATGCTCTTCAAAACTTTCATCATCCAGATGGGGGAGCTTTCAGTGTTTCAGTTTGCTCTTCTATCCCCCGAAGAAACAAAGACGCTTTTCTTCCACATGAGCTTCATGCAAGCCCTGTTCGGAGGACTTGTAGCTGGAAAAATGGGTGAAGGGACTATGAGTGCTGGTTTGAAACATAGTGCGATTCTTCTTGCAGTGGGTTATCTATCTCTCAAATTCTTGGTGTAAGGGTGGCGGAAATGAAGAGGTTTTTGAGAAACGCAAGAGCGCTAAGTCCTGTTTTAAGCAATGTTTTGCTGATGCTTATTGCTGTGGCAGGTATGTCCATTGCCATAACCGCGTCCTACGTTATTACAGGAAATCTTCACGATACTATGGGTGAACGGTTCATTGTTGAAGACATATGGTTTAGGTCAGGTGAAATTCGGATTTATCTTCGGAACACCGGTAAGGTGTCTATCCGGATTGCAGCCGTCTACATAAATCACACTTCACAGTCGTTTGCGGATCTTACAATGGACGAGGGAGAACATGGTTGGCTGAACGTAGCCTATGTTTGGAGCGCATACACCGTCTATCACATGAACGTAGTGTCAAGCAGAGGGACTAAAATTGCGGACTACTATAGGTCACCGGCTTTGTCACAATAGGCGTGGCGCCAGCACTATCATAGCGATAGTGCTGAGCCTAGTCATTATAGTGGTCATAGTATCCAATGTGGTTCTTTGGAGCTACGAGATGAACCAACTGGACTGGGAAAAAATGAACGAGAATTTCAGCATAACTGAAGTCACCAAGGTCACGAATTCGTCATGGTTCGCAGCGCAAAGCGAATTCATCGTGAACCAAGGCAATCTCGTAGACGGCTCTTTCCATTACACCACGACAGTAAATGATGTTGGCGAAACCTTCAAGGAAGACTTAGAGTATCAACTGGAAACCCTTCATCCTAACGCCGCGGGTCAATATACACAATGGCCTGTCGAGTATCCTTCTGGCAGCTCACATTGGAGTCTATGCGACGAAGACTCACCTGACGACGACAGCACCTACGTGGAGAACAACGCTGCGACTACGAAGAAAGATTCTTTCAATCTGCAAGATCCTGCGGGCTTTGGATCCATCAACTGGATTCGCATCTATGTTCGAGCAAAGCTTGTTGCTTCGGGAAGTAGCATACTAAGAACCTTCATGCGAACCTACGGCACAGATTATGAAGGCAGTGACATTACGCTTTCAACTTCCTACCAAGACAACTATACTCAATACAACATGAACCCTTACACCGGAGCGGATTGGACGTGGTCAGAAGTAGCTTCTTTAGAGATCGGTGCTGTAAGTATAAAATTGGATGCTGCCCTGCCTAGAATGACAGCCGTTTGGGTCGTTGTAAGCTCTAACGCGAGTCCGAACTACAGTCTTGACCTAAATTGCCCTTTTACTTTGGACCTGTCTACGTATCCTCTGGACCAAATTCAAACGGTAGAAATACAGCTGAGATGGCGAGCTGATGACACTAGCGAAAACTGGTACTTGAAAGCTTATGATTGGACAACCACTGCTTACAGCGATTCGAACTTTAACAGCACTTCAGGACAAGTGCCGTCAAGTGACTGGGGCACGTATACTGTGAATCTAACAGACAAATGGCAGAGCTATGTAAGTGACAGCGGTACAGTGCGTGTACAATTGCATGATGAAGTAGAAGATGTCACCCAAACGACAGTAGGAATAGATTTTCTCGGTGTTAGAGTCAGAATCAACGGATCGCGTTTCACCTTTAAGAATGAAGGTTCAGTAACATTGCACATGGTTTCTCTATGGATCATCAATTCCACAGTGCACCGGCACTACGACATGGATGCTATTGTGAATTCGGCAGAAGCTCTTTCATATGTTCGAGCTGACATCAACTTGACTGACGGATTCTACACGGTAAAAGCTGTAACAGAAAGGGGAAACAAGGCGATTTACTCAGCAGAAGTCTGATCCATGCTGGCTTCTAGGAGATCAACGGCAGCATTTTGGTCTTTTGCTTCGATTAACTTGATCTTGTAAAGTTCAGCAAGTTTTCTTCCATTTTCGCTCATCTTTGGAATCGCAATCAAGCAAGCCTTGGCTGGAGTGACATCGAAAACCTTGGCAAACATGGAAATAATTGATTGCTCTGAAACGGCTTCACCTGTTAGAGACAGAACGATGTCAATTGCCAGTAGTTCCTTAGCGGTTTCATCAATAGAAGCTATGATGTCGAAAATGTGACTCGCTCCGGACTTGCCCTTTAAGAAGCTAGGGCTTTCTACATGAAAGCCGCGGCTTTGTAGAAAATCTCTTACAGGTGCAACTAGCTTGTAGTGGGTGCCAGCTTCCCTCATCAAAGTCTCATTAAGACAGTACGTGTATGTGTTTCGGTACTGAGCGTCTTCAAACATGAAGTCCATGTTGCAATTGCGACAATGATGAGCTGGAACAGGGATGTCAAAGCTTTTGTTGCATTCGTTGCAGCTGCACCAAACTCCGGCTTTCCTGTAGTCGACATCTGGCTTTGCTAGTTCTTTGTTGCATTTTGGACACACGAGTTTGTCTCGGTTATCGAAACGTTCGTCAGTGTCGATGTACCCGCATGAAATGTGCTCAATTAACGAGTTTTTCCTAATATCAAACGTTTTGCAGTAGGGGCAAAGGTATCTCGTGGAGACGTTAGCTGAGTCGCATGCGGGGCAATGTATGGTTTTGTCATAGAGTTCCGTTCTAAGGAACCCATGTTCATAGAGACGGCTCAGAAACTCGCTTGTGAGGGTTGGGTCGCCTATTATGAGTTCTACTTGGGGGTATCTGTATCCCTGTTGGGGATCGTAAACAGGATTCAACTTGTCAAGCTCTCCGCTCAAGAACTTGTTAAGGAGTAGTTGAAAGCGGGAGTCGCGGTAGACTTCAGCCCGCTCTTCTTTCGAAGTTTCTAGCATTCTCTATCGCCTATGTCGATACACGCAAGAGCGCTTCAAGTGGTGATTGTACAATTGAACGTGCCTTCCTCATCTAGGGAGTGACTTGCGCAGTTGAGCCGTTGATCGAAGTACTCGGAAAGAACTCCAGCCCAAAAAGAGCATATTAGATGTTTTCGCGAACCGTGCAGACTTTTGATTGGGGAATTTTTTATGATAACCTCTATTTCTGCAGGGTTGTTGTTTATGATTTTCAGTTGAGTGATCCCCCACCCCCCTCGAGTTTGAATTGCAACTATGCTTTTTAACAGATCTTCGTTGTTTGTGTTTGGATTGCTAGCCTTTGCCGTCTCGAAGAGTTGTCGCCCTTGTTCAGAGGCTATGCAGTGCACAATGACTTCTGCTCCAGAACCGAATATTTCGTCTATCTTCTTGCACGCTGGAAGAAGATTGGTTAAAGCAACTCGGGTATCGAAGAACCTTATCTCGCCCTTTTCGTAGTCACACTTCAAGTTTTGGTTGCTTTTCTCCTTGACTTCTTTATACTCGATTTCCATTTTTCATCCACTCAACGTTGGAGGTAGGGTGAAACTGCGGTTGCCTCGATGTTCAGTTTTCCAATTTCGCAACAGAAAGCGTATGAAATACCCTGCGTCAATCGCGCGAAGCAGTTTCATAGTGATTTGTAGCTTTCTGAGCTTATATTAGATTTATGAATCAATGATAACAATGGGTTTTCTATTTACACGTAATTGCAGGGTCTTTTTCAGAATCACGTTGAGGCAGCCAGAAGACTAGAGGGGTCTGTCCGTCATGAGTTCTTCATACCCGCATAAAGGTCGGTCTGGGACGGCGTCATCATCCCCCACTATTTCAACACCATCCCCCAACATTATAAATGTAATGCTCTGGATGAAGAGGGAAGCATACGAAGAAACAACAATAAGAGGTACAGCCAAACGACTCAGACACTTAGCCAGACACACTGACCTAACAGACCCCGAAGCAGTCAAAACATACATTGCCTCAAAACAGTGTTCCAACGGATACAAAGAAAGCCTAGTCGAAGCCTACGACCTGTTAATCAGATCAGCCAACGGAAAATGGAA
>JABAOF010004547.1_pt4 | contig 10250 bp, 9 predicted proteins | sample 7062171 | NCBI WGS metagenome assembly JABAOF01 (sample SAMN14538628, study PRJNA623070) | marine sediment metagenome | biome: marine biome [ENVO:00000428]; feature: marine pelagic biome [ENVO:01000023]; material: deep marine sediment [ENVO:00002113] | place: India: Gulf of Khambhat ... | reverse complement strand
TGCTCAGTAGGGCAAAGGCGGATATTACATTCCTTCATGGGCCCAGGGGTGACCACCCACCCCTTAAGGAGTTAGTGGAAGGCACAAGGAAAACCGATGTCCTCCTTCCGAGCGGATTGCTATCAATTCCTAAAGAGGTTTTGATGGAAAATCCAAATCTTTTGGGAATCGCGAACTACGGGGTGGGATATAACAATATCGATATACTATCCGCAACGGAACTCGGCATCCCCGTAACCAATACCCCCGGAGTCCTGACCGAGACCACAGCAGATCTGGCCTGGGCCCTGCTCATGGCAACAGCGAGGAGAATCCCGCAGGCACATAATTATACAGTCTCGGGTCAATGGAAAGGGCCTGGTGGCAAGTCCTTCAAGGGGTTAGATATCGGACCCGGGGGTTCCAAGACGCCAAAGGTCTTGGGCATCATCGGTTTTGGTAGAATCGGTCAAGCAATTATGAGGAGAAGTCGAGGTTTCAAGATGACGGTGAAAGCCTACGATCCCCCCATGAAGGAAACCATTGGCAAAATACAGGGGGTGGAATACAGGGAGCTCGGTGATCTCTTGAGGGAAAGTGATTTCGTCACGCTTCATTGTCCTCTGACGGAGGAGACCCATCATATCATCGGGAGGAGGGAACTCGACCTGATGAAACCCACCGCGATCCTCATCAATACTTCCCGAGGTCCCGTGGTGGACGAAGAAGCTTTGGTCTCAGCTCTAAGAAAGGGGAAGATCGCTGGAGCGGGACTTGATGTGTACGAAAGGGAACCGCGTCTCAGTCCAGGGCTTGCAAAACTGGAAAATGTCGTCTTACTGCCTCACATTGGAAGTGCCACGGAGGATACCCGTGGACAGATGGGTGTCGTGGCAGCAAAAAATGCAGTTGCCATGGTGAGGGGGAAAAGGCCTCCCAATATTGTAAACCCCGAGGTCTTTGATTCTCCCGAATACCAGCGGAAGTTGAAGCCTTAAGACGCAATGAGACTCTTTTTTGGTCTGAAATCTTTCCTCAGATTTACCCCTTATCCTAGTCTCTCTGTTTGTTTGCTGAGATTACTGCTAACCCTTCTACGGGTGCAGCGGCACGTTTAACGTAAATCGTTTCGCTCTAGGGATAGAACGATATAATAAGCCTTGAAACCGGGGGATGGAGGTATTTTACCATGGGAAAGCCCAAAATTGTGATCGTCGGAGGTGTTGCTGGAGGCGCATCCGCCGCGGCAAAGGCCCGTCGATGTTCTGAAGACGCCGAAATCATCATGTTCGAGAAGGGCCCGGATATCGCGTATGCCAGCTGCGGCCTTCCATACTACCTATCAGGTGTGATTGAAGACCGCGACAACCTCCTCATCGTCACGGAAAAGCTTTTCCAGCGGCGGTTTCGGGTAGACGTGCGGACTCACAGGGAGGTCATCCGGATCGATCGGGCACGCAAGGTAGTGATGATTCAACATGTGGAGACGGGGACCATTGAAGAGGAATCCTACGATCGCCTCATCCTCTCTCCCGGCTCATCACCTGTGATCCCTCCCCTCCCGGGGGTTAACCTCCCCTTCGTCTTTACCTTCAAGACCCTTGAGGATATGGATCTCGTCTACCAATACTTGCAGCAGAGACATCCTCATGAGGCGGTCATCGTAGGGGGCGGCCTGATCGGGATGGAAGTGATGGAAAACCTCGGGATCAAAGGTTTGAAGGTCTCCGTTGTGGAAAAATTAGATCAAATTCTCCCTTTCCTGGATTGGGATATGGCGGAACTGGTCCGCCAGCATGCCGAATCCAAAGGGGTGAGGTTCCACCTCTCCCAGGGATTGAAGGCGATTGAGCTTCGAAATGGTTCCGGCGTTCTACACACTGAGGGGGGCAAAACCTTGAAGGCCGATCTGGTGATCCTCTCCTTGGGTATAAAGCCCAATGTGGCTCTGGCAAAGGAAGCGGGTTTGGAAATCGGCGAAACGGGCGGGGTCAAGGTCAATGAGTTCATGCAGACCAGCGATCCCGACATCTTCGCAGCGGGGGACTGCGTGGAATCCATTCACCGGGTAACGGGTAAACCCTTCTTGACACCCATGGGATCTGCCGCAAATAAACAAGGCAGGGCCGCTGGAGCCAACGCCCTGGGGAGAAAGATCGCGGTCAAGGGTTTCCTTGGAACGGTGATCCTCAAGGTCTTCGATCTAACCATTGCCAAGACCGGACTTTCGGAGGCGGAGGCCCGGCGAGCGGGTTTCGATCCCCTCGTGACATTCATCCATCCGGGCCACATCGCCGGATACTATCCTGGCTCAAAACCCCTGCACATGAAGACGATCACCGATAGCGCATCGGGCCGACTTCTCGGAGGCCAGGTCATCGGGGAGGAGGGTGTGGATAAGAGGATCGATGTGTTGGCAACGGCGATATATCATCGGATGCCCCTGGAAGAACTCCTTCAGCTGGACCTTGCCTATGCACCACCCTATTCTGCTGCCCGAGATCCCGTGGTGATCGCCGGGGCTGTCGGGCAAAATTTCTTCCAAGGGGACTGGATTCCCATTACACCTACGGCACTCCACGAGAAAATTGAAAGCCGAGGGAATCTGACGCTGATCGATGTTCGATCCAGAAGGGAATGCCTCAAAGAGGGGATGATTCCTGGGGCGGTCCACATCCCCCTCCATCATCTCCGGGATCGCATCGACCAGCTCGATAAGGGTAATGAAACCGTGGTATATTGTCGGACAGGCCTCCGTTCCTATCTGGCGACACGGATCTTGATGCAAAAGGGGTTTACCCGGGTGAAAAACTTGACCGGGGGCACCATGAGCTGGATCTACCCCGTGAAAAAAGGCGGCCTGAGGTAGGATTCGAATTTCCTATATCGCCTTGTGGATCATAAAGGTCCCTAAGAAGGCGAGCACAATAAACATGACCCTCTTATACCACTGCTCCCCTATCATTCCGTAAAAATGGGAGCCAACGTACGTTCCCAAAATCAAAAGGATTAACGAAACTCCATAAAATCGGAGGACAGCCACCGTAGTCAGCCCGCTGATGGCATGGGCAAAAACAACCATGAGGCCGGAGAAAATAAAGAACCCCTGTAAGGTAACCTTTATCCTATCCTTGCCCCACGATTGGAGGGAGGTATACACGATTACCGGCGGCCCGGACGCACCGAGTGCACCTCCGAGACAGCCCCCGAATAAACCGAAAAGATAGGCCCAACTCTCCCTTATCCCCACTTTTGATGATCTGAAAAAAAGGCTGTACAGGGAATATGAAACGAGGATTATGCCCAGGATCCAGTGGATGATATCCCTATTGAGCCTTTTGAGAAAGAAGACCCCAATAGGTACGCCCAGAGCAGCCCCCACAAGGAGGGGATAAATCTTCTTCCACTCCAGATGCTTCCGGAGCTGGACCAGAAGCAGGAAGGTTATGGAGACGCCGTATAATGCCACAAGGGGGATAACCGTCTTGATATCCAGGAAAATGGCCAGCAACGGAAGGGCCAGCAAGATAGATCCGAAACCGGACAGCCCTTGGGTAAAAGCGGCAAAAAACACGATTACACACACCCAGAGGTAAGTTCCCATTTCTTTCTCACAAAGGGATTCCGTTTATCCAATGTATACCATTTTCTTCTCTCCTTCGGCCAGCCTGTTATTACCCCTTCAGCGTGCCGAGTGGTATTTAAGAGGACTTTTCTATAAAATATCAGACAGTGGTTTAATGGCGCCTAATCCCATTTTTTCCCTTAGGCCGGCGCTCAAATGCCTCCTAACAATTGACTGGTTTGTCACCTATCCTATTCGCCGGGAGGATCTACGATGAAGAGAAATATGCTGGGCAACACGGGAATAGAGGTTAGCGAGCTCTCCTTTGGGACGCTCACCTTCACAAGGATGCAGGCTAATCTGACCCTAAAAGAAGGTGGCCGGTTGGTGAAGAAGGCCTTTGACTTGGGGATCAATTTTTTCGACACCGCGCGAACCTACGGAACCGAGGGCCATCTGCGTGAGGGACTCAGGGGGGCTAACGATAAGGCCACCATTGCCACCAAAACCCGTGCGAGAACACGGGATCTCGCCCAGGGGGATTTCGAGACCTCCCTCAAGGAGTTGGATCGGGATTATATCGATATCTACCATCTTCATCTTGTCCATGGCGCTCAAGATTTGGCGGAGCGCCGCAACGTCCTTGATCTCCTCCTAGAGTTCAAGGAAAACGGCCTGATCAAGGCCATTGGCGCATCGGTCCACAGGGTTGAAGGGGCCCGGGCCGTGGTGGCGGAGCCGGACATGGATATCTTATTCCCCGTGCTCAATTCCCATGGACTCGGGATCATCGACGGACCGATTGACGATATGCTCGAAGTTTGCAGTCAAGCTAAGACCCGGGGAATGGGCATCTATGCCATGAAACCATTAGCCGGGGGACATTTGAGGAAATCCCCCGAAGAGCCTTTCCATTATCTCCGGAATTTAGGCTTCGTCGATTCTATCTGCGTTGGCATGAAGTCGCCCGCCGAAATAGAGATGAACGCGAGCATCTTCGAGGGACGCGATGTTTCGAAGGAAGTGCTGGCTCAAATAGAAACGGTTTCCCGAAGCCTTGCGATATACGACCGCTGTGTTGGTTGCGGGGCATGTGTGGCGGCGTGTGCTCAGGGAGCCCTCCATGTGGACCATGCTCAAACCGACGAATCCAACCAAAAGAAAGGCCAGTCCGTTGTCGATAGGGACAAATGTATACTTTGCGGATACTGTGCGGAGGCCTGTCCTGAATTCGTAATTCGGGTTATTTGAACCCGGATTGGTCAAGGGGTTCTAACCTGATCTCCGGGACTTCTTTTCCCTTAAGGCTCATTGGCCTAAAGGAGAATCTCTCTCGTGGCCTCCCCGGGACTCTTTACCCCTACCATGGTCATGGTCCTCTGTAATTCCGACGTCATCTGCTCCACCACCTCACGGACCCCATCCTTTCCGTTGGCTGCCAGCCCATAGAGTATCGGCCTTACAATACCCACGGCCTGGGCCCCGAAGGCGAGACCTTTGAGAACGTCCGTCCCGCGCCGAAAACCTCCATCGACCATAATGGGTATCCTCCCGTCGATGACCTTCACGATCTCGTCCATCACCTCAAGGGGGTGCGGGAGGTAGTCAATGGTGTGGGCCCCGTGGTTGGATACCACGATGAGATCCGACCCCACCTCCAGGGATTTTTCGGCATCCCATGGGCTGAGGACTCCCTTCAACACCAGTGGCCTTTTCACCGCGTCCTTGATTTCCCTGAGTTCGCTAACGGAAATGGGGGTACAGCCAGAGGCCAAAATCTGATCATAAACCTTCGTCCCCTGCCCCGCATCGATCTCCACGCCCACGGCCGCCACTCCAGCCCTTTCCGCCGTCTCTATCTCCTGGAAGATCTTCCCCCTGTTCTCATAGGGCTTGACCGTCTGGACAAGGGGGACCCCCGTCCCAACGAGTTCGTCCAGGTTCTTGGGAAGAGGAGACCCGGTCCACATCATCGATCCCGCTTCCCTCACCCCATGAGCCACTTGAAGGAGTCCATCTTCCGCGATTTGAGGAATGGGCATGGTCACGGAGGACATGGTTATGGGCGTTTTAAGCTGTACCCCCATCAGGGTCGTCTCCGTAAAGGCTGGCTTTGAACCGATGGCCTTCTGGAGGAACTTAAACCGCTTGAAAATCTCCTCGTTATGCCCCAGGACGAACTCCGTCTCCACACCTTGGAGATAGAAGAGAAGTTTCTTCTTTTTCAGATTCTCGGCCCCTTTTGCATAGATTTCTGTGAGTTCCATTGATTCTCCTTTCATTTCTAGATCATGCTATATATCCTCACACTGGTGAGGATCTGCGCAAAAAACCTTTTTGACTGGAAATATCCTTTATCATAGACGGTAAACATGGTAAATTCAATTCTCTGAGGTTTCCGAAAATGAAAAAACGAAATCCACCGCGCACCTGAAATGAGATGTGTACCGCCCTGACCGCACGACTGCAACACTGCAACACCGCAGCACTATGACAACGGAGGCACCGGTGAATCTTAAAGCCCTGTTCAAACCGAAAACCTTGGCCGTCATCGGCGTTTCCTTACAGAATGACCGGCATCCGGCCAACGTCATCTACTACAAGAACAACCTTCGGTTTCAGGCCGAGGTCTTTCCCGTAAATGCCCGCGGGGGTATCCTTCAGGGGGAACCGGTCTACGCTCGCATCTCAGATGTCCCCCAAAAGGTCGATCTGGCGGTGATCGCCGTCCGCGCCGAAATGGTTCCCACTATCATGGGCGAATGTATTGAAGCGGGAGTTGGTGGAGCGGTAGTTATCTCCGGGGGGTTTGCTGAAGTCGGTCGAAGGGACCTGCAGGACCGCATGGTATCCCTGGCAAGGGAAGCGGAGTTCCCCTTCATTGGCCCCAACTGCCTAGGGATCTATTCCCCTCCCTATATGGACACCTTTTTCCTTCCCAGCGAGCGAATGGTAAGGCCGAGTAGGGGAAGGGTTGCCCTCGTCAGTCAAAGTGGGGGGACCCTTGTGGATCAGATGAGCAAGTTCGCCGATGAAGGTATTGGCCTTTCCCTGGGGATAGGTATCGGGAATAAGGCCCTGATCCGAGAACTGGACCTGCTCAGATATTTTGCCCGTGACCCTGAGACGGAAGTCATTGCTTTTTACGTGGAGGGCTTCGAAAAAAACGGGGGCCGGGAATTCGTCCTGGCAGCAGGTCGATGTCCAAAGCCCGTAATTGTTTTAAAAGCGGGTAAAAGCCCCGGGGGAAGCCGAGCCATTTCCAGTCACACGGCTGCGATGGCCGGGGACTATGAGGTCTTCTCCGAGGTGGTCGCTCAGTATGGCGTGGTGGAGGCCCGAAATGAATTTGAGTTGGTCTCCTTCTGCGAAGCCCTGAGCTGTTACGATCAGTCCATTGAAGGTAAAATCGGTATCGTCACCGTTAGTGGGGGACACGGGGCCCTGGCCGTAGACGCCTGTTTCTCCCATGGTCTTTCCGTGCCGACCTTATCCGATCAGCATCAAGCTGAAATCAAGGAACACGTTTCACCGCGGGTGCGAACAATCGCCTCCTTTAACAACCCCATTGATCTAACGGGCAGCGCCGTGGATGCTGATTTTATCTCAGCGGCTAAATTCCTGGCCGGCTATCGGGGAGTCGACTGCGTTCTGATACTGCTTCTGCCCTATACGCCTGGGGTTACCGCGGACTTGGCAGCCCGGTTAAGCCAGATTTATCGGCAAGCAGGTAAACCGTTGATCGCCTACGTGCCCCATGTGGAAAAGTACGGTATATTCATCGAGGGGTTTGAGTTCAACCGAATACCGGTGGCCCCCTCCATTGAGGGGGCGGTACACATGGCTGAGGCCATGAGGAGGTGGCAACCTTGTTGAAGAAAGGGATAAGGGACATACTTTCTGCTTCGAAGGATGTGGGTTGGGTCTTGGAACCTCAGGCCAAGCGCCTCTTTTCCATGGCAGGCCTGAACGTTCCTCGATTCACCATGTCGACCACGGTGGAGGAGGCAGTTCGGTTTNNGCGAAGGTGGTCTCTCCTCGGATTGTCCATAAATCAGATAGGGATGGCGTGGCGGTTGGCATCGATAGTGATGGGGAGTTGACCGAAACCTTTACCCGGTTCAGCCGGATCGAGGGCTTTGTCGGCGTGCTGGTTGAGGAGATGATGTCGGGCGTAGAATTAATGGTCGGCGCCAAGATCGACTACCAATTTGGACCGGTGATCCTCCTGGGAATTGGTGGAACCGGGGTGGAGATCTATCGGGATATCACCATGAGGATGGCGCCTCTTCGCGAAAGGGATGTCGAATCGATGGTCAAGGGCCTTAGGGCAGGCCAGTTGTTAGAGGGTTACCGGGGTTCAGAGCCGATCAACCTGAGCGAATTGACAAGGCTTCTCGTAACCTTCTCAGATTTGGTTATGGACCTTGAAGAGTTTATCGAATCCATCGACCTTAACCCGGTTATCTGCACATCAACCAAGTGTGTCGTGGCGGACGCGAGAATTATGCTCAAGGAATGGGAAGAAAAAGCATAGATTCGGTGGCACAAGAAAGATCTCGTTACATCGCAGGGTTCAGTCTCCTTCTCATCGCCTCCCTCTGGTTGTTTCCGTCACATCCGACAGCGAGGGAACAATACGCTGCCCAGACGGACAAGGACTGTGAGACCTGCCATAAAACTCCCGGGGTTGGGCCGGATTTAACGCCCTATGGGCAGGCCTTTCGAAGGGGAGGATACCAATATCCCATCCCAGCAGAAGCCTTCAAGGCACTTTCCCGCTTTAAACGGATCGTCCGCTTTTTCATCGGATATTTCCATATTGCCGCAGGCGTCATCTGGTTCGGAACCATCTTTTATGTCCATATATTCATCACCCCCCAGGCCCTCACCCGTGGGCTCCCCAGATCGGAGTTGATTCTGGGTTGGGTGTGTGCCACAATCACGGGTATTACCGGTTTCCTCCTGACCACGGCCAGGCTCACCGCTGTCTCGCAACTCTCCACGACGAAGTTCGGAATCATCCTGTCCGCAAAGATCATCCTCTACCTCTTGATGGTGGGCATCGTTCTCTTCACCACCATCGTGATCCGGAAAAAACTGAAACGGGAAATCGGCCAACAGGAGAAGAGAGATTTAACCGGGGGAGTTTTTACCCACACGGAGTTGCTTTCCTTCAATGGAACCGGCCAAAAACCCACCTACATCGCCGTAGAAGAGGACGTCTACGATCTTTCTGAGAGCCCCACATGGAAAGAGGGACGGCACATGGGGCAGCACTTCGCGGGCAGGGATCTCACCGATGATCTCACGGCGGCTCCCCATGGTCCTGAAGTCCTCGACAAGTTCAGTAGGGTGGGAAAGCTCTGGAGAGGGACAAGGGATACCTCTCTTCGGGTCAGCGCCACGAGAAAGACTTTCATCTATCTGGCCAACTCCGCCCTTGTAATTCTGTTTCTCATTCTCCTCTGTGTCGCCCTGTGGAGGTGGGGGTAAGGAGGCATTTCCAACTGAGCTTCCCCTTGGAAACCAAAGGCTTAGTGGTGAAGCCTCCTTTTCTCAGAGTGGGAACAACGCCTGGGACGAGGGCAATGCTGCGATCACCCGGGAATGTCTCATTGGGAACTCCGACTACGAGTTTCATGGGTCTTTTCTCTTAACCGCGCTTTGGGCTCCTTCCCTTTCCCGCTCGATTTATCCTCTTGTTCACCTTGCTCCAGGAGGGCGTAATGAGAAAGCTTTCCTCCATATTCCCAATCATCCCGATAAACTTATCCATCGGCACCGAAAACGTGAGAACATCCTCGGGGACGTACGGCCGGGCCGAGACGTCGAACATCCCGAGGACGCACCGCGGACGCGGGGAGCCCTTTTCGAGATAAGGATACTGCACAATTGAGCCGCAACCGGCGGCAAAGGGCGCAAAAACCCCACCTTGTTCGGCCTCATCGAAGTTCGCGAGGGTAAAAAGGCCGGAGAGAACGTCAGGCCGCCCGAAGAAGACCACTACGTCGGGATCCTCTGAGTCCTCGATCCTGTCCCATCTCTTGAAGACTATGAACCGAGCCGGTGCCTTGAACTCCGGCAACTTTTCCATCACCTCTCTCACTAATGCCGGTGATTTTTTGTAGCGCTCGCCTTCAAGTTTTCCGGGAATACCGCAGGAGAGGAAATATTCGAAGTTCGGCATAACCTCTTCTGCAAATCCGAGATACCTCTTCCCACCGCCGCAGCCGATCGAATCGGCGTCAAAGCAGAGAGGATTTCCCCTTCGTACCTTTGACAAATCGGCGATTAGACACCTATGCCCTGAAGGGGGTTCCGCCATTTCAGCCCGTCCTCCCTCATCGGTGTAATAAAGGGCAATCGGTAGCTCTGCCCCATGAAAGAATTTTTTCCAGAGCCTGATGAATTTTTCCGTAATCTCCATATCCATAGTATTTCCTCCAAATACGAACAGATTACCACCATGCTCCCTCGGAGCAGTAAGGATGGTTGGTTCCTCTTTTATGGAGGGGAATCATTTCCCTTGCCTATAGCTTCCAGCGTGAACGCTCTCATACGCCCGTACAGGGTAATGTAACAACCCCAGACAAGAACGGACCAAACACTAATAAGATAAGATCTCTTATCTCCAGAAATTCCCAATTACAACTATTTCACCTCACTGTTACCAGGAATGCACCGAGTACCTTTATCATTATGA
>JABAOF010006767.1_pt1 | contig 10253 bp, 9 predicted proteins | sample 7062171 | NCBI WGS metagenome assembly JABAOF01 (sample SAMN14538628, study PRJNA623070) | marine sediment metagenome | biome: marine biome [ENVO:00000428]; feature: marine pelagic biome [ENVO:01000023]; material: deep marine sediment [ENVO:00002113] | place: India: Gulf of Khambhat ... | reverse complement strand
ACAAAGGCAAACCTCCAAGAGATGTTATCCCTCTCTCCTTTTTCTCTTTTTCATACTTGAATGGAAGTGGCTTTTGTGACATGCTTTTTTCACCTCGCTGTTTTTTTCACCCATTGGGTGAAGATTTTTTTGTAATGTCTTGTTTTATTATAAGACGACAGCGAGGTTTTTTTCATTTTCTTGACGGTGGATTTAGGTCTTCCTTTTTGGTTTGAATTTGTTTTATTTATGATTTAGAATTTTAATAGTCATGATCTAATGAATTTATTGGCTGCATAAAAAGATGGGAGACGATCGATTGGATGGATGGAAAGAAATCTCAAAATATATCAAACGTGATATCCGGACTTCTCAGAGGTGGGAAAAAGAGTTTGATCTCCCGATCTATCGGATAGACAATCAGTCCGATCGACCGAAGGTCTATAGTTATAAATCAGAACTGGATGAATGGTTTAAATCGAAACATAAATCAAATTATGAAAAAGTGGCGAAAAAACGAAGAAGGATAAATTTAATAACATCTCTGGTGCTTTTTATAACCGCAATCTTGATAATCTTGTTCGTCTATCAAAATTTTTTAAGGAAAAATATGAGTTTGACTTTCAATGATGTTAGAAATGCAAATCCAGTCAGATGGGATCTTAGAGGAACAAACTTAGTTTTCTTTGACGACAAGGATAATTATTTATGGAGTAAAGGACTAAACAATCCAAAAAAGGACCTAACAGAATATTATCGGGACGAACAAGATGAAATAGCCAAAAATTGGATGCCCTCTGACTTCAAGAGAAGCAGGATTGATTTCTCTGATATCGATAAGGACGGAAAAAATGAAGTCTTGACTGTGTTGATGCATGAGAACCCTTTAGATAGATGTATAGCTCTTTGCGACAATGATGGCCGAATACTATGGTCAAAATCAATCGAATTCAACCAGGAATATGAAGAAGGAAGGATCTTCAATGATTACAAGATACAAAAACTGTCATTTGATGAAATTAATCAGGACGGAGCAGAAGAAATTCTTGCCCTTTGGACACATGCACGTCTCTCTCCGAGCGTATTTTTTATTTATGATAAAGAAGGAAAAGAGATTTTAAAATACAGTCATACTGGACTTTTAGATTTTTTTTCAGTTGTAGAGTTTGCGGGATTCAAAAAGATTCTTTTAGGAGGGACAAACAACCTTTTAGCAGGTGATGCAGTGCTTATTCTCCTGGATTGTAGTCAGCTTAAAAGTGGCTTAGCGCCCCCTTACGATATTCCGTATGATTTAATCGAAGAAAAAGACCGCATTCAAGAATATGTTCCGAAAAACCCAAAACCTGCTTTCCAGAATTATTATATCCGTTTTAAGAAAAACGAAATAAGCAGAGCTGTCGGGATAAATTATCTGCACGTTCATGAAGCTAGAGCGAGCGATAATGCAGTATTTGTCATGGTCAATCTAGGTCTAAAGAAGATAAGTCCTGTTTATTTTCACTTCAACCCTGATTTTTCAATACGCTATATTCGACCTGGATTAGAATTTAAGAGGGATTATAAAGATTTGCTTAGTGATGGGACCATCCAAACGCCTTTAAAAGCCTTTTTGAAAAGATGTGAACACGATGTTTTTTTCTGGGATGGAAAGGGAAACTGGATANNTGTCCGTTAAAGAATAGAAAATTTCTTTTTTAGTTAACTAAAACAAATCATCCAGATTCTTTAGCTCAAGAGGCTTTCTCAAAATAAGTTCATTGATATCGCGATTCCAGAAAATGGAATTTTATATTCTTTCCAAAAAAATCTTGATTTCATTTTTTTTGTAATAAGGCCGTCTCTGGCCTGAGATAATCCCAGATAAGATAAAGAGAGAAGAACAAATTTATGCCGCAACTGCGGAATTAAACGGAATTAAGCAGAATTATGCGTCAGTTATGATCATATTATTGATTTGACTCTTTAAAAAGATATTTTTTATATAGCTCAAATGCATAAAAAAGGTGCTTATTGTCAGAGAAGAAGAGATTACTTTCAATCTGGAAGAAATTTAAAATTATTGACTTAGTTGAATGAATAAAGAATTGCGAGTCTGCAGAATTTAGGCAAAGGGGAGGTGCACCATGGAAGTTTAAATTTTAAAAGGGATCAAAGATGGCTTTCGATGATTTTATGAGAAAAGAATATACAGAGAAATTTTAGGAACAAAAATAATTAAAAAAGGAAGAAAAAATGGATAAAAGAACGTTAAAGAGTCCTTTTTACTTCCTTGCCACTATATTTCTTTTGGCTCCTTTACTTCTATTCTCTAATTCAATCCCACAAATTAAATATGATGGAGACATAGCACCTGATCTTGCTTCACCTCAGTGGTGCTTACAAGCTGGAACTGGTGCCCCCTCCCCACCAGGAGAAATAATCATTGATGAAGGCAGAACAGCATATCATCATTATCCAGGTACTATATGGCGCCAACATGAAACTTATTGTGACCCAACGCCACTTGCATTAATGAATAATTATGATGGGTATACGGCAGAATTCGGTCATAAAAATCTTTACAATACAAAAGATGTAACTAAAACAGGAAGCTATGCAAGAGGTGATACCTTTCAAATTACGGATGGCATATACAGAGTAGATGTCTTGTTTTCTCCTGAGGGGATACGAGTCCATGGTGATTCCCATTTTATTATTGAAAAAGAGACTACAGGAATCGATCCAACCCAGTGGTATGATTATAAACTTGTCTGTAAAAATGGATGGTATGATTTTTATATAGATGGAAATTTAGAAAATCATGCAAAAATGAGAACTGATGTAGATGACAAATCTATTACATTTGGCGCAGGAAATAGCCGATGGTTTGTAGAAGGGGAAGGATATTGGGATTACGTCTGTATAACTTTCGGAATTACTATTGAGGCAGTTGTAGATATTGATCCTGATATATTAAATTTAAAAAGCAAAGGCAAATGGATAACTGCCTATATAGAATTACCTGAAGGTTATGATGTAAATGATATAGATATTGAAACTGTGGAATTGCAATACAATGATAGTTCAGTTGAAACAGATTGGGGAGGAGTTCAGGGGACAGTATATATGGCGAAGTTTGATAGAAGATCAGTTATCTCACTACTAAATGAAGTGACTGAAAATGTTGAGCTAAAAGTAACAGGAGAGGTTGCAGAAATTTCATTTGAAGGCTCCGATACAATTAAAGTGATAAGGTAAAGCCAAAAAATAAGAATAACCCTCTAATAGTCTTAATTTCACCACAAAGTCACAATACAGTCGTTAATTTGGGGAACATGCCATAAATTGGGCTTAACGACAGTTCACTTGACAGTTTTCTGATACATTCTGAAGACTGTTGTCGTAATTATTAGACAAAGATTAAATTGACCGAGAGGAAGCTAGGTATTTTAGGCTTTCCTGATTTGAAGAAACACAGCTGAGCGAATTAACGGCTATAGAGGATTGAGGAGGGGGAGTAGTTATCCAGATTGCTTTTGGCTGACTTGAGGACCGAGTCCATCCTAAACCTGCGGATTTGAAGAACTCGGTTGATTCGTTACTCATCTTGAGTCATCGACCTTGTTGTATTAGGTGTTAACTGTTATTTCTGGATGTTAGTAGGTGGAAATAGGGGAAAATTGCGAGGGATTCACCGCAAGCACAAAAAGCAAATTCCTATCTCTGCGGGGCAGCGATGGATTAAGACCAAGCCTAGATTCCTAAAATCTTATTCCAATCGCACCTGGTTTCTCAGCCTGTCAATTTCATCACGGCTGAGGTACCGCCATTTTCCCTTCTTGAGATTGCCCAAAGACAGATTACCAAATTTTATCCGCTGCAATGCGATGACTCTGTGGCCGATGACCTCAAATAGCCGCCTCACCTCTCTCTTCCGTCCTTCGTGGATTTCCACCCGGAGAAAACTTTCTTTGGATGACGATGAGAGAAGGCTCAGCTTGGCTGGGGCTGTTTTTTTGCCGTCGAGAATAATGCCTCTCTCTAGCCTGCGAAGGTCAGAGGATGCCGGAGCTCCTTTAACATTGACGAGATAGACTTTTTTTGCCCTAAAGCTGGGATGGGTCAGCCGGTAGGCTAATTCCCCGTCGTTCGTGAGCAGGAGCAAGCCTTCGCTATCATAATCCAATCTTCCCACAGGAAAAACGCGGCCTTTTAGGGAAGGGATAAGATCTCTCACCGTTGGCCGGCCAAAAGAATCCTTAAGCGAAACCAAATATCCAGGAGGCTTATTCAACATCACATAGTAAAGTTTGGTCTCCTTCTTGACCTTCTTTCCGTCCACCTCCACTTTGTCCTTCTCCGCATCGATTTTATAGCCCATGGCCTGGATAACTTCGCCGTTGACAGCAACCCGGCCTTCTTCGATCAGCCGGTCGGCTTCTCTACGGGAGGCCACACCGGCCTGAGAGAGGAATTTATTCAACCGGATTTGGACCATCAATAATCCCTTCCGAGAAGATGAATATTCCCGATTTTTACCAGTTCTAATCCTGCTTCTAAGGCCGCTTCTCGGCATTCCTCAGCATGACGACGGGAGGTCCGGGGCAAATCCCTCATAAAAAATTGAGGGTGGAATCCGAGAAGAGAATACGGAATCTCTGGGTCCAAAGAAGCCACAAATCGGGCAATCTTTGAAACTTCCTCCTTCTCCACGTAGCCAGGAACTAGGAGAGTACTAGCCACAATCAGCGGAGGCTCTTTTCTTTTTCTTGATAATCGGGCGGCCCATTCAAAATTCTCAATCGTCTGAACATTCGGACGTCCGCAGAGGGCTGTATTCAACCCGGCATCAAACGCCTTCAGGTCAAACTTGATACAGCCTCCACTCTCCAGGGCAATATCCACAATCTNNGGCAATATCCACAATTTCCTCTAAAAAACGCCTGTTCATCGTCCCGTTGGTCTCCCAGCAAATCCTCAAGATTTTTCCCCGGGTTTGTGAAAGTGCTCGACGCGAGGCATGAATAGAATGGGGAAGCTGAGGCGTTGGATCTCCGCCGAAATAACAGACACAAGAAGTTTTCTCGTCGATCGCCTGGATGAGCTCACCCGAGGACTGAGGTCTTAGCTCCTCGGGGTTGTGTTTATGCTGGGCATTCTGACAGAAGAGACAATCCAATGTGCATCCGTAGTAAAAAACAGCCAGGTTTTTATACCCGTATTCTGCTCCTTTGCTGTGAGCGAATTCGGGATATCCGGCGCCAGTTCCCCCCGCACACACCCAATCCCCCACACAGTTAGTTGGCAAGGAATCATAGTACCATGAAAAATAACCTTCTTTGGGGGAGGGAATTAATCTTTGGCCGCCTTGGTTTCTTCTGATTCCGCAATAACCCTTTGAATCTCTTCCTATTCGACACTGGTTAAAACAGTACGAACAAGATAGAGACTCTTCTTCTTGTGGTGGGACGGGTGGCAAATCAAAATTCTCTCTGGCCGTGCGATGAACGTCCAGAATTCGAGGTTTGACTTCTTCAAAATCCTCCAGAATACAGTCGCGACACAGGGATAAACTCTCGGAAACAAGTCGATGCGTCTGACTGCAGTGGACACACTTAGCCATTTTAATAGACAAATCTAGAAATGGATATTGAATCCCCCGCTTAACGTAAAATCCCCGACCTCGAGTTCCTTATCATCAATGTTAAAATCCACAAGATGATATTTACCCTCAGCTATAAGCGAGAATTTCCTCCCCAGCATCAACTCCACACCTAGGCCGAAATTGTAGCCTTTTTCCCTATCTTTATCGATGTTTTCAATATTCGCCGAATAATAGCCGTATCCGGCTGTGATATACGGATGGACAGCCATCAAAGGAAAGAAATACTTGAGGTTCAGACCGATAAAATTGTAATCGATATCCCGGCCACCCCAATCAAGACCAACAATATCTGCGAGTTCTAAGTTATGAGCAGCCTGGAAGTAATTCAATTCAAGGCCCATCATCATGAATCTCACTCCAGCTCGGAATCCATAGAGATAGGTCGTATCAGTGTTAAACTCCACATCCTTCAGGCTTGGCTTCTGGGCGGAAAATCCCCCCTGAAGTCCGAGATATATTCCTCCTCTGGCTGGGCTGAAGACTGCCAGGATAAGCAAAGGGAGGATGATCAAAATCGATATCGTCTTCATTTTCATCTCTGTCTCCTATGTCAATATTATTTCACGGATTGATGATGCAGAAAAGAGTAAACTTTCGTAATTCCGCCTTTATGTAAATTACGGCTCATGAGGTTTGGCCAGAATCTCCATGATTCTAAGATCAAAAAAGGTTTGGGCGTTGGTTGGCTTGAGGAGGACGGCTGTATCTACCCCTCTGGCTGTCCCTCCGATGGCNNCTATGAGCCCGGCGTCAGCTGCCATCAAAGCAATCTCGACGGCTACCTTTGTCCCTTCTCCAAAAATTCTCAAGGTATAGGCAATAATCTCTTCCAGCTCATACGTTCCCAGTTTTTTTCTCACCGCTCGGCCCACGCCTCCGAAAGCATGCTGAGAGGTGAGGAGTTTTGCGCCCGACGCCTCGAGCTTCTGACGATTCTCAGGCGTCATTTCTTGATAATCCGGCTTAGAAAAACCCGTGGAATGGGTGACTATCACCAGGTTCCTATCAGAAAAATGTTGGACAGCCATCAATCCCGTCTTCCCTGAAACGCTGGAAACGACGATATTCTGGATTTTAAGCTCTTTGGAGCGTCTGGCCGCCACCTCGAGCGTTCGTTTGGTATTCTGCGGACCGGGGCTCTGAAAGTAGAAACAAGGCAACAAAATTCCCTCAGGATGCTGAGGCTTTTTCTTCGACATCTTCTGTCCTCCTTTCGGACCTTTTTTAGGCTCTGAATTTTTCTTCTGTTGTCCAGCCTACCATCACTCGTTCCCCAGAAGGAACGTTCAGTTTATGGTGTGATCAAGACCTTTATCATTTCGGGTCTCTGAGCCAAAGCCAAGGCCTCTTTGGCTTTATTAAGAGGAAAATCTCCATCCGCCATTTCTACTACGTCAATTTCTCTGTTCGCTAAGACGGAAATCGCCTTCGAAAACGGCCCGCATCGGGAACCGATAAGTTCGATCTCGCCGATGACGATCGAAGAAACATCCACGTTGACATCATCACAGAACGTGCTCTTGAGGACGATTCGACCTCGAGGCTTAACCAAAGATAATGCCTGTTTTACGCCCTCTTTCTTTCCTGTCGCTTCGATCACGATATCAAACTGCCCTTCGATGGCTTCCCCACCGCAGAATATCTTGATCCTCTTTTTCTCCAGGATGTTCAACTTCCTTTGATGTTTCCCTGCGCAGGACACCCTGTCAGTTTGCGACTTTATGACTTGGGCCGCAAGCAATCCCAGCTTGCCATCTCCCAAAATCAGAACAGAATCATTTTCGCCAATCCTGACCTGCTCCAGAATCTCCAAGGCCGCTGCCAAGGGTTCCACGAACACGGCCTCCTGGTCATCGATTGCCTGCGGGATTTCATGCAAATTTTTTAATGGAAGAGTTAAGTATTCGGCAAAAGCTCCGTTTTTTCGTTTAATGCCCAGAACGCTCCGCGTAGGACAATGGTTCTCCAGACCTCGCAGGCAGAAGTCGCATGTTCCGCAGGCAATGTTTATCTCACCCACCACTCTCTTCCCGAGCCAACTGTTTGAGGGTGCTTGTTTGACTTCCCCGACAAACTCGTGGCCGAGAATTCCCTCAAAATCCATGTAGCCCTTGATGATTTCCAGGTCTGTGTTGCAGATGCCGGCTTTAAGCACCTTGATAAGAGCTTCCCCTTCAAGAGGAAAAGGCTCAGGCACATCCTGGACACTGATCTTTCCCTGTTTTCGCAGCAGAGCTTTCATTTTCGTTTTCTCATTTTGTTTGCTGCTTATGAAATTGTCAAGTGAGATGGGGTCAGGCGTTATCTCTAGGTTTTGTCCTCGGGTAAAGGTAGAGACACAGCTTATCCGGAGGACAAGGCCTGACCCAAACCAGGATAAACCTTCCTTTCTCTCTCCCGTATCTTATATAATAAGAAGTCTGATGCAGTAGGTTAAAAAAAATGGCAAGAGTGCATGTGGGTGAATCTGTTTCGATGGCCATGAGTTCACTGTGGTCGAACAAACTCCGGACATTCCTGACCTTATTGGGCATCATCATCGGTGTTTTGACCATCATCGCCGTCATCTCCATCATCCAGGGCTTGAATAACTATGTCTACACGAAAATGGCCTTCTACGGAGCCAACGACTTCTCTGTGACGAAATTCTCCATAGGGACGACAAGTTTGAAAGAATTCCGAGAACAGCTGAAACGAAAAAATCTCACTCTTGACGATATGAGAGTGGTTCAGAGTCGATGTCAGACATGTGAGCTCGTCGGTGCCTCGACGAGAACAACAAGAACTGTGAAACACAGGAGTCAGTTCCTGAAAGACGTCGAAATTCGAGGCATCACCCATCTTGACCATATGATCGGGACTGTCGAGGAGTTGGAAAGAGGAAGACACATCCAGAGAGACGATGAAACTCACTCCCGGTATATTTGCACTATAGGTCAAGATATCGTCGACAAGCTATTTCCCCGATTGGACCCCCTAGGAAAATGGATCAGGGTTGGTCCCCATAATCTTCTCGTAGTGGGAATCGGCACGAAGAAGGGGAAACTCTTGGGTATGAGCCAAGATAACTATGTCCGGATTCCTATCACAACATTTCAAAAATTATACGGCACGAGGCGGACGATCAGCATCAATATCCACACAGCCAGCCAGGAGCAGATGGAGAGAGCCCAAGAGGAAGTCAGGACAATCCTCCGCTCCAGACGCCATCTTTCTTTCGACAAACCCGACGACTTCTCCATCCAAAGCTCGGAGACATTTATCCAAATCTACAAAACAGCCACGACCAGCATCTATTTTGCTATGATCGCCATTTCCTCTATTGCTCTTATCGTCGGAGGGATAGTTATCATGAACATCATGCTCGTCTCGGTCACTGAGAGGACCAAGGAAATCGGGATTCGGAAGGCTGTTGGCGCTCGCCGGATGGATATCATGTTCCAGTTCTTAATCGAGGCGGCAGTCATCTCAGCCACAGGGGGCTTGATCGGCATCCTTGTCGGCTTCATAATAGCCAGGGTTGTCACCGCAGCGACTTCTCTGCCTTCTGTCATCGATCCCATTTCCATCATCATCGCCATTCTCGTTTCGACGTCTGTCGGCCTCTTCTTCGGGCTTTATCCGGCCGGTAAAGCCGCAAGGCTTGACCCCATCGAGTCTTTAAGAGCAGAACAATGAGATTAGGAATTCTGAGCGAGGTATTCATTATGGCTTTTGATTCCTTGAAAAGCCATAAGCTTCGTTCTTTGCTGACCCTGCTGGGCATCTTGATCGGGGTGATGACTGTCATCGGAATGGTCTCTATCATCCAAGGATTGAACCGGTCTTTTTTATCCGAGCTTGAATCTGTCGGCTCAGATCTTATTATTGTGACAAAATTTGAACCTGGGGCAAACATAGGCCGAATGTCTGAGGAAGAAAGGAAAAGAAGGGATCTTACCTTTGAAGATGCCGAGGCCATAAGAGAGGAAAGCACCCTTCTCAGAGCCGTAGCCGTTGATCTTGTCGTGGATATATTCGAAAGCGTTACCATTAAATACCAGAATATCAAAACTCAAGACTCCTTCGTCATCGGAATGAACGAAAAATTTCCCCAGGTCCTTTCTGTTTACCTTCCAGAAAAAGGACGGTTTATCTCAGAATCTGATGTCGCTCACAGCACAAAAATTTGTGTTCTCGGTTCTGAGTTGGCTGAGACCCTTTTTCCGCATACCAAAGCTATAGGAAAAGATATCAGAATAGGACCGGAAAAATTTACAGTCGTCGGAGTCCTCAAAGAAAGGGGAAGTTTCTTCGGGCAGAGCCGAGACGATTTTGCAGGCATCCCGATCACAACTCTGATGAAGTACTTTCCTTATGATCTTGAAAACCTCGAAATCATTGCTAGTCCCAAAGATCACGGTTATCTTCCAGCTGCCATCGAAGAAATTATCAATATCTTGCGTAAAAGAAGAAAAGTCGGGTTTGGAAAACCCAATGACTTCGCCGTCTATACTCAAGATACTATCATCGACCTCTACAACCAACTCACAGGAGCCGCCTACATCGTGATGATCGTCATCTCGTCTATCGGCCTTCTGGTGGGTGGCATCGGGGTCATGAACATCATGCTCGTTTCTGTCAAAGA
>JABAOF010013339.1_pt7 | contig 10257 bp, 16 predicted proteins | sample 7062171 | NCBI WGS metagenome assembly JABAOF01 (sample SAMN14538628, study PRJNA623070) | marine sediment metagenome | biome: marine biome [ENVO:00000428]; feature: marine pelagic biome [ENVO:01000023]; material: deep marine sediment [ENVO:00002113] | place: India: Gulf of Khambhat ... | reverse complement strand
CTACTGCCAGCCGAACGGCTTTGTCTTGCCATACGCCACCCCGGCGTCGTCCAGTGTATCAACTGTATGCTCTGTCGTGGGCACAACGCACCTCAGGACATTGTGGTGCCCGTGCACGGCGCCCGCGGAGTCAATCACACCGTGAACGCGGTCAAACAGTAGCAGAGAGGAGTCAAACATGAATCTGTACAAACACCTTCAAAAGCAGCGACGTGGGACAGGCAGGTTGATTGAACCGGTTCGGGATACGGAGCAACGCAAGATCAAAGCACGCCGGCGCCGGCCTCAGCGGTCAATTGAGGAGGTGGAACGGGACCTGGCATGGGCGTTCGCACAGTACGAGACCACTGAGGGCCCGGAGCAAGCGGAATGGTCAACCGAGATAGGGAAGCTGGAAAGGGAACGGGACCAGTTAATCGACGACGACGATGTCTAAAATGTGGACAAACTTGACGAACTCAGGATACCAGTGTATACTATAGAAGCGAGGTATTTTCTCATGACACACAACGAGCTACGGAAAGGCACCGAGGTGTTTTTACTTGGCGGAAGGAAGGGCAAGCTCCTGGACAACAAGAAGGGAATTATCCGGTGTGTCCAAATTACCGAGGGCGGCTACCCTGAGGCCGGCTCCGTGTACGTGTGGGAGATACACAGCGCGATCCTGCCCGGATCGGATACCATTCAGCCTGTAGCTCTCTCGTCGGCGCACGCCAAGAAGCGAAAGGTGATACAGGCCTGTGGATTCTAAGTACACGCACTTCATTCTGGACACGGAAACGGAAGCGTTTGCGCCCGGGATCTGTCCACCTCCACCCTACGTCGTCGGCGGATACGTGTGTGGGTTCGAGCACAACAGCCCAATCACGATAATGCCGACGGACGCACCCGGGCGCCGGTTTTTCCGCGATCTGGTAAAGGAAGTGCTGGACGACGGCAAGACCGTGGTAGGCCATAATCTGGCCTTTGACCTGGCAGTACTTGGCATTGTGCCGGCGCCGGAACACCGATTGCATGACACCATGATATCGGACGTGCTGCTCCGGCTGGCGCGCACTGACTGCGACGAAAACAAGCCGGGGCCGCCCTTGGTTCGGGACCTCAAGACGTGCGCGAACGTACCTATGTTTGGCAAGGCGGATACCCGGCTTTCGTTCAAGCGGGGTGTACCACCGACACTGAAACAGCTGGCCTATCTGGAGCAGGATATTCGGGTGACTGCCAAGCTGTGCCAGCGCCAGCTGAAGCAGGGCGTGCCGGGTGGGTGGCGAGAACAGACCTTGCAGGTACGGGCCGCCATGGCCCTGAACCGTCTGGAGCTCGAGGGCATACCGGTGGATATGTTTCAGATCCAGGTCGCCCGGGCCGCGCAGCAGAAGCGCCGGGCCACGGCCGCGGCTCACTTGAAAGAGGTGGGATTATACCGACCGGAACGGACCGGCCCGCGCGGAGGTGTGTACAAGGCCTCCCTGGACACCAAGACCTTCCGGCTCTACGTCAAGAGCCTCAGCGAGTGCCGTGGCATTCCCCTGGAGCTCACCAAGAAAGGGCAGGTGGCTACCAAGAGGGAGTTCCTTCTCGAGTTTCAGCAGAACGAGGTCGTGGGGCACTGGCTCGACTACAAGGACTCAGAGAAGATAATCAATACCTTTCTCAACGCCTGGGAGGAGGGCGACGGCAAGGTACATTCACGTTACAACCTGTTGGTGCGCACCGGCCGTGTCTCGGCCAGCAAGCCGAATATCACCCAGGTGCCAAGCCGTGGGAAGCGGGGCGAGCTCAAGAAGGTGTTTGTGTCGCCGGACGGCTGGGAGTTCTATGAACTCGACTTCACCCAGTTGGAGCTGTGTACCCTCGCCTTCCTCACCCAGGGGCGCATGGCCGATCTGATCAACGCAGGGCACGACCTACACCGGGCGCTGGGTGCTGTCTTTTTCGACAAGCCGCTCAGCGAGGTGACGAAAGAGGAGCGCCAGCTCATGAAGTGCGCCAACTTCGGGCTGCCCGGCGGCATGGGGCCGGCAAAATTCAGGTCATTCATACGTACGAACGGGCTACCCGATCCGGGCGACACGGCCGCGCGCGACCTGATCAATGCCTGGCTCGCCGCCTACCCTGAGATGCAGGACTGGCTCCGCGACGACTGCGATATACACAAGGTGGATCGCTGGGTCTGGGCCGGCAAGGCCGAGGACTACAACATCAGCTACGTGCGCGAGGATAAGGCGTGGGAGAACGCGCATGTACGGCTCTATGAACTGCCGACACGGTTACCCAAGGTGATCTGGGCCCAGCTGCACCGCGGTGAGGGCAGCGCGGGCCTCGAGTGCTGGCTGACACATCGAGATACGATCGTCTGCGGCGGCCGCAAACGCTGTCCCGTAAGCTACACAGAGCAGCGCAACACGCGCTTCCAAGGCCTCGCCGCCAACCTGGCCAAAGAGGCGCTTGCCAGTGTGGCATTTTCTGGACTCACTGTCAAGATACATGCGTTCGTGCACGACAGCATTCTGATCAGCGTGGTGCGGGGCGACACAGAAACTCCGCGCAAGGTGGCCGAGCTCATGCTGGCCTCAGCGCGGAAGCACATACCTGGCATACGTGCAGGCGTTGAGATTTGCGGGCCGGGGGACAGTTGGTATGGCGCCAAGACCGGTCCTGAGCAGCAGTTGTTTGTATAGGAGGTACGTGTATGACATGTTTGCAGCACAATGGGCTGATCGGTACGAGGATTACTGTCGAGGTAAACACATGAGCAAACTCCCTGTCGTTCTGTTTGGCGGGGGCGGGTACTTCGGTCACTACATCGCCGCTGAGTGCATCCGGCGCAAGCGGCCCGTGTACGTGATCGATAAAGCCCACCTCTGTGACGTGGCCGGCGTCTTCAACGTGTGGACGCGACGAGAGATCTCTGCAGAGGACATCAAAGAGCTGCTACCATTCCCGTGCTCGTTCGTTCACCTGGCATGTCCGCGAAACAAGCCCGAGGAATGGAGTTGGGAAGGCGCAATCGAGTCGTTTGATGAGGGACTCAAGCTCGCGTTACTATGTTCGCCTCTCGGAATCTGCCGAGAAGTCAAGCGCATCTATGTCTCGTCCATGTCTGTCTTTGATGAGCCGATGTCGTCATACGGCAACTTCAAGAAAATGGCTGAGGTCGGGGCACGCGGTTGTCACTTCACAATCGTTCGGCCAGGCACACTGCTCGGTGCGGAGCCTAATATGCCTTACCGCAGAGACTTAGGACTGCACATCATTGCCTGGCGCGAGGCACGCGCGCACCCAGCGTGGGTGAATCCGGACGTGCAGCGGCACATCGTTGGTGTGGCGCGTGCAGCAAACGATGTCTGCAATGCTTTGGAAGGTGCGTTCTGTCCTGCTCACTTGTCGGACGGTCGTATTTACTTTCGGGACATTGTGCCACCGACGGTGAAGCGCGAAAACAAGGATCCCGAGGAAGTAACGTATTCATGCTCGGAAGGAACGCTTTGTCATTCGCCGACAGGCCCGCGCCGGCTGTATGCTGATCTTGTGACGCTGATCCGCGAACAGCGAGCAAGTCCTATATGACCAGCGCCCGTGAATTCCAGCTCCACCATCTGAGTTACAGCCAGTGCTACACCTTTTCGCGGTGCCCGCGCAAGTGGTACCTGCAGAAAGTCAAGCGCGTGCCTATGGTGCCGCTATTCAGTACGGTCTCGGGCCGTTCCTTGCACAAGGGACTCGAGACTAACAACCTGGAGCTCCAGCAAACTAACAAAGGAGGTTTGTCCCCAAATGAGATTGTAGAAGTAGCTGTTACTGAGTTCGAGCAAACCCCGCATATCGAGGAGCTCATGTCCGATGGCCTACCGCTTAAGGTGCCCACAGCCAAGGATCGCCTCGTCAAGCAGATCACACCGACCGTCACGGAGTACAAGTCCGAGACCGAGGGTGAGCTGCTCGACACCCGCGGGCCGATCAGTGGCGTGGAGCTACCGCTCGAATTCGAGATGGGCGGCGTGCCGTTCGAGGGCGTGATCGACCTGGTTCAGGAGAACTGCTTTCTCGATTACAAGCTGGCTGCGCGCAAGAAGTCCTCGCACCAGCTCCGGTACGACCCGCAGATGCGCCTCTATGAGCACGTCTTGGGTCAGGGTGCTGCTATCGTTCAGCTCATGCGAAGCAGCAAGCGCGTCGAAACTTTGATTCTGCCAGACGACCAGGTGGCACGCGATGGGGTGTGCGACTGGGTGCTGGAGATGGCTGCAGCAGTGCAGCAGGCACTCAAGTCCGGTCTATTCCCGCGCTGCACACCTGGACAGTGGGAATGTAGTCGCAAGACCTGCGAGTTTTTCCGTTTGTGCTGGTCCTATGCCAAGGACCCTGAGTAAACCAAGGAGGTTTCAATGCCGAGTGCAAGACAGTTCATGGGTTCGTATCTGACCGCCGCCGACGTTGCCGAGGCTCCAATCCGGGCCCCGATAGCTCGTTTTGAGACGGGCGAATTCACCGATCGCAACGGCAAGGAGAAGACCAAGCTCATCATGCACCTGGGTGGGCACGACAAGGCCCTGGTTCTCAACGACACCAACATCGAGACGTGCATCGACGAGCTCGGTGAGGACTATGAGACCTGGGTCGGCAGCGTGATCGAGCTGTTTAAGGATAGGACCAAACTCGGCCGCAAGAAGGTCGACTGTATCCGCGTGCGGTTCCCGAAGGAAGAGTAAGCTGACCATTACTGTAATGCAGGGGGCCGTGCGTGGCCGCTGACTAAGAGGGCGTGATCGCCGGTCCCCGGATCTTTTGGGTAAACCATGTACTTTGGACATCCATTATCGGAATGGGAAGACTACTACTGCATAGGAGACAGAGCTGTGTTGAACATCGATCAGATCAAAGAGAATCTGAAGGAGAAAGCGGACCACGACGGCGAGGTCATGGTCTTGACGCCCGAATCGGCGGCTAGTGTCGATACGGACGCTGTGCTCGAGGAGCTGAAGGATGCTGGGCTGGAAGGGCGTGTCTCTGGCAACGGCTGGGTCTGGGCCAAACGGGCGTCTGATCCGTATGATTCGCTTTCGGACAAAGCCAAGAAATTGCTCTGTGAGAAGAGTTTCAACCCCTGGAGTTTTGTGTATGGACTGACTATCACTCAGGTACAGAACTTTTTGTACAATCTTGTGCACGAGACTATAAAGGGTGATCGTAATTCAGTTTCGTCCATGAAGGCGCTTATTGGTTATGGCGTTGTTGCGGAGCTCAAGGATTACATCGCCGCTACCAAGCGCCCATGAGTCAGAAACCTCGCTTCACCTGCCCGCGCTGTCAAGAGGAGCTGCGAAGCCGGAAGTGCGAGAACGAAGACTGCCAGCTGGACCTCGATGATCTGTTCCGTGACGAGCGGTATGAGCCTGACTACCTGCACCGCATCATTGAGTCCGCCGGGGGCTTCTACGATCTGGGCACGCAGTGTGTGGTCGTTCCACGCAACGCCGGCGTGCCTTCAATCGAGGTCCCCATGGGGCGCCAGGGCTCGAACCTGGACCCGCTTTTCTGGTGGTTCGTGACTGAGCACAACTACTCGCAGCGCCGCTTCTCCACGCGCTACCTCAATGCCTACCTTTCCGTTTTCGGCGCGGGCAGGCTTTCTCTACCCCAGGTGGACTACTACGGTGACCGGCCTCAGCTGTACTGGGATCAGGAGACTGATCGGCTGTACTGGCCTAAACCCGACACGGTGGCCAGCCGGCTGATCGGTCCCGCCCGGTTCTTCTACACGGGGCCGGCGCTCGAGCCGCGGCGGACGGGTCTGTTCCAGGAATGGCTGGACTCGTTCAAGTGCGCCAACCCGGAGGCCCAGAAGGTGCTCAAGGCCTGGATCGTGGGCGCCCTACTCCAGTCGCTCATGCCCCTCGGCGGCGTGCCCATGCTCTTCTTCGCGGCGCGCTGCAACGGTACGGGCAAGACCACGGCGGCCTCCCTCTTGGGCCATTTTCTTGGTGGCCGTCTATTGGTCCACTGGCCGAACGTGCGTGACCTGGAGCACTTCACGCGCCAGCAGATGGACCCCCGGGCACGGACGGTCATCTTCGATAACTTGGGGCCGGAGCAGGGATTACAGATGATCCATGCCCCGGACATGGCCGCGCTGATCACCCAGAAGGAGCTGACCACGAAAACGCTTTACGCCACCCGGGGCATGACAGTGGTGCCGAACCGGTGTCTGTACGTCGCCACGGCCAACAAGCCCATTCTCTCGTGCGAGCTCTTCAGTCGCTGTGTCGTGGTGCCCATGGACGCCGAACGGCCGAATGTGGAAGGCTGGGAGACGATCTGGGGCGCCCGCCGGCAGGAGCTTCTCGAGGATATCATGGCGGAGATCCTGGAGAACTGGGAGAAGGGGCCCGTGGAGCCGACACGGATGCCGGCGAACTATCGCTTCATGGACTGGTACATGTTCGTGTCTCGCGCCATGCAGGAAGAGCCCGTGCTGTATCCGTCCGAGATGATTCTGGTGCCGCCACTCGACTACGCGCTCGATGTGCTGTTTCATGGTTTGGACGAGTCTGAAACGGCCCTCTCTGTTGACACCGTCGTAGACAGCCTTCAGACCAGCCATCGGCGAGCATTGCGAGAAGTACGGACACAGCGGGAGTGGACACGCTCCACGGTCTTGAAGGAGTTGAAGTTGTACACGTCCGCGTTCGAGCTATTCACTAACGAAGGAGGTGAACTTTGCGTAAAACCGCGGTGTTTACAAGCTTCACCGAAGCTGAGCAGCAGATAATCCGCAAAGCGTTGCGCAAGCCGGCTAAGGAACGGCGCGGAAAAGAACGTGAGCTGCTGCGACGTTTCTGGGCTGCACACAAGCAGCGTAGTCGCTCGAGGCTGCCGGCACTGGACGATCACCGGTTCAATCGTGAGTACCGGAACTGGCTGCGCAAGAACAAGCTGCCTGACGAGTTCGATCGAACCACGTACGCACGCTTTCGGCGGGAGCATGGGTTGTCGTAATGGATACTACTGAGATGCCCAAATTGCCACCTCTCTATGATATGGTGGCAGCTACAATTCTCAAACGGCGGCGGAAAGAGGCTTTTCGGCGTGATTGCGAACAAGTGCTACGGAAGATCGCAGCATTCGAACCGGATATTCAGTGTCAGTATGACGAAACTGAATGGTCGAATGCACTGACCGAAGTTCAAGAAATGGCCGAAGATGTGCTCAAAGGAGATCCGGATGCAAGAAGGTGATTTTGTGTTCTGGGTCTGGCCACCGAATACTCCACCACCGATTGAGCACGGGCGAATCATGAAGATCTGGAAGCCGCCCTGGTGTGCGGAGATGTGTGCTGATATCTACTACAATCACGGATACAGCACAACGATTCCATTATCATTCATCCGTCGAACTGCTCGAGGCGCTGAACAACTGAAGAGGAGAATCTATGGACAACCTCGTCGTTGAAGTACTCAAAATCCTGGGTACTATGGCTCTTGCTGTTGGCATCGTTCGGGGGCGCCTGAACGGCCTGGTCAAGCAAGTCGACAATCACACTACAGACATAAGGGAGCTGCGCGATGACCTCAAAGAGCAAGAAGAAAAGTGGGCGACGTGCCAGGCCCGCATCAACGCGGAAGCCAGCGAAAAAACGTAGGCCGCGCCGCTCCAAGACCGAGGGGCTGCTGCCGGATATACACATCCCGAAGGAGGACGGGAAGGCGCTCGAATGGGCGGTGCGGGAGCTCAAGGGGCTGAACCTCACGGGGCTCACGTTGCTCGGCGACGTGGTGACCTTTGATGCCGTCAGCCGGTTCTCGAAGAGCATGCTCGTTCGCTCCAGTTTCCCGGAGGAGATCGTTCGGGGGCGGGAGTTCTTCAAGTGGATCGAGCGGCGCTTTCCGGGCATTCCGAAACGGCTCATGCAAGGGAACCACGAGGCACGGCTATCGAAGTATCTGCTCAACCGGGCGCCTGAGTTGGGCGATCTGCCTGAGCTGATCTTTCGAGATCTGCTCCGTATCCCGCGGCACTGGAAAGTGTTTGACTGGGGCGAATTCACAAAAGAACAGGGCGTGCTCGTTCAACATGGCAAGCTCTGGGGTCGCAACACAGCCGTGCGGAATCTGCTGCTCGGCTGCTCGTCGGTCCAGGGTCACAGCCATCGCTCCAAAATCGTCACCCACCGCTTTGCCGGCACGGGCAAGATTATCACCTCGGCGGAGCTCGGGTGTCTCTGTGACTTCGATCAGGGCTACGCCAAGCTCACGGACTGGTCGCACGCGTGCGGTTTCATTCGTGACGGTAGCGTGGCGGGTATCATCAAAGGTGGTATTACACGAATGGAGGTGAGCTGATGCATAGCTACTCAAAGATCCTCAATCTTTTCAAGTTTCACGAGCCGACGAAAGGCCGCACAGTCGAATTTGCATGTCCTGAGTTTGAATACCTGAGGGACTGTGAATGGCTCTTTACGGAGAAGGTAGACGGCACAAACATCCGTGTGATCTTTGACGCAGAAGGCAAGTATGAGATCCGGGGCCGTACTGACAAGGCGCCGCTCCATTCACACTTGTTGGCTGCAATTAAGGAGATTATGGACAAGGTCGAATTTACTAGCCTCACGATCTATGGTGAGGGCTATGGACCGGGCATCAACAAAGGAGGTGCATACAGAGCAGAAAAATCATTCGTGGCGTTCGATGTCTTCATTCATGTCGAAGAGGACGGTTACTATTTGCCGCGGCTTGAGGCCGAGCAGCTGTGTCGAGCACAGAGCATTCCGTTTGTGCCAATCAAGCTGATCGGCAAGCTACGAGAAGCGTATTGGGCAGTCCAACGTGGTCTCGAATCCGAATGGGGCAAGTTCTGGGCCGAAGGTCTTGTCGGTGTACCAATGATTCCTGTTCGGGGCATCAAGGGTGAACGACTCATTGTGAAGATCAAGCACCGCGACTATTTCGAGAAGACGCTGGTCGCCCTCGAGGTGAGTTAATGCACCCCGAAGGACACCACTGGCTCCAATTCTATCAACAGAAGCCGACCTTCCTCTTTGGTGCCAACCCTGAGATCGAGGACGTTCTGTTACGGCAAGGGTGCCATCAGCTGCGAGTCTTCGACGACAAACTCAAGGAGTCCATGCGCCCGTGCGAGTCGTGGGCTGCTGGTTTCGCGGAGATCATCAACAACCCAGAAGACGAGTTTACGATCCACTGTGGTGTGGGCTCGACCCCCCGGCTCCGACGGCAGGCTGTGGCTCGCGTCGAAGCGGAACTGGAGAGCTGCAACAACTGGGAGTGGGGTAAGGTTATCTCGGAATTGGCACATGTATCCTCCGACGCACGACTGGGCCCCGGCACGGTTGTCTGTGACATGTGTTACGTTGGGCCGTTCGTCGGGCTGGGGCCGCACGTTGTGATGATTGCCGGCGCCGCTGTGCACCATGATAGTTCGGTAGGGGCCTTCTCAATTCTGGTGGGAGGCAGTCGAATTCTTGGCCGGGCAAAGTTGGGCGATGACTGTCGTATCTGTTGTGGTGCTGTGATCCTGCCTGAGGCACGACTTGGTCATGACTGCACGGTTGGAGCACAACAGGTGGTCAAGAGTCTGGTTTCATGGGAGACACAGGACCATGGATCGTGAAGAACAGTTTCTCCAAGCATACCTCCAGCTCTGTTTGGAATTCAACTACTATGTCGGTTCATGTGGCTGTTGCAGCAGCCCCTGGATCTCAAAGCGGGAGGTAGATCAAGACGACGGCGGCGATGACGATCTGGCCAAGCACGTGCTACACATGCGTGGGCAGGACACGTATCGTAACTGTCCAAATGAAGACTGTCCATATCGGAAACAACATGGGTCGCTACGGGTTGAGTTTGACACGGGTCGCACCGTGATACGTTGCTGGGATCCCTGGTTACCGGAAGAGGACGTAGATCATGCCAAACGCTGACGATCCTGGAAAGGGCGATGATCCCCGACCCATGCGCATTTCAAAGAGCGAGTTCTATGAGAGGTGGGACAAAGCATTCCGATCTGAGGAAGCTCCGTGCACCCATGACGCTTGGCGCGATGTGGGGTGGGCGAGAGAATGCCTATACTGTGGAATCAAACGAGCTAAAGCAAAAGGAGGTCAGTCATGAAGTGGAAGGTTGCGGTCTGTGAGAAGCCCGAAGAACTTGAGACCATGCTGAACAATCTCGAGCTCGGTGGCTGGAATGTCTATGATGTGATCAGCACGTCCTCGGACGAGATGTTTCAGGTCGTGGTCCT
>JABAOF010005122.1_pt3 | contig 10258 bp, 3 predicted proteins | sample 7062171 | NCBI WGS metagenome assembly JABAOF01 (sample SAMN14538628, study PRJNA623070) | marine sediment metagenome | biome: marine biome [ENVO:00000428]; feature: marine pelagic biome [ENVO:01000023]; material: deep marine sediment [ENVO:00002113] | place: India: Gulf of Khambhat ... | reverse complement strand
ATCCTACTCAAATTCGTTCAATTTCTTTGAGAGTCAGAAGGACAGATGCAAATGGATATTATTATATAGGGCGTATTCCCGTTGGTCATGTCAAAGTACGTTTCACACCACCTGATGGTACAAATTATGTTCGCGAGTGGTACGATGATAAGATTGTATTGGAAGAAGCCACTTTAGTACCAATCCATCCGCGCGAGACAACCTCTGGAATAAATGCTCAGCTTGAGGATGGAGGATATATTGAAGGCAGNNGTTTTCGACAGTGATGGCCCTGCCACCCGATATGACCATGCCATCCGAACCGCTTGGACAGACGAGAATGGATATTATACTGTCAATCAGCTAGCCCCAGGAGATTATAAAATTCGTTTCCGTCCATATACGGGAAATTGGGCTGTTGAATGGCATAACGATAAGACTTCCTATGATGATGCGGATCCGGTATCAGTCCTGGCGGACGAGACTACCTATATTGATGCCCAGCTTGTTGATAACGGAGGATATATTACAGGCAGGGTTACAGATATTAATGGAAAGGGAATAGAAAGTGTAAGAGTAAGAGTTTATGATAGCTCTCACCAATTTCACGTTTTTTGGGCTTCTACTGACTCAGATGGATATTATTCTGCTCCACATATGCCCACCAGTAATGTCAAGATATACTTTGATGCAGATTATAGTGGTCTAAACTATGTCTCTGAATATTATGACAATAAGAGCTTATTCGAGGAAGCTACTTTAGTCCCGGCCGAAGCGGGCCAGACTATCTCTGGTATAGACGCTGTACTCGAAGCAAAGCAACCTCTTTCAATTACAACGACATCTCTTCCTGATGGAACTGTGCTTTCACCATACAGCGCAACCCTTGAGGCCACGGGTGGAACAGTCCCCTATCACTGGAGCCTGGCTTCAGGCTCGCTGCCGAATGGGCTTGTTCTCCATGGAACTGGTTTGATCGATGGGACGCCCACAACTGCGGGCGCCTTCAACTTCACCGTGCAGATTGTCGATTACAGTTCTCCCCCGAAAGTCGCAACTAAGAACCTCAGTATAATCATCAACACTTATAGTGGCCTAGACTACATCATCTCGGGGACTGTAACCGTTAATGGCTCGCCTCTCCAATGGGTGCTGATGGATGGCCTGCCTGGGCAGCCAAGAACAAATGCGCTTGGCGAATACATTGCTACAGTTCCCTCAGGTTGGACAGGGACGGTAATCCCGAGCCTACCAGGCTATGCCTTTGTTCCCTACGGCAGAGATTATGTCGATGTGACTTCCAACATGATGAATCAGAACTACAATGCCTCTGTAGCTTACACCATCTCAGGCACTGTAACCATTGACGGTTCTCCCCTCCAAGGCGTTTTGATGAGTGGTCTCCCCGGTGATCCCAGAACAGACACTGATGGCTAACTACACAGGCGTAGTTCCCTCAGGCTGGATAGGAACAGTGACCCCGACCTCACCAGGATTTACCTTTGATCCTGAAAACATGAGTTACAGCGACGTGACTTCCGACCAGACAAACCAAGATTATTCGGCCAATTACGTGGGTGGAGAGGACGACGCGTACGAAGAAAACGATGATTTCAGCAGCGCATCCGAGATCACGTTGGGAACATACATGGATTTAGTTCTCCTGGATGAAGACTGGTTCAAAGTCTACGTGGGTGCCGCCGATGCGGGAAAAGACCTGAAGGTACATATGAAGGGAATAGCATATCCAGATCCGAATCAAAGAAGAGATCTAGATTTTGGAATTTGGGACGATTCGAAGAAACTGTTGGGTTATGTTCTAAGCGGTTCTGATGATGAAACTCTTTATCTAACAGATATCGCTGAAGGATGGTATTACGTCGGCCATATTTACTTGGGCCAAGTTGGGACCGTTTATTCCATGACGATCGAGGTCAGTGATGATTTTGGAATCGGTTATATTTCTGGAAGAGTGACGGATGAAGAGACTGGGCTAGGAGTAGAGGGAGTCTATATAGAGCTCTACGGCGACCCATTTGACTGGGATATCAGCCGACCGCTCATCACCACGAATGCAGACGGATATTACAAAATCGGCTACACTCCCGGAAATTACACGGTAAGGTTTAATCTCTTTAATAACTACCACCGTGACGACAGGTTTCCTGATGTCAATTACCGTGGAAAAACCTACAATTCTAATGAAATCGTAACAATAGTTGCGGGCACTGCAGTTCCAGACATAGATGCAGAGCTTGCCCTAGGGGGGACAATCACGGGCCGAGTGACAGGCCCTGATGGAAATGGAGTATATTATGCATTGGTTTCTGTTTGCAGGCATGACATTTCAAGAGTCTCGATAGCATACACGGACGAAAACGGGTATTACTCGGCTGAGCGCATGCGAACAGGCAATTACAAAGTTCGTTTCCGCCCCAGGTTCATCTATGGAGATACGCGACTCGGATTGAAATGGTATGAAGATGGGGGCTCCTTCGCAGATGGACTCCCTGTGCCGGTTCAGGCCGGTTCGACAACCTCGGGAATCAATGCCCAGTTAGAGGAATCGGGATACATTGAAGGCCATGTGACAAACAGCAATGGGGATCCCATAGAAGGAGTATCGGTCGTTGCCTACGATCCATTAGGGTACAGCATTGCTTCTGCCGGGACAAACGAAAACGGCCATTACCGAATTAGGCGCCGCCTTCCTTCAGGTGATGTAATAATATTCTTTAATGCCACCTACGCCCAAGGAAACTATGTCTCCGAATATTACACGGATAAGCTACTCCTCGAAGAAGCGGATCCTGTAACTGTCCAATCGGGACAGACAACTTATGGTATAGATGCCCAGCTTGCCGACGGAGGAACAATTACAGGAAGAGTGACAGATAGTGAGGGGAACGGGCTCTATAACATACTGGTAACGTGTCCTGATATTGACAGCGATAACTGGTACTATGCGTACACAGACGAGAATGGAGATTATGCTATTGAACATATTCTTCCGGATGATTATAAAGTCCGCTACCGCGCTTCCACAGGAAATTGGGCAGTTGAATGGCACAACAACAAGAATTCTTTTGCAGAAGGAGATGTTATTTCGGTCGGGGCAGGCGCAACAGTCTCAGGCATAGACGCCCAGCTTGCCGATAACGGAGGATTCATTTCCGGCAGAGTAACTGACATCTCAGGTTCGCCCATAGAAGGTATCAGGGTTTTTGCTCGCGATGGTTCAAAATTCGCTATGATTTCTAGGGCTGACACGGATGCTGATGGAAACTATACTCTTCCGCGCCTACCCACCGGCGTGGCTAAGATCCATTTCAATGCAGACGTAAGAAATCTCAACTACACCTCTGAATACTACAACGAAAAGAGTACATATGAGAGCGCAGATTTAGTCGCAGCCACGCTAGGAGAGACAACATCGGGAATAGACGCTGTCCTGGCCTCAATAATTCCTCTTTCGATCACTACCACTTCTCTTCCAAGCGGAGAAGTGGCTGTGTCTTACAGTGCAACTCTGGAAGTGACAGGCGGAAGAGAATTATATCACTGGAGTGTGATCTCCGATGCCCTTCCCGACGGACTGACTTTATACGGCAACGGCGTAATCAGCGGAATACCAACTGAACAAGGCACTTCCAACTTCACAGTTCAGGTTACAGATTCCTGTCGAACTCAGCTGATTAGTTCACAAAGCCTGAGCATCACCATCGATGCCTATTCAGGCCCTGATAATCTTATCTCAGGCGCTGTCATGTTTGAAAGTTCCCCTTTACCAGGGGTGGTAATGGAAGGATTGCCTGGTAATCCAATAACAAGCGCTCAAGGGAAGTATATCGTCCCTGTCACCTCTGGGTGGTNNACAGAAGTTACTCTGATGTAACTTCCCATCAATCGGACCAGAACTACACAGCCTATGAGCTGACTCTCAACATCATCACCGATTGGCTTCTCAATGGGACCGAGGGCTATCCCTACAGTCAGACTCTTGAAGCAGAAGGCGGATCAGGACCTGAGACTTACTCCTGGAGTCTGGTTTCCGGTTCGTTGCCCGATGGGCTAACAATGGACAGCAGCGGATTAATTAGCGGTACGCCCACAAACCCAGACACATACGACTTTACTGTCCGGGTAACTGATTCGAGCTCTCCTGGACCACAAATCGTTGAGAAGGAACTCCGTATCAATATTCATTGGGGAGGAATGATTTCCGAAGCCCCAATCCTCTACTGGAAGTTCAATGAAGGTGACGGAACTACTGCTCAAGACTCTTCAGGGAAAAGATCTGATGGAGATTTACACGGGAATGCAACTTATACTGATGATGCAATAGAAGGATATGCAGTTGAGATAACTGGACCAGGTTGGATTAGTGCTCCACGGCGAGATAATTTCTATTTTGCCAATGAAGCCACACTCATGGCCTATGTTAAGATTGATGATTTCAGCCAAACTGAAAGATTCGTGTGGAAACTTCAATATGAACATCCTGTTCTAGGTCATCCTTACTCAATTGAGCTCTATCTGAACATAAACGAAAATTGGCTCAACTTCGATTCAGGAAATGGTTTGAAAGAAGATATATTCAATTGCCAACATTTTCAGATTCACGTGGACCTTCCTAACAACGGGTTTATACTAGGCGACTACAATCAAATAGCTTTAACGATAAAAGATGACGCATACAAGATATTCATCAATGGAGTTGAAGTTGCATCAGAGCTGGGAGCTCTTTTCGAAGTCAATGACAATGTGCAGTGTTTTTGGGTAGCAGGAGCCGATTGGTCTGACTACTGGCTAAACGGGAAAATAGATGAGCTCGCGGTCTATAATAGAGGTTTGAGCCCACTAGAAGTTGATGAGCATTACCAAGCAGGTCCAATGTTTCTTATCTCGGGTACAGTCACTTTGGATGGCTCACCTCTCCCATGGGTGTGGATGGAGGGATTGCCGGGCAATCCATCGACAAACGAAAACGGAGAATACATCGCCCCTGTCCTTCCCGGCTGGTCCGGAACAGTCACACCTAGCCAGGGGGGCTATTATTTTGATCCCTCGAGCCGCACCTACACAAATGTCACTTCCAATTTCACAGGTGAAGATTATACAGCCTACGAAGAGGGATCGCTATGGATTACATCCGATTGGCTTCCTGACGGAAGGAAAAATCAGTCATACGATGTGACTCTGGAAGCCGCTGATGGAATCGAACCCTACACATGGAGCCTTGCTTCTGGATACCTCCCTAACGGACTAGCTCTAGCCAGCAACGGCGAAATCAGCGGAACTCCCACCGAAGCGGGGGACTTCTCTTTTACGGTCCGCGTTGTCGACTCCAACACTCCCAAGCAGGCCGCTACACGGTACTTCACTCTCTTTATCTCCGCCGAACACCAGGGATTCTGGACCTCGACCTATCCTTTTGGCGGAAACATGCACTCAGAAGGTTTGGCTATTGACCCCGCAGATTCAAATATCATCTATGCCACAGCAGAAAACAGAGGTATTTTTAAAACCACAGACGCCGGAATGAACTGGACCAACATCATCGAAGATCCTGATTGGCCTTACGGAGAAACAGATTACCGCATTTTCAAGATTCACCAGAGTTCAGGGAATTACTACACGTGTACTGGCGGAAGGATATACATGAGCTCAGACAGAGGGAACAACTGGCAGACGATTTACGAAAGGGATGATTGGGACATCAGCACTTTTACCGTTGATCCCACCTCTTCCGACACTATATATGTGGGCACATGGGCAGGAGAAATGGTCAAGACATCAGACGGCAGTACCAATTGGTCTGTTTGCGGTCCAGGACTTCCCTCCGAGGAGATAAGAATCATTACCGTTGATCCGAATACGCCATCAACAGTGTATGTAGGAACGCGCCACGCTGGAATATTCAAGAGCATTGACAGCGGAGCGAACTGGTTCTCAACAAACAACAACATTGACTTCTATGTGATAGAAGGGATCGAAGTAGCCCCCAATAATTCAGATATTATTTTTGTATTGGCTGTGAGTTCTTCATATGGCGACGGAGTATACAAGAGCTCTAATGGAGGAGGAAGCTGGACAAAGATTAAAGATGTGGATATTAGCTGGCATGCGGGGAACTGCATCGCCATCGATAACACCAATACAGATATCGTCTATGTCGTTTCCTATCAATCCATCCTTAAATCGACTGATGGAGGAGGAAGCTGGACAGAATATTCCGTTTCATCCGCGTGGGCCGTATCAATTATGATTGACCCATCAGATCCTCAAACACTCTATGCTGGGACACGCGGCGAGGGAGTATTAAAAAGTGAAAATGGCGGCCGAACCTGGACCCATATCAATAACGGCATCAGAGCCCTCACTTTTGTTGGCGACTCTCCTCATGGTCTCGAGGTCGACGAATCCAATCCATTATATATATACGCAGGATCTATCAACGGTGGCTACAGAAGTACAGACGGAGGATTGAGTTGGGAGAAAATGGACCATCCCAATGAAAGTATTCTAGCACTTCTTACACATCCGGATGAACCAGGAGTGGTCTACTCCTTCCATGACTATTTATTACTAAGCACAGACCATGGGCGTAGCGGCACGTGGGGAGACCCAGATGACGTATCTCTCCGTGGCTTATGCCGCGGCGACCTTGGAATCGCTGCTGACAATCCTGACATCGTTTATGTTAGTTCTTTCTGTGCCGGCTATCCGTATATGGGTGTATATAAATCCGAAGACCGCGGCTTGACATGGATGCTGAAGATTAACGGATTAACAAACACAGAAATCCAGACTCTAACCGTTCATCCTGGTGACCATAATGTAGTCTTTGCAGGGACTCGAGGGGATTGGCCTTTTGATCCGGAAAAAGATTATGGCCTCTACAAAACGACTGATGGAGGTGATAACTGGTACCGTATCACCTGTGGTCTGCCCGATGATCTCTTAATCAGACAGATCCTAATCTATCCCGGTGATCACAACATTATGTATATGCTGGTGGAAGAAGAGGAAGATTGCGGTTTGTATAAGAGCGATAACGGAGGGGAGTGCTGGTGGAAGGTTTCTAATCAATGCGGAAATGCTATTGCTGTAGCACCTGATAATCCAAACCTCGTTTACATAGGGTCGTGGGGTGGATTCTCTGTCTCATTAAACGGAGGTAATACCTGGATGGAGTTCAACGATGGGCTTCCTCCCAATCCACATAACGCAAGACAGATTGATACCATCGAACTGGATCCCAATGATCCTTCCCATGTTTTTATCGGAACCTACGCCGGAGTTTACGAAGCGACATTCTCCTTTGATTTCATCATAGCCACAGAAGGGCTCCCTCATGGAATCATCAATGAAGTTTACAGCGCGACTCTTGAGACCCATGGCGGGACTTCTCCCTTTACTTGGGAAATTGTATCCGGTTCACTCCCTGATGGATTGACACTCAACACGGACACAGGTGAAATCACCGGAACTCCCCTAACTCTTGGCGAGTTCTACTTCACTGTCAGGGTAACAGACTCAACTGGCCAGAGATATACTAAACCATTGAACATCCGCGTTATTGAGAAATACACATTAACCACAACACCTAATCCACCTGAAGGAGGCAGTGTTAGTAAAAATCCGGATGAGCCAGAGTACTTCGAATGGGATACTGTCGATGTCTCTGTTACTACAACTCCTGGCTACTTATTTATGGGTTGGAGCGGAGATGCCTCAGGAAGGACACCTCTCATCCATGTCCAGATGACGCGCGATAAGAATATAACAGCCAACTTCGCGCTCATAGCCGGGCTGCCTGATTATACCATCCATTCCTACACATTACCTACAGAAGCTTATGCCGGGGATACCATCGGAGGCTCTGTCAGCGGAACGATAGTGAATCAAGGCGCCGATGACCTATACACAGGTAGTATATCTGTAGGAATCTATCTCTCTTCCGATCCCATAATCACCACGAGCGATATTATCCTCTGGAAAGGCAGGTCATCAATTACAGCTTTACCTTTTAGCGTGCCAACTAGCGTCGCTATCGATCCTGCCATGCAGATTCCAACCACTGTCTCTGCCGGAGAATATTACATCGGAGTTCTCGTCGATGAGTCTGATGTGATAGCCGAACAAGATGAGACTAACAACTATTCCTCTCAAACTATATCCGTCTACAGCACAGGATATGACCATCTCGAATTAGCTGGAGGATGGCCGTACGGAGGCTCCTATGGTTTTAAAATAGATGAGACAAGGAATATTGCTTTAGTCTCCAATGGCGGGATTCTACAAATATTAGATATATCTGACCTCGCTCAGCCGACAAAAATTGGCGAATTAAATTTGCAGGTTTCTTTGGTGAGAGGAATAGCTCTTTCTGGAGATAATGCCTATATTGCATGTAATCCTGGTGGATTAAAGGTAATTAATATATCGGTTCCGTCAAATCCTGAAGAAATTGGCTCTTGTGAGATTCCTAAGTCGGCAGGTATGCTCAGGATTTCAGAGGATGGAAATTATGCCTATGTCACAGATTATTTTGAAGGACTTTGGGTTATTGATATTTCAACTCCTGCAGCTCCATCTGAAGCTGGCCTCTGTTCTCTTCCTGGCGTAACAAGAGGAATTGTTATCTCAGGAAATTATGCCTATCTTACAGGGAGAACTTACATGGAAGAGGGAGCTCAGGCTCTAAGGATAATTGATATATCCGATCCTCAAAATCCTTACCAAGTGAGCTCCTATGACATACCTGGCATAACAGGTTGGCCGGATATTTCAGGAAATTATGTTTTTGTTCCCGGTTGGAATGACGGACTCAGGATAATAGATGTATCAGATCCTTATAATCCTGTTGAAGCTGCTTTTTATGATGGAGCGCCCTATTTAAATGGTGTTACAGTCAGAGGAAATCATGCTTATTTGCCAGATAACGATCATGGAGAGCTTATCATCATTGATATTTCGGACATAAACAATATTACAGAAGTCTCCCGCTTTCATTTTGAACATGAGCCATCCCTGGGAGATGTCGAAGTAACTGAAAATTATGCTTATGTAAACTGCTGGATTGACTCCTTAAGAATACTGGATATTTCAGATTTATCCTCACCGCAAGAAATTGGTTTTTACGATCAGATAGAAGGATTATTTTTTGATGTTGCCACTTCCAATGGCTATGCTTATTTGGCAAATTACAAAGATACGGACGACAACAAACTGAAAATCCTCGACATCTCAAATCTCTCTGAAATTGCTGAGATAGCAAACCTTGATATTCCCGATAGAATTTTCGGAATGGCAGTTAAAGGGGAGTATGCCTACTTAGCAGCAAATTGGAGCGGATTAAGAGTAGTCGATATATCAAATCCTTCAAACCCGCAAGAGGTGGGTTTCTGTGAGGATTCCCTACGAGCTTACAAAGTAGCAGTTTCTGGAAATTACGCTTACGTCGCCGGAAGAGGAGATGGCTTAAGAATANNAATCCGCTCCTGGTGAGTACCTGGGATACTGGGAATGCTTTCGATGTAGCAATTTCCGGTAATTACGCTTATATTGCCGATAACTGGAGTGGCTTAAGGATAATCGATATTTCAGATCCATTAAATCCTTGGGAAGTCGGTTCTTATAGAACGCACCGACCTGCCCGAGCAGTGACAGTCTCCGGCGGCTATGCTTATGTTGCTAATTGGAACCAAGATCTTAGGATAATAGATGTCTCAAACCCAGAAAGTCCCTCTGAAGTAACTTCAATTGATATTATTAGAATAAGAGATGTTACTATTTCGGGCAATGTTGTTTTTATAGCTTCTGGGCTAGCTGAGCCTGAAGAATTGAGGGCAATTGACGTTTCTAATCCTTCTAATCCAGTGGAAATAGATGCATTTGATCTGTTTAATCCTTACTCGATAAGCGTATATGAAAACCGTATTTATGTAGCAGGAAGAGATACAGGACTTTATGTTTTCGAACTAGGGCTTCTTACTCCGGAAACTATCTCAGGTAAGGTTACCCATGACGGCTCAGACCTCCAGGGAGTACTGATGGATGGTTTACCTAGAGATCCGATAACAAACGAGCTTGGCGAATATACATCCACAGTTCCCTACGGTTGGTCTGGTACTGTTACTCCAACCTTGGTCGGGTATTTCTTCATTCCGTCTAGTATAACTTATGACTCCGTAACTTCCGACTTACTGAATGAGGACTACACTGCCTATGCTGGTAACCCGCTAAGAATCACCACCACCTGGCTTGCTGAAGG
>JABAOF010041332.1_pt1 | contig 10261 bp, 18 predicted proteins | sample 7062171 | NCBI WGS metagenome assembly JABAOF01 (sample SAMN14538628, study PRJNA623070) | marine sediment metagenome | biome: marine biome [ENVO:00000428]; feature: marine pelagic biome [ENVO:01000023]; material: deep marine sediment [ENVO:00002113] | place: India: Gulf of Khambhat ... | reverse complement strand
TACACTCTAAACACGCTTAAGGAGTGAAGCATGCCGAGGAGCAAGAACCCTTACGGGATGTTGGGCCGCATCATGGATCAGATTGTGGTCTTGACTCTCAACCTAGAGGATATGCATAGGTTTACTGTGCTCACACAGGAAGACCCCACCGACTTGACGATTGAGCTTGAGAACACATTGTCGGCACTCAAGGGTCTTGGTGGTCGGATTAGCAAATCGATAGAGCCTAATATGGCTGCCGCGTGAAGTGCAAAGGAGTAGTTGTGCTTTTGCGTGATTTCGCAACCATGTTGATTTATTTCATTGTTTTGTCCGCAATATTTTGGCTCGGGTGTTACGAATCTTGGTGGTCCTAACCTCATCTCTCTAACCCCTTAATCCCGTCGTTAGCCCTAGGTGCAAGTACACCTAGGGCTTTTCACTTGACAAATCCATAGATAATCCCTATAATATCCATAGATACTATAACCAGGGTGTGTACCACCCTAGACCCTACCCTCCCCTCTCATGGCGAGGGTGCATTGAGAAGGAGATTTGAAAATGGCTAAGTTGGATCCCAAGGACTACGCCGAGAAATGGCAGAAAAATATGGCTGGCGCCACTGCTTATATTTCCAAGGGCATTGATCGCGTGACTGAGAGTCCCATGGAGAAAGCTGCGCAGAAGCAGGACAAGATGCTCAACAATCTCAACGAGGCTGTTGCCAAGGGCAAGTGGAAGCGCGGTCTTGAGGCCGTGAGTTTGGACGACTGGAAGCGCAAGTTCAAGGACCAGGGTGTGGCGCGCATCGCGGGCGGTGCTACTGCCGCGGTGCCCAAGATGCAGCGTTTTGCCGATCAGCTCCTGCCGTTCCAGGACGACCTGCAGCGCAAGGTCAAGGCTATGCCTGACACCAGTTTCGAGGATCGTGTGAATCGCGCCACCGAGTGGATTCGCGGTATGCACAAATTTGAGAAGCGGTAATTTTATCGTCTTAGAAACTATATAAGTTGAGGTAATTGTAATGGCTCTAATCTCTAGAGACATGGAAGCTGTGTTTGAAACTGGTGAAGCTGCCCTGACGGCAAAAACTGGTCAGAGCTTGTTAGTTAAAGGAATCCAGACAGTGCGTCCTATTACTCCGGACGTTAAAGTCTTTATCGAGAAAGACACTGTTGGGTATTTTACCACTACTGAGCCTCGGGGTAACCATCTATGTTCGTATGTAGATAAAACTTTCAGAGGTTACAATTCCCTAAGTTATTTATACGACAAGGGGTTGTTTTCCGGCTACCCCGTAGGCGAAGGTCAGACTATTAGGCTTGATCAGACTTTTACCGGCCTGCAACGTGTTATGTTTAAATATGATTTATACGACGCTGGAGATATACTTCCCACCGCCGTCAATGGGACTGCATCGAATGTGTATGAAGCTATGTCTTATGGAGATTATGGTGGTGTTGTTACTGCTCCGGGTCTCTATAAATATGAGAATTCTCTAAATCCGGCCGAGCTCGAGCGTTTTCCTTTTGCTAATCCGGTGCCTGCTAACACAAACATATCGATTAAGGCGTTGTTTGCATCGGCGGTGGCATCTACTACTGCTACTCCTACAAGTGGTTATACTGATCGGTTAAAATTGGTTAGAGATCGCGAAGTATTGTATGATCAGGACCGTGAAGGATTTGCTTTTGCCGGTTATACTGATGGTGCGCCTGAGTTGAGTAGGCGAGGGTCGTTGACGGGGTGGCTGGCTGATTTAACACCCCACGACCCACTCCCGCCTTATATTTTCGATGAGGCCATTGAGTTTAGCAGCGGCGAAGCGCTTGACGTGTACGTATCATTTAGGACTGATGACACATGGGAAGATATTCTGCAAGTAGACACTACTATGAGCTTTTGGCAAACGGTAACCAAAACGTAAAGGTTAATATAAGATGCGATATTTCAGTGAAAAAATAACTGGGGTTACAAATGATATTGTCTATGGCGAGGGTTTGACTTCGATACAGGCGGAGCCTAAAAGACTAATTAATGTGATGCTTACTATAACCGCGCAGGAAGCCAACTGGATTGAAGGGTGGTTTGAGCGCGAACAACAATTGCTTATTAACGATTATCTTATTCCAATAAATACCGACCCCTTTAGGTTTTGGTATGATATTAATTATGACATAGCCATTGGTAAAACCTGGAAGTTAGCTCTAAGATGTGGTGCAAACGCGAGAATATTGTATTGTTCTTACGGTTATGAAATAACGGGGTAGCCTAATATGGCTGAAATAACTAAGATTGAACGTACTCAAGAGATAGATTATAATTTTAGCGATGGTTTATCTTTTGAGCCGTCTACAATACCTGAATATTACACCACCGAACACATACAGCGAGCAATTGCGCTACTGTTAGCCCAGGAAGTAGTAACAAAAGAGCAGACAGCATTAACTTGTACTGCAGCAGGTCGGTTGCTTACAGCAAGTTTAGTCGATCAGTTTACCGCATATGATGCTGGATCTGTGGCAAGAACAGACAACTTACCATTTACACTAGATTTTGGCGAACCACGGTCTGTGGTTAGATTGTATAGTCTAGGCGCACCTTATAATGTCCAGCTGGATAAAGGCGATAATGTCTTTGGGGCGCCTTTGCACCTACCTTATGGTGTTAAGTATGAAATTACGTATGCAACGCAACGTGTACGACTTTACCCGGTGCGCACTATAGCCCCGAGCGTGGTAAAGTGGGAGTGGTGGAGTTAACATGGGCAGTAGATATAAAGGAGCCGAAATTGATGCAGTGAGTCCAAAGATGTGTTGGAGTCATCTTATTCCGGCTTCTGACGGTGAATATGCGTTTGTTGTAATTGGTGATTTGGTGCCCGCAGGGCATGGTATACTAATAGAGAGTATCAATTTATATGGGGAAAATGCTAATATTTTATTTGGAACAATAGCGTATCCAGGACCTTACACTTGGACTCCAATAGAGGAAGTAATTTTTAATCCATTCAGTGGTGGCGGCATCGAGCACGCTGCGTGGACTAATTATCCAACTTATTTTGACTTTATATCTCAAGGTGTATTTCAGCTTTACACAATGATAAATGACGTAGATATATATATTAAACCTGGTACTTATATGGCATTTGCGACTCAATACCACAATAGAGACTTTGCGTTTATGGCAACCGGGCGAATTGTTTCTGGTAGTTAAGTAACATGCCAGAAATCGAACCATATTACTTTGACGATAAGGCGTTAAAGCAACTAGAGTTAATAATGAGGGCGTCCAACAACGCCAAGGACATCTTAGCATTGCTCGAAAAAGAGGGTGTTGACACCAACTATTACAAGACTATAATCGATAATCTTGAGCCTTTGATTGACAACATCTTGTATGAGTACATACCATGGGATCAGAGGGATGCATTTTTCGAGGCCATCAAACCGGCACCACTACCGGAGCCGGTAGAGTTTGTCAAGCCGGAGATCAAGCCGGTTATGGCCTAATTTCCAAAGGAGCGCCATATGCCCGAGGTGGGTGAATTTAAGCTTACACCTGAGCAAGTAAGTCAGCTTAAAGGCATGAGTACTGATATCGCTAAGGCCCGGCTTGAGATCAGCCGGCTAAAGAAAATTGGTCTTGACACGTCTACATTGGAGCAGAGTTTGGGCGAGGCTGTTAGGCTACGTGACGATCTAATTAAGGTATATGGTTAGCATGAGTCATGGAGCGAGTAATCGGAGCGATAGCCGGAATAATCACCGGAATTGTTGGTATTATTACGGGCAATGTTTGGTTGATAATTTCGGGGATAACGCAGGTTGCAGGAGCGATTGTGTATTCCTTCAACGCCGATATCGGCTCGGCCTTGCTACTCCTTGGTGGTGCATTAGCGATAATAGGCATCCCCCAAATTAGGCGTGTCGGCGCGGCGTTGCTGCAGCACGTACGGGGAGCAGCGTCGTGGCTGGCGGGTATCATTGACACGGTCGGTTACTACGTCAATCTTGGTATTGAGTTTGTGGCTGACATCATCAATGATTTTAATCAGTACTTCAACAATCTACTCACAAGCACCCTTGCCCCAGTCTTCGACAAACTCCGTGAATATACCGATACGTTGTCATCGATTTTCTCGATAGCGCAAACTGTTGGGTATTTTACGAAAGGGGAATATGTTAAAGGAGTCTACAACTTAATCCAGTGGATTGACGTTAAGTCAGCGGTAAATTTGGAGAATTCGCTCAAATATTTGGACGCATCCATCAAGAGTTTGTTATCCACATTCAGCAAGACTCTTGGGCTGACCCGCACAAAGCTGAGTAAGCTATCTACCGATCTCATAGCTGTGAGCGACACTACCCGCATGATAGGTGAGGCTTTTGGGGTTAAGGAGATTGTCCATTTATCCGCGGGCATCGAACAATTTCGACGCGAAGTTGTCAAGGAAACCATTAAGGAATTGGGCGAATTTCGTCGTGAAATCGCCGTCACAGTGCGATATATCACATCCCCTATATCTGAGCTGATCAAACATTTTCGCGCTGTTAGACGCGATGACAGACGATATAATCGACTTTTTTCTGCCTTTATCTTTTCGGGTTTATCGAACGAAACCCTCTGGCTATACCCACCCCGCAAAATACCTGTAGTCCGATTTTCGGAGTAAAATATGCCATTTACACTATTAGAGCAAGAGGAGCTTGAGTGGGAGGCTCTGGAGGACGAGGTCAAGGACTACGCTGTAGATATCGATAAGGCCATTAAGGATGGTGTTGACACCGTAACCGGCTTTGTCGGGCAAACCCTAAGCAAAATAGCTGAGGGTATAATCGTCTACATCCTACAGATATTGAGTGTTGGCGCTGGCGACATCGGTGCAATGATCGGGTTTGTGGCGGCCGGTTATGAGGAGGGCAAGCAGCGAGGGCAGCGAGAAAATCCAGTCAGGCTCATGGATCAGGGCGACCTGTTAGAGCTCATAAGACGCCGGGTGCTGAATGATGACTACTTTAGTGACCAACTTGCCAGGACTGGTTTAGATGGCGAGGCGATTAATAACCTCAAAAACCTTATCCGCAACCTGCTAACCCCGCCAGAGATTGTGACCTCATACTATAGAGGCACAAGTAGTGAGACTGATACTGTTGATGGTCTACGTAATCTTGGGTACACCGATGATGATGCCCGTATCCTTATAGATAATGGCTCAGAGAGGCTTGCGGTTGAGCAGGTAGTTGATGCCATGCTCAGAGGTGAGATCAACGATACTGAGACCGACGCCCGGCTACGGGCGCTCGGTTACAAGCCACCAGCCATCGAGCTACTCAAGCGCCTCGCCCTGTACATCCCGCCGGTAGAGGACCTTATCACCATGTCGGTGCGTGAGGTCTTTAGCCCTGAGATTGCTGAACGATTTGGGCAGTTTGAGGATTTCCCCGAGGAATTTGAGAGATTTGGGCGGATGAAGGGTCTGTCGTCGGAGTGGGCCAAAAATTACTGGGCCGCCCACTGGCGCTTGCCGAGTGCCGAAATGGGCTATGAAATGCTCCACAGGGATGTCATAGGCCCCGATGACCTTAATCTACTGTTAAGAGCCTTAGACATCATGCCATATTGGCGTGATAAGATGATTGAGATCTCATATCGACCCTACACTCGAGTCGATGTGCGGCGGATGCATAAGGTTGGTGTGATCGACGAGGATGAGCTGGAGCGAGCTTACAGAGACATCGGCTACAACCCCGAAAAAGCCGAGAAAATGAAGGACTTTACGGTAGCCTACAATCTCGGCCGTGAAAAGACTCTACATAAGGGTGAGCTCACTAAGCTATATATCGAGCATGTGATCAAGCGAGGGGACTACGTCAAGCAACTCCGCGGGTTGGGGATCAGCAAGAAAAGCGCTGAGTACCTGGCCGAGCTCGCCGATCTTAAGATCGAAAAGAAGGTATTAGATGAGCAAATAAAGTCTATCGGTATACTCTATATGGAGGGTCGACTCACCGAGGACCAAGCACAGGTGGAACTGAACAAGCTTGACTTGGCCATGGCGCAAATTCTACGATATTTTGAGATATGGAATGCCAAAAAGGCTAGTAAATTCCGCCACATACCGATTGAGAAACTAGATCGAATGCTCAAGGCTGGCTTGATCGATGAGACAGATTATCTGGACAGAGTGCAGATATTAGGCTACTCTGCAGCGGATGCCGATCTGCTTATGTCCATGGCTACCTACACAGAGCCTACTGAGCCGGCGGTGTAGTTGGGAGTATACTGATGTCTAGGTTAGAGAGACTTACAGAGCGGGTAAAAAGGAGCTAACTCTTGGAAATTACTGAGAAAAATAACCCTATAAATCAGCTCAAGGAAGAGACCATACGCATGGTTAGAGAGCATCAGGATATCTTAGATCAGGTCTCAAGCGAGTTCGCTGGCGCTCTGGCCGACCTCAAGAGGCTCCGCACCACCCCAGGCCGGCTAGAGCGCCTTACACAGATTACCAGTGAGTTAGATAGTAAGGTTCCACCGACCCGTTAGTTGCAACAACACCCTTGTTGTAATCACGGCTAAGGGTCTTTGTAACCACGCTGGTAATAACATGATCATGTTGATTACCCCGAAGTACGCCTTTAAAGGTCGGAAAGTGTTCTTGTGAAAAGACATTATCTGATATCTGCTTAGCATCCCCCTTGACTCCCTTCCTCCGGGTATATTCCGGGGTCTCATAGTCCTTAAGACCCCGGACTACTACCCAATCATAGACAGCTTCAAGCTTGAGTTTACCTAGTTCGGAATTATTAATCTCACCTATTAGGTTTTCATATCCTTCCTGATTGACAAATACTGAGTCTGTATCGCAGTAGTATACATTCGCTCGGCCGGCTTGTTTAATCAACCGCCAAAGCTCAAATCGGGCGTACTCAGTTACCGCACTCGATATCGCCGGGAATGAGTTAAATGCTTCTTTTTCCACGGCAGCGCGGCGATATTTTTTACCAAGTATTGACACCTCAGTCCACATTTCACCAGTGTCAGCATCCATGCAGTAGATTTCCTCGAAATCAGGATTGTCTGTATCTCCTATCTCAACATTATCGCGTCCCTTCTGCCCAAATTTACCGTACAAATGATTCATCAGACCTTTGGCAATGTTGCGATAAACTGAATTCCCTTCCTCCCCATACTTATTTTTAAGTTCGTGAAAATACTTAATATATTCAGCGAAAATGGGCTCAGCATAATAGTAAGCTATGTTGTGTACTCTCCGCAACTCCCCATGATTAATGATGTATTGTAGAGCCTTGGGGCCGACGCTAACATTCAAGCGACCGACCGGGAAAATCGTCTTACCCTCTTGTTTGAGCGGTATGACCGGCTCGGAAATCTCACAGTCAACATTAGCAATCATGTGATACTCATAGATATGTTTTTTGATGAAGCTTACCGATGGTGTAGAGTTAATGCTCTTGAGTAACATTGTAGGATATCGATAACGGGACATGACATAAGGGTACATTGAGTTGATATCAAGATAGTATATTGGGCCCTCAATTCGTCCCAGGTGAAAACATTCCGTTCGACCACCAAAGTAACTCTTACGCTCAAGATCAATCACACTCTGGATGTTATGGATGTAGATATTGTGGGTCATGAATCGATGGCGGAATGCTATAAGTGCTTGTGATGATATGGTTGGGCCGATGGAACCCAGACTGTTAACTTTAACAAAGTCAAAATAGTTAAGCATCATATTAGATATAATTTCGACATCACGGCGACAATACACGATAAGATCAGCCATATTAACTGCTTCAAAGTCCACCTCCAATTTGGGCAAATCTAATAACTTACCCATTTGTTTCGCGCTTGCTCGGACCCAGTTAAGTATATCGTAGATCATAATTTTACGGGTCCCACGTACGAATTTGAGAATCACCAGCCCACCGCTAAATACATAGCTCTTGAGCTCCCAACCACCGGCCGGAAGAGTCTTGCCTAATCCGCCCGCTGCAAAGTCAAAGGCTACGTTCAGCGCGGCGATGTTGAGTGTCTCTTTCTCGCCGGTTCGGGATTCGATGAACTCGTAAAGCTCATTGTGGCTGGAAAACACACACTCGCTTGGATGAGGGTGTTTGCGGGTTAGGTTGTAGTAGTGGGCTACGCCAACTTTAAGATCATGGCGGGTTTGAGTGTCGCTGAGCGGCTTGAATGAAGTTTCACAATCGAAGAAGAGCCAACGACGGCCAGTGCTCTGTGATGTTAACTCTGATAATCTGTGAGCAGGTCGTTTACAGACCGGCACTTTCCGCCACCTCGACCACCTGTAGTGTCGGGATTTCGGTCACATCGTACTTATCTGCTAGCTCAGCAGCGCGGAGCCGCGACTTGGTTAATATCTCACTCTGGGTTAATAATTCGCGCGACATTATATCTATAGTCTTAACTTGCACCTCTCCAGGCTCTATTGGCCCATAACGCATGTGTACGCGGTACCGATAGCGGGGAACAAATACATCCTCTGCTTTAACAATTATTCTTGGCGGTATTTTCCTCTCAAGCGGTATACGTTTAAGCGCTCTGGCAGTCTCGCTCCAAGTAACCCATTTTTTCCAGTCACTCCGAAATGTTGACTCTCTATAACCATACCCAATATCACGTAGATGCTTTAGCGCTGGGGTGGCGTGGCGATACTGCCGTACCAACCTGGACATCATTGACCAAGCAACTGCCCGCGCAAGCCCAAGTATTACCATGGGCTATGTCACAATCTAATCCTCTGCAAGTATTATTAACTACCCTGGAGACCGGATTGATAGCCTCCAGGGTAGTAATAGGTATTTGTAATGATAGTATCAGATATTAATCAATGTGTCGCGGGGGTAATGCTCTGAGAGTTATAGTTTTTACCTCCACATCATTACCCACATCTAGCAGATGGCCAAAATCTGCGTCTGAGGCGATCTCAAGCCTTATTAACCCTCCTGGTTGCTCCATTATTATGTAGCCACCACCTCCTTCTGTTATTGGATACATGACACGTTTCACAATTACACCGCTAATGGGCTTCCCAATAATGATCGCCTTTGTGGGTACGTGCTCGTCAAACTCATGCCAAGCGTAGGGTTTGTCAAATTGATACGTAGGCATAACTAGGCTCACTCCCTAATAATCTCTAGGACTTGTCTGGATAGTTCCACGTTTTTGCGGATAATTGTGCTACTCTCAACATAGCTTAGGGCTTGTACTAACACATCCGTCCCCCGGAAAGGCACCATTAACTCCTTGTCTATGGTAGACATCACATATCGTACTGCCTGCTCTATGTTGCGTTGCATTATTAACCCCCTAACCCGTAGGAGTTACCTCTCAAGTCAACACTCTGTGAGTTTTTCTATTTCAATGCATCTCTGGATCGTTTCCTTCATCCTCTCAAGCTCGGGTACCAGATCAGATGCCCCAGCATACTCCATCACTAATTCAGACCATATCTTGTTGGTTAAGTCCCGCGCAACAATCTTTATGCGATCACCCATAACCACACCCCTAAATCGGCATATCCTCTGCGCTCTTATCATCAGACGTATCATCATTGTAGGCTACACTGTCAATATTATCTAGCTTTTTACCCTCACGGTCATAGAGACCGGCTATGTCATCGATAGACTGAGCAGTGTAAGCCACGTTGAATATACTGTACAAACGATTGCCTTGTTGGCTCTTGCGCACGCCGCGATACTCAATCTTGACTGCAGACCCAGTGGTTAGCGTTGTCAGCTTGCTCAGAGTGGCGTAAGGGTACACACGAACTTGATATTTTCCACAATCAATCAGGTAATAGCGGACTTCATCAGTCATCTCCTTCATGACCACATCGTATATCCACCCGATCAGCTTTGGTGCTTGCGCCCAATCGTGATAGTACACATCATCGCCACCTGCCACCATGGTCCACATATCATCGTTACGAGTCATTTTCTTCCTCCTCATTGTCAAGTGATAATCTAAGTTCGCGGAAAGTCATGAAATCATTAAGGTTTAGACTCCACCTAATGTTGGACGGTGAGGCATAGTACATTTTGGAATTGCCCAGGACACCATACTCAACCTCCAACTGTTGGTCCTCAACAAACATGTAGTGTAGTGATTCGATAAAGCCCTCAATTATTGTGCCAATTGTTAACTCCTCTACATCTTTATAGATGCACACATAATTACGACCCTTCACCTATACCTCCTTTCGTTTCATGTTAATTATAATTTACAGGGTGCA
>JABAOF010008437.1_pt7 | contig 10263 bp, 11 predicted proteins | sample 7062171 | NCBI WGS metagenome assembly JABAOF01 (sample SAMN14538628, study PRJNA623070) | marine sediment metagenome | biome: marine biome [ENVO:00000428]; feature: marine pelagic biome [ENVO:01000023]; material: deep marine sediment [ENVO:00002113] | place: India: Gulf of Khambhat ... | reverse complement strand
CAGTTTGAAAAACAAAAACTCTGTTTCATCGCAACAGTTGCCTATGGCACGCCTTCTCATCCGTACGTCAAGATTCTGCAGGATTTCAGGGATAGATACCTTGTGCACAGTCATCCAGGACGCAGGATCATTGAATTTTATTATAGGTATTCACCCCTTGTTGCGGACCTCATCTCAAGACATGCCGTTTTGAGGGTGGCTGTCAGGATTCACCTCCTGCCTCTGGTGGCATTGAGCTATGCTGTGCTTCGTTTTGGCCCAGGAATTTCGGCCGGTGTCCTTTTTCTCCTTTTTGTGTTGCCAACCTTTTTGGTTTTGTTCCGGAAAAGGAAGAGAAGATGCCTCATCACTTGAAAAAAGTGAAAAAAGGGGACAGGCCCCTTTTTTAGTTCCTGCGGACCAGACTTTATCTGGATGCAAGACCCTAAGCTTGATTCTTGTCTTGTCGCTTCAACACTGACAAGGCCTGACCCCATCCTCTTTATAAAATGACAGAAAGGGACTTTCTCTGAAAAAAGGGGCCTTTCCCCTTTTATTTGAATCAGAGGAAATTTTTTTCAAAGTATCGGCAGCTGTCTTCTATGGTTTGGTCAAAAGGGATGTAGTCGTGATTGAAGTCCTTTTTGCTTTTTTCGTTCGAATAGTATGTTTTCCAGCCGCTCAGCTTTCCATACGCTCCAGTCAGCAACGGACGCCGGTGAGTGATGGAACTCAACAGTTCAAGACAGGTGCCGAGGAAGGTCAATAGAAATGACGGAACAGGAAAGGGATACGCTTTTTTCCCTGCATGCCTGGCAATGGCTTTTACGACCTGCGTGTATTTAACATTCGCCCCCACGACAAGATATTTTTCTTCGTATCTGTCTGAATCCAAAGCTTTTATGATGATCCTGACCAGATCTCGAACATCGACGACTGCAAGGCCTCCTGAGAAACATCCAAGGAGCGGCCCATTATAGATACTGTTGTACAGTTGGTTGTGGGGAGTGGAAAGGTTTGGGTCTCCGGGTCCCATTATCGATGCCGGATTGAAGATAACAGCCTTCAATCCCTGATTTCTAATCGCCTGTTCGACGATTTTTTGGCCTTCGTATTTTGAGACCATGTAATGAAAATGGCTCGACCAGTTGAACGGAGTCTCTTCATCGGCGAAGCGCCCGTCTTTATTGAATCCGTACGCCCCCACAGAAGAGATGTGGATCAATTTTGTGATGTTGTGTTCCAGACAGCCTTTTACGATATTTTCCACTCCGACCTTGTTCACAGCCATCAGTTTTTCCCGGTCTCTTTTCCAGTAGGAAATCAGTCCGGCCAAATGGATGACATGAGAGTGCCCCTTTACAGCCTCCCGGACTTCTTTTTTGTCTGTTATATCGCCTTCGATTAGGCGTAGTGGTTCAAGTCTTGACAGACTGTCTTTAAAAGTATCATCTGGCAGGACAAATGCGGTGATTTCCGTATTAGGAAAAGCCTTTCGGAGTTCCGGAAGAAGAATGCTTCCTACAAAGCCGGTGGCTCCAGTCACGAGGATTCTCATCACTCACTTTTCAGGAATAAATTTGACTTTGTGATACTTGAGATAGAAAAAGGTGTCATTCGCTATACCGAGGAGCGCATGGATGAACAAGGTATACAGGAATGACTTCGTGAGATAGGCGATGATTCCGAATATGATACTGCCCACGAACGCGCTGATAACCTCAATATCAGGATGCCCGATGTGGTATATGGTGGCAATTGTGGCTTGAATGAGGATAGCGATTAAAATCCCTGCTTTAGCCTCACCCGTCATTTCTATGATTGAAAAGAGAAATACCCCTCTGAAGGTGAATTCCCAGGAAAAATAATAGAAGAAAAAGTAAGCCAGCTCATAGAGGAAAAAGGTTTTTCGACTCCGGCAGGCATTCTTGGAAAAAGGGTACTGGTTTTTAAGCTTGGGATTCTTCAAGGAGACAAACACAGCGACGGCGCAAACAGGAATAGCGATGAGACAGAGTAGGAGTCCTAGCTTATAATTTCCAAACTGGAAGCCGAATCCTTTCAACACTTCATACGGTTGAGACGAGTAAAGAAAGATAACGATTGCGGGGATTATGAGGAGAAACAGACAGAAATAGATGAAGTAGCGAATAAATACCTGGAGGTCATCCGTATACTTTTTTTGAAGGTTTTTATAGTGAAAGAATGATGATAGCAGCGTGAAACCCAGAGCATAGATAAAAAACAGAAGTGAATACAGAGTCAGATAGTTTTGGAAGAAATCCTTCAAAAATGAAGTCATATGAATACTCTAGCTCTATTCGATATAACCTGATTTTTGCTCGGCATGATACCAATCCATTATGGCATGGAACTGCTTCTCTGTGTCATTGTCAGGAGTGAAACCCAGATCTTTAATGGTCTTCGATATATCATAATTCGTGTGAGATGTGATTCTTTTGGCCCTGTAATAGGTCAACTGGGGTTCGAATGAAGGAACGAAAAAATGAATAATTTTCATGAAAAAAGCAACGACAAACGGAGTGAATTTGGGGATGTAGAATCTCTGCTTTTTATTGATTCTCTTCAGTATGACAGAGAAAAACTCTTTCCAGGTCACATCAGAACCATTGGTGACAGTGTATGCGTTTCCTTCGATGTTTTGAGTGACACAAGCGAGGTAAGTGGCAAGGCTTAGATTATCCACATAGCAAAAAGGAAAAATCCATTTTCCGCCTGCGACAATCGGCGGAAGTCCGTCTTTTAATCCTTTGACAATCGGGGCACTTGAAGTCCTATCAAAGGGCCCGTAGACATCAGCCGGTCTCAGAATAACCAGGGGAAAGCTATTCTTTTTATGGGCTTCAAGGAGAAATTCCTCTGTTTTTATCTTGCTTTGAACGTAAGGTAAGTTGGGCGGTTTGCCAGGATTTTCCTCAGAGATGTTTAGTTTTTTATATCCCAGGACAAGAGCGGTTGACATGTAGATAAACTTCTTCAGGTTGGTGGAAGTGTTCGTGACATGATTCACGAAATTTTCTGTGGCCTCACAGATGTTTATTTCACAGGATTTTTTATCCGCCGTATCAGAAACTTCGGAGGCGCAATGGATGATGTAATCCACGTTTTCCGGGAGTTTAACTTTTTCGACCTTGCTCAAATCACCATAGGTCAATTTGACATCCAGTTCTTGCAGAAAATGGAGGTCGGATGTCTTCCTGACGAGACCATGGACATTGAAGTTTTTTTTCAGGAAGAACCGACAGAGGTTTGACCCGATGAATCCGTTTGCGCCTGTGATGAATACAGTTTCCATTTTTGCATTTTATTATACCTTATGAGAAGGAAATGTCATGGATTTTCTGCCAATTTGATTGATTTTTAGACGGAAAGGACTTTGATTCTTATGAAATGATTCTTTTTACTGATTCAATTTTTTTTGAGTTGCTTTGTCAATCAACCATGATCCGAGTAAGTCATCCGACTGGTCAATTCCATATGGCTTTATAGACAACGAACTCTCTGTAGCCGTTGCTTTTTTCTCTGAGACAGTACATGCGATTCTTTTTTATAGTAACCCAAGAGTCCAGCGGCATTCCCGGCGTGAAAAAAGGGTCATGCAAAGAAACGTGCATGCTGGCTGTTGTAATAAAAATCCCTTCTGGGTTGAAAATATCAAAGATGTTTTCGTTAGGATTTTTTCCCTCCTTAAAAGTCATGACATAGAGACGGGCTTTGTCATCTGTAAAAATGAATTGGAATGGAGGCCATCGTTCTGGAAAATATAATTTGTCCGTTAAAACTTTTGGCGTGTCTTTCAGCTTCTCTCTAATTTCCTGCACTAATTTTCCAGATCCTTTATCGGCTTGGTAATTCTTTCTAATCTTCCTCAGTAAGTTTCCATCAAAGTCATAGACGCAGATTTCATAGCCTCTATCCTCATTCCCAACATAGATATTTTCACTTGATATACACCATGCGGAAACATGCATGGGAAGCCTGAATTTGGTTGCTCTTATGGGTTGGACAACTTCAAACCTGTCAAGCTCTTTAATCTCTTTAAAGTCAGGATTGAATAGACCTAAAGCAAAAGTTAGAATCCCTCCGGATGGACTGAATAATGACCTCCTGATCAGATAATTTCCGTTTTCCAGAGGGTACACCATATTCCCCATAAAGCCGATGTTTAAATCTATATGGATTTCTTTGATTTGTTTTCCATCCTTGTTGAATATCATGATCTCAGATCTGCTAGGATTTGTGATTGGGAGTTCATCTTGATGGTTAATTTTTTGATAGGAAGGATTTTCAACTTCTCCAGGTCCCTGTCCTCTGCGTGCAAATGAAGAAATGAAATTGCCATATGGGTCGAATCTAAAAACCATATCCCCTTGGGTTGTCGGAGGCTTAAAAAGATAAATGTCTCCTTCAGAGTTGACATCAAAGCCCCATATATCAGTGAGTCCGATCGCTGCAACATCTTCTTTTTCCAGGTCGATGGTGAATTCCTCTTTAAGAGTCAGGGTTGTGAGCTCGCCTTTGATTTTGTAGGGTTCGAGATAGTTGATTATAACTTCGACTCCGTCTTCCAGGATCTTTTCCACTTTGTCCTGTCTCTGAGTGCAGAAACTGAGTGAAATTAGTGCTAAAAGTAAGGATAAATTTTTTTTCATTTTAGTCTCTTTATTTTTTACTTTTTTCTATTGTGCGAGAATTTTTCTAGATTTTGTTAAAAAGCGACTTTTTCTAAAAAAAGCAGCTCCTCCCTCTAATTTCAATGGGTTGAATTCAAAGAAGTCGTATTTTGGGAACGTTTTTGTCTTCCTTATTTCTTCTTCACTCTTGGGGCTCTGATCCAGTGGTCATTCCACATGACCAGGTCTTTATCATAATCGATATCAGATTTCAATTCATAAAGACCAGCTTCCGAACTCTTAGGATTGTACTTCCAGTTCTCTTTCTTCCCATCCCGGCCGAGGGAGATCACAATGATATCCTTATCGGTGCAGCCTTTGATCCCGTCATAGATGCCATTGCACGCTTTTCCGGTGTAAACGCGAAAGTTGTTTCCCCAGCCATCTTTAACAGGTAGGATTTTAAGGTAGAAGGGAGATAAGGCTTTGTTGAAATCCCCTTGCCTGTCGTATGTCCCGGCCTGTTTGGGTGGAAATCCGTAATCAGTCCTATAATAATCCAAAGCATGGTGGATATTATCCATATCTTTCATAGTCTTCAATTGTCTGTCTTTCTCGACTGATTCGGGAGTTTCCTTGCTAATTGACAAAAGTTCCTGGTACTCCTCGATCAGCTTCTCTCTTTTTTCCTTATTGTCCAGATAGATGCGCAGATCTACGATTTCGTGGGAGACCGCTTGGGTGAACTTGTTTATGGCGGCGCTCTTTCCTACTTTTTCAATATCGAATGGCTCGCCTTCGATATCCTCGATAAATTTATTGATTGCTCCGAAGTAGAGTGGTTTCATGATCCCGGCATCATCTTTAGGAATGGGAGTAATCACACATTTTATGACCATCAGTATCCTATGGAACCGTTTGAAAAAGACATTATCGATCTGTCCCTGGGCATTGGCTTTTTTCGCCTCCCTCATCATGCTGAGGAGTGCTTTTTCGGTTCTCTCGATCACGGGTTCCCTATGCTCAGCCAGTTCTTTGAAGACGACGACAAGCGAGTCCAGGAGTGCGTGGCCCGCACTTTCTTCTGCGGGTGTGTCAGATCCGAAGGATGGCGTAATATGCAGGCAAAACAGGAAAAGAAAAATGAAAATAAAAACGACGATTATTTTTCGTGTCATTCTTGACCTCCTTTAGTCCTCTATTTGTTCAATGATTTGTTGCGGATTTTTTTCTTCAAATAAATGTCCAAACTCACTTTCATTTTTCAGTTCCTCAGGCCCTTGGTCTTCTGTCTCTCTGAATTGTGCGGCTTTGAGAAGAACCTGACTGAAAATTTGTGGAATATCGCTGTCGGGGATGTTTTCCCTTTGAGCTGAATAGATGACTCGCTTGAGCGACCATTCAAACTCATACAGATTGTCCGAGCCAGGTTGAGACTCGATCGGGGGAGCACCCTGGACAATCAAGAGCTCGTGAGTTTCAAATGCTCGAGCCAATCCCTTTTCAACAGCCCTGGCATCTCTTTCATACGGTGCGGGCGTAAATAGCTGTACAGCTACCCATCCCATAGCAACCAGAAGCAGGATCAGCCCTGAAGCGATAACCGGCTTCCGGAACCAGAAAACAGATGGAGATGGCGTTATCGATTCTTCTTCTTTGATTCTCTGTCTCAACCGAGTGCCAAACTCCTGCTTTCGAAATCTCCGGAGAGCTTCTTCCTTTTCTTTTTGGATGAGATCTGTGAATTCAAAAATCTCTTTATTGTTTAATGGATGAGTTTTTTTCATTTTATTCTCCCTTTATCTGATTCATGAGTGCCTGCCTCGAACGAGTCAACCTGGACATGACTGTTCCCCTATTGATCTTCAAGACATCCGCTATTTCTTGATAGGAGAGGTCTCCGTATTCCCTTAGAATGAAGACTTCCTTTTGTTTCTTCGGCAGCTGCTGGATAGCTGCTTTCAAGGACTGGAGATTTTCCCGGGAGACCAATTGCGACTCTGGCGTCATGGATTCGGGCTGCTCGTGCTCCGGTCCAAGAGGGCTGTGGCGTCGGTGCTTGTTTTTCCTGTGAAAATCCAGACATGTATTCCGGGTGACCTTGAAGAGCCAGTATTTTGATGACTCTGAATCTTTCACAGTGTCGATGTTTTTATGGACTTTCAGGTAGACTTCCTGAGTCAGGTCTTCTGCGTCTGCCGGATTTCTGGAAAATCCCAGACAGATCAAAAAAACTTTTTCTTTATGAGCCATCAGTGCCTCGAAGATTTTGGATGCTTTGACTTTTTTTTCAGTCACGGCTGTTTTTTCAATAATCGGGAATGGTGAACTAGCTGTTTTTATCATACTCATTCAAGATTTAAATTCCACATCAATTCTTACATCCTTCATTAAAAAAGACGATTGAGAACACCAAATATTCCATATGAAAAAAGGGGACAGGCCCCTTTTCTAAGGATTATGGTGTCAGGCATTGTCAAGATCAATTCGACAAGTATAGAATCAAGTCTGGTTTCTTACACCCAGATAAGGTCTGACCCCGAAGGGACAGTCCCTGAAAAAAAGGGGCCTGTCCCCTTTTTTCCCCTTTTTTCCTTTATTACGAATAAGAGGTGGTACCTTGGGGAACGTCCCCAAATATTGACCAGATGTTTTCTGTGTGGTATATGCAATTATCAAGTCTATGAATGAATCGGTCGGTATGCGGAGATATCAGACAAAAAATCAGTGTGGATTGGAAAAGAAACTTTCATTTTATGATCCGATTCTTTTTGACAAAGGAGGAATGCATGGCTAAACGAATCCTTATTTCATTGATGGCTATGGCTGTTCTGGCCACCGGGGCAGCGATTGCCCAGGTGACACCCTGGCTTCTCTGGACGCTGCTTCCCGAGGGGCAGATGGATGAGATTATCGGTGAAGCATCGGGCGAGACCGCCAAAAACACTGTGATGGAAACTGGCGGCTACAACAAAGACCGCCTTGAGGAGGAGTATGCCGGAACATTCTATGAATCCCAATACATATACGACCAGCTGAAGCATTATGGACTTCCTGGTGCGGAGATTGTTCGTTTTGAAGCCGGACAGTCCTGGAATGGGATTAAAGGTGAGCTCTGGGAAGTGAAGCCGCAGCGCCAAAAGCTTGCCTCCTACAAAGACATGACTGCTATGCTTGCCCGGGGAAGCGGGAATGCGGATGTGGAAGCTGAGCTGGTTTGGGTCGGCCGCGGTTCCAAGGAAGAAATCGAGAACGCAGGAGTCGAAGGGAAGATTGTGGTCACAGAAGGAAGCGTTAGCTCCGTCCACAACCTTGCCTGTGGAGAGTTGGGAGCCCTGGGAGTGGTCGCTATCAGCCAGTCGCGGATTTCGAGGGATCCTATTCAGATCCCATGGAGGGGTATTTATAGACGCAGAGGTATGTCCGAAGAGGAAGCACCACAGGTTAAATTCGGGTTTATTCTGCCCTTCCGTGAGGGGGAGCTGCTCAAGAGCCGTCTGCTCAGAAGAGAGAAAATCACTGTTTATGCTCAGGTTGAGGCGAAGATGGAAGACTACGAATATCAAAACGTCATCTGCCATATCCCTGGAACAGACCCGAGCGCAGGTGAGGTTATACTCTCCGCCCATCTGTACGAAGGGATCGTCAAACAGGGCGCCAATGATAATAAATCAGGAAGTGCAGGCATTCTGGAAGTGGCCCGGATTCTCCACACGCTCATTGAGGAAGGAAGGCTTCCTCGCCCGAAAAGAACGATCCGTTTTCTCTGGGGACCCGAGTTTTCAGGCACAGGGCGATGGGTTCAGGAGAACCAGGAGATCATGGATAAGACATTGTGCAATATCAACATGGATATGGTGGGGATAAGTCTGAGCAAGAGTCCTACATATTTTAACCTGATGCGGACTACATACGGAAATGCGCACTACATCAATGATGTCATAGAGAATTATTACCGGTACATCGGAGAGGGAAATAAAGACCGGATTCAAAACCGCGGCCAAGTCGGCCGACTCCGTCGGATTATCGCCCCATCTGGCATTGACGAACCCTTTTATTACTCCATCGAGACGCACTACGGCGCATCTGACCACGAGGTTTTCAATGATTGGGCTGTCGGTGTTCCGGGTATCATGATGATCACCTGGCCGGATCCCTGGTACCACACATCAGGCGATAGAGTGGATAAGATTGACGCCACCCAGATGAAACGAGTGACGATTATCGGTGCTGCAGGGGCCTACACAGTGGCCAGTGCAGACGATAACATGGCTCAGAAAATCGCAGGAGAAGTGGCGAGCAATGGCACGCGCCGCCTCGGTCATCAGTTGATTGTGGCGATGGACATGCTGAATAAAGCCACCGCAGAAGACCTCTCCAAAGCGTATAAGAAAGCCTGGGTCCAGGTGTCCACAGCTGTGACCAATGAGAAGGACACTTTGGCGTCTGTTCTCGAACTGGCCAAAGATAAGACAACCGTCGGGAGTTATGTGGCCAAAATGCAGAAAACCATCGATGCTGTTGGAGCGGCCCATATAGAGGCTCTCAAAGCTCACATGGAGACAATATCCAAAAAACTCGGAGTGAAGCCGGTTAAGATTCAGTGGACAGATTTGGAAAAGAAAGCTGCCAAAATGATTCCCAAACCTACGGCAAAGGTCAGGGAAAAGGGATACAGAGGTTACAGGGAATTCATCTCCGCGGTTCCCAAGGAAGAAAGCCAGAAGTACCCTTACAGCCGGAGAGATGTCGGCAGCACCAGCGAGCTCCAGTGCCTGATCAACGGCAAGCGGAGCGTCCTGGACATCAAACACATGCTCGATGCTCAGTATTCGAGAGAATCCAAGCTGCAGAGCGTTATCAATTACATCCAAATCCTGAAATTAGCTGGGCTGGTAACGATGTAGTACTTTTGGGGTCAGACCTTAGTAACTTCAGTAATTTTCATATATCAGTATCATTTATAAGGGGGTCAGTCCCTATTATAAGGGGGTCAGTCCCTAGTAACTTCAGTAATTTAGTTTTTTCCTTTTTTCAATAAAAGTAGACTTACTTTGTCTTCCCTGGAATATTAGAATTACTGAAGTTACTAAGGTCTGACCCCAAAATTCTACAGGATATCGAGCAGCTCAATTTCATAGACAAGGGTTGTATTGGGAGAGATGACAAACCTCTTCTCTCCTTTTTTCTCTCTGGCGTAGAATCCGCCTGTTCCATAAGCGAGGTCAGCCGGGAGGATTACAATTCTTTTCTCGCCTTTTCTCATATCCATCAGAGCACCATCCAATCCCGGATTGATGCGGCTTTTCCCCACTTCGAATAGGAATGGTTCGGCTTCGCCTGTAGACACCGGTTTTCCTTCATCCGATGAGCTTGAAAACTGTCTTCCATCCAGAAACTGGCCTGTATAAACGACTCTGAGCTTTGCTCCAGACACGGGTCTCTCGCCTTTTCCTTTTTTCACTATGATGTATTTTGATCCGTTTTCAGCCTCGATCGCGTTCGACCACTTCTTTCGTATTATCTTCGTTTCTCTCCGCATTTTTCTTTCCTCTTCTTTTTTGACTCTCTGCTCTTCCATTTTTACAAGCTTTTGGAAGGAATCGGTGTCAGGTCTGAATTCATCGGCTTTTCTTCCGACCCTGACTAT
>JABAOF010011042.1_pt1 | contig 10270 bp, 8 predicted proteins | sample 7062171 | NCBI WGS metagenome assembly JABAOF01 (sample SAMN14538628, study PRJNA623070) | marine sediment metagenome | biome: marine biome [ENVO:00000428]; feature: marine pelagic biome [ENVO:01000023]; material: deep marine sediment [ENVO:00002113] | place: India: Gulf of Khambhat ... | reverse complement strand
CATAAGATCAATATCAATTGTTGCTACTATGCTAGGAGAAATACCTCGCCAAGCAGGAACACCTTCTATCAAAAACTCGTTAATCTGACCCTTTATCGCGAGCCTTTCATCCGACAAAGAAGAAGAATCTGAATATCCATAATATCTCATTACATTAAATCCGTTTACCTTAAATGAATTAGCAATGGCATCAATCACATCAAGGGTTACCGCCTGACCACTATATAGCTTCCTCAGCGGAAATTTGATGCTGGTGTAATAGCCGCAAAAAATTCCAACCAAATTGCTCTTTCGCTTGGAACTGAATGTTGTGACAGGAGGCCTTTTGTCCGGGAAATCTAAAATTGCAACGGCAACGTTCTGCCCTAATTGTTTGTTTGTTAAGGCCTCACTTACAGGTTGATATTCAATATCACCCGAACAACTACATAAAAGCGTACAAATAATAAAGATTTTGAAAGTCAATATAGAGTAGGTGCCAAATCTCAACATTTGACATTTATGATTTAAGATACAAAAGAAAACCGGGGGCAGGTCTTGCATCATCACACTCTTACCGCTGCCCATCTATCCCGCTCATCAAATCTCTCAAAATAAGACTTGCCCCCATGGCTTATTTTTTAGTAATCACAGACGGTAATTTCTTCGATTGGCCAACGGCTCATAATTTCGCATCCAGTTTTGGTTACCCGAAGCATCTCCTCAATCCGGACCCCCTGCCCATGACCGTCACCCTCTTGTGTCTCGATGGCAAAGGTCATGTTCTCCTTGATGGGCATGGGGTGGTCTAGCGAAACTGCTCTCCAGACAATAGGCCGCTCATAGAGCGACAGCCCTATACCGTGGGCCCAGTTGTTGCCAGCACTCATATCCTCGTTGACAACTCCGATATCGGCCCAAACCTTTGTGGAATCGGGCCACTTTTCCGCGATGTCCTTGGTCGTTATTCCATCCCGGATGACGTCGATAGAATCATAGAGCCAATCCAGAGCCCTCTTGTACGCCTCCACCGTCTTCGGATGCGGCTTGCCAACGGAGAAAGTGCGGTAATAGCAGATCTTGTACTCCAGGAAAGAGGTTTTGTAAACATCGGCAATGACGACGTCGCCGGGGCGGATAATCCGATCACCGAAGTGCCGGATATTAGGCCACGTCATAGGTCCCGAGGCCGGAAAGGATCCACCGCACCAATTGGCGCCCAGTCGGTATCCCTCATTGATCATAACCCCCAGGAGTTCGTTTTCCCGCACACCGGGCTTGATATTCTCCTTAAGTTTCTGAAACATGCCTTCGCCAATGGCGCAGCATATCCGAAGACACTCCACTTCACCCTCGGTTTTATACTCTCGGGCATCATACATGGCCGGCCAGCCATTGAAAACCTTAATTCCTTCCCTGCCCAAAGCCTCCACCAAGGTCACGTCCCAGTAATCAAGGCCCAAGGGTTGCTTAAGATCAACACCATCTCTTTCCAACTGGGCCTTGATCTGGCGAACCATTTTCTTAGTTTGGGCTTCCTGGGCTGATGGTCCCATGATATAGCCGGTCCAACCTGCACCGGTAATAGCGGATTCAACCCGTCCTTCCAGCCAGGGGACATTGCGTTCAGTATGGTAGCCGATGTCACCCTGTTCGTAGACGACAGGTTTGCCCCCCAACGGCAGCAGAGAATAACGCAAGCCTGAGTTCTCCCGTGTCCATGCGGGGGTGTTTGTCCCAGTGATGTAGCGAGTATTGTACTCGTTGATGGATAGAATGCCGCAGAGGCCGTGTTTCGCTAACGCCTCCTGGGCCCTCCTGACACGCTCCTCCCGCATTTGATGCACATCGAGTCGCTCTTGCCAGTCTTTAACGGCAGTGCCAAAAGATCCTTCGCTGTAATTATTGACGTAATAATCCTCTGTCCTACCCATGGCAATCCCTCCTTCTCTTATTATCTGGCCAGAGAGGAAGAAGTCTGCAAATTTCCATTCTCTGGCCGAAAGTAATGGGGTCAAGTATTGATATCATATATAAAATATCAGGCCTTCTCGCAGACAGGGAAATCAGGTATTGATACCCTATTGGATCACCCGCAGATCAACCTGCGCCATTGCTCTGATTGATTGAAACGCTAACAAAAAAGGCAGATGATGACCCTGACCCCCATCAGGTGTCAATCAAATTCAGTACCTATAACATATGCTAATCTTAAACTTCATGGTTTTTTCGGGGGGCCGCGGCTTCCACTGGATTACCTCGCAGCTGGTTTATTTGGATGTTTCCGAAATGCCAGGAAATACGCGGCGACTTCGGGTGGGACCGCTGTAAAACGAATCACGTGGGTGAGTTTTTTCTTGGCAGAGGGCCCGACCACCTTCCCGTAGAAATCCTTGGTTGCCAGCCCATGATCCACCTCCTCTAAGTTTATCTTCAGGTTGGCATGGAGCTCGATCGGCTCTTCCAAGGCAATCTCTGCGCTCCTTTTGGAAAGGCGAACCACGAAGCCCTCGAGCCACTCCTTCCCGACATGCTTGCCGCCAAGTACTGTGTACCGAAACCGGATCTGCTGGGAAAGGCCGACCATGGCCGGTTCCTTGCCCTCCAGCGCGAGGTTGTAGTGGCCGGCGATGCCGCCCACTTCGTAGATCCGCAGTGGCGTTTCGGCTCCTTTGGGAAGCACCTCCAGCTGTCCGTCAATACGCAAAACCTCACCCACCTCTTTGCGCAAGGATTCGGAAATGAAGACCTGGCCGCCCACGGTATATGACTCGATCCTGCTGGCCAGGTTCACGCCGCTCCCGACTACCCCATACTTGCTTCGCTTGCTCGATCCGATGTTGCCAACGATCACCTCGGCATCGTTCAAACCAATACCCATCTCTAGCTCGGGGAGCCCCATCTTTTTGTTTCGCTCGTTTACCTCTTGAGTGGCATTCTGCATCTCTATCGCGCAGGCGATTGCCCGCTGAGCCCGGTCCAGCATCTGTTGCGGCGCTCCAAAGATGACGAGCAGCGCGTCGCCAATGATCTCATTGATGGTGCCATTGTATTGGAGGACTACGTCTACCATAACTTCTAAGTAGGAGTTAAGCATTTGAACCACTTGCTCGGGCTCGAGGCGCTCAGAGAGGGCCGTAAAGCCTCTCAGGTCAGTCATCATAATGGTGACCCTCCGTCTCTCCCCTCCCAGTTCCAGCGCCGAAGGGTCTTCGAGGAGCGAGTTCATCACCTCAGTCGAGATGTAGCGGCCGAACATTTTCTTGATAAGCTCCGATGATTTTTCAAGATCTTCCGACGTGCGAGACAGTAATGTGGAAAGCGTATACTTATCTTTCGATCCCCTTTCCACTTTGAAGTTCAGAATTTTGAGCTCTTTCTCAATTTTGCCGAGCATTTGTAACATCGCTTTCTTTTCATCATTGGCGACATTCAGCTGTTCGATACTCTGTTTAAGCTTATCAAACTCAGCATTCATACAGGAAACCTGTTAAAGATTTACTTTTCGTGAATCAGGGCAAGCACGATCGTCTCGTTATGAAAATCGCATCGTGCTTGCGGCATAGGACCGATCTCGCCGTAGGTGAAGAGTCCAACCAGAGGAACGTTCCACAGTTTGCGGACCGAAGAGATTTCATCCTCCACCATTGGTCCGAGTTGGAGATGACGCGCTGCGCATGAAAATAGCACGATAGCGTCCGCCTTAGGAGCTTCCTTTCTGAACGTTGCCATCTGCTCAACAGTATAGTCTATAATTTCAAACCCGGGTGTCGTGCTGAACCACACTTTTGCTCCTTCAGGCACTGTTCCAGCAAAAACAATGGATTTATCCTTGTTGATAACCATTACCGCCCGCAAGACCTGAGAACCGTCATCTCGCTTCACGAGAAGAGGATATTCTGCGGCATGCATATGAAGGGTTTCAGTGGTAACGTTCAGATATTTGTGGTACACATCGAGCGCTGGCACGCCGTCGATACTATACACAATGTTGCCTTCGGCTCTGGTAATGGTTTTCGCTGTGCCGACACCTCTCCATCCGCTCACAGCTACCCCTGTTAAATCAACAGCACTATGGTCGAAGACCAGGGCAAGCACTCCGTTGGTAAGGACTTGCGATGAGGTGAAAACAAAGGTCTCTTGCGCTCTTAGGTCGTCGCCAGCAAGCCCACCAAACAGCGGTATTTGGCGCGCCATTGTGTCAACAATCCCCTTAACGATCTGCTCACCATCGCCACGAAGTCCGGCGGACATTACCATACACGCTGGATTGTCATACATAGTTTTTGCCCACTCCGCAACGCTTTGACCAACTTGATAGGAGGTTTTTCCTTCCCCATCAAAGGCGTTTAGCCGATAGGCATCAGGGCTCATATCAAGCATCATCCCCACAATCGACCCTTCATGCACTTCGTCATTGGTAATCTCGCCGCTGGAGCTAGCGCCGAACACCTCAATATTATGCTTGGCGAAAACTGTGCCCAATTCCTCCAAATTATGAACCACAGAGCTAAAGACAATTGCTAAGGTAGGTATTAATCCATTCTGGCGGATGCCTTGAAGATTCGCCTCCATCTGTTCAACCGAAGCAACAGAAAATACTATTGGTTTCATGGAATTCCCCTTGTCACTCAAGGTTAGAGGAATAGGGGACAAGTCTCAACATTTGACATTTACGGTTTAAGACACAAAACCGGGGTCAAGTATTGATATCATATATAGAATATCAGGATACCGATCTTCCGGGCTTACTCAGCCAAACGTTTCTTAACATCTGCGGCAAAATCCTCATAGCGGCGAAGTGGTGTTACATCAACATGCACGTGCTGACCGTGTTCCTTCATAATCGGTAGATCCATTAAGACTTGATCGAGAGTATCCGGCCCGTCAACGTTAACCACTGCAACCACGCGACGTTCTCCTACACACTTCCAAAGGTCTACTACCGCGCCAGCTTCTTTGGCCTTTAACGCAGCATCAGCTTCTCGTGCCCAGATCGAAAATAGTTCCTTCTGGGTCATTGATGTGGGGTACTCAACCTGAAAATCAAGTGAATACAACATAATATTTGCCTCGTTAATTAATAGTGTAGTTATGTCTTGGAAGTATTGGTGTTACACCGTGATCTCACGAAATAATGCTTAACCCAACACCGTTTATTGAGCACGGTCTCCGTTGAAAAAATTACAAAAACCCCATGAAAAAATAAAATGATTATCAGCCTATTACGTAGAACGGATTAGCCCTGTTGTCTTCAGCCTTTTTCCTTATACCCCTATCCCTCCCACATCCGCTGGGAACGACATAATTTTTTCCAATTTCTCAAGCTACATTACCACATGGGAGAGGTTTCCCGGGATCAAATCAAGGCGATATATAAGACCCACACAAACAAAAAAGCACCGAATGGGACAAAGAAATCCCTCGGTGCTTGGAATAATCGTCTTTCTTGGCCGAATAATTCCGCCTCTCAAATCCCCCCCAACTGACAAATTCTAAGGTCTTCCTCTCACCTCCAGTTCCGGCTAGTCCGATCGCGACCCAAATAAAACATTATTTCCCCTATTTTACAAAGACTTCACAAAAGTGCAAGCGAAAATTTCAATGAGCGGGCAAACCGCACCTTGGAATTTGGTGCTGCGGTGCTGCAGTCAATTCCGGAAAGGGATCAAGTCTGTTCTTGACTCTTAGTCCGCATCAAGATGTTTCTATTGGTTGGATTGGCTCAATGAGAAGTTGGTTGGTTAGATTGGTTGGATTAGTTAGATGGTTTAAAAAACCCCGGAGTGGAGTCAAACCTTAAAATTGAATTTTCGCCCCAAATAAGGGGAACGTTGGTTCTCGGGGAACTTAAGGTATTTCAGTACCAGCGTCCCCTATTTCCTAATGCCCGATTCATGAAGGCGACACAAACTTCGCTGTCGCTAGGTCTAAAGGCCACATAACCTCGAATTTGCGGTTGATGATTTGTAAAATTTGTGTTCTGACGTTGTCTTGCCTCTCGAAGTCTTCATAGTTGTAGAACTTGACGGCGCTCTCGGGACGTTGTTGATTTTGTTGAATTATTTCCAAGGTTCTTTTTTTAATGCTTGGAGGTTGCGATGGCATCAAGCCCTTCATGCCTTGACATAACTGTAAGCCCTAGCTATCCGTTGCACTGCCAGTACCGTAGTTACTCATCAAATTCAGCGACGTCCCTAATACTCATAAACCCTTCTCCCTGCTGGTTGTGATATGACAACGCCCAGCTATTACTTTATGTTCACCACACAAAAAAAGGGCATAGTGTGCCCCTTGGATTGCTTAGCTTGGTTCTGCTCCCCACTTCTCCACTCATGCCTTCACCCCTTAAGGCTGTGGTGGTATTGAATGAAAGTTACCATTCGTCCCTTTCGGTTTCTGCCCACTGAATGGGAACGGGTTGTGCCATAGCACAAACGTGCGCAAAAGTAAATGAGGTTCTACGGATATAGCTCCAAGGAATTGTGCGGTGTGAACGACAGATGGTGTGGATACCATCATGATCGAATCATGGCTGCTTAAAGTATCTGTCAAAATAGATAAAAACATTCCAGGGGATGGCAAAAAAGGGGCGGGTGCGGGAACCCCATAGCCTTTGAACAATTGATTTCATTGAATAAAATTCCTTGATAGCCCACGTAAAACCCTCCTCCAGCTCCTGCTTGATGTAATCCGCCCCCTATCTCGGACCGGAAGAAAAAAGCACCGATTGGGGTAATGATATCATAGAAAATGGAGACATTAGAAAGAGATTGGGAGATTTGGAGATTTTGGATGGTTGAGATCGTTGAGAACGTTTGGATCGTTTAGATGGTTAATTTGGTTAATATCGTTTATCTGGTTTGTCTCGTCTATCTGGCCTGTTTGGTCTCTCTCGTCTATTTGGTTGCTTGACTATCCAGATTTACCCACGTAGTCTCTTACTTCTTACTGCATACTGCCTACTGCTTACTTTCCGATCCTTGCTGCTTACTCCTCACTTCTTACTTCTGCCTACTCCTTACTCCCCGCTCTCCTCCCTCCCGTGCTCTCACCCCCCTTTCCTATTCGACTACCCCTGGACCAACCCGGAGAATGGCCGGGGCCAGGTTTTCATTCTTGACAGACGGGGTTCAATTGGTTCCGTAAGGTTGAATTGGCCAGTTGGTTGAAAGAATTATCGGTTGGTAAACGCTGATGTGCGCCTGACCTGTTACTCAGCGTCCCCCTCTGGTTGAACGGCTTTATCCTTCATGGAGAGGGAAATCCGCTTTCTTTCCCGGTCTACACCCAGAACCTTTACCATCACCCGTTGGTTGACCTTGACCAGCCGGTGAGGATCTTTGACGAAGCGGTCCGCCAGCTGGCTCACGTGGACGAGGCCATCCTGGTGCACACCTATGTCCACAAAAGCGCCAAAGGCAGTGACATTGGTTACGACTCCTGGCAGCCTCATTCCGGGCCGCAAGTCATCGATCGTTTCCACACCTTTGGCGAAAGAAAAGCTCTCAAACTGCTCTCGAGGATCGCGACCAGGCCTGGCTAGTTCAGCGAGAATGTCCACAAGAGTGGGCATTCCCACCTTATCACCTGCCACGTATCTGGGCAGATCTATCTGCCGCCGGAGGGTCTCGTCATCGAGCAAATCCTCCACCGAACTGCCCAGATCCTTGGCCATGGCCTCCACGATGGGATAGGACTCGGGATGAACCCCGCTCGTGTCGAGGGGATTTTTCCCATTCCTGATGCGGAGAAAGCCCGCGGCCTGCTCAAAGGCCTTGGTACCCAGCCGCGGCACCTCCTTCATGTCCTCCCTGGACGCAAACGGGCCGTGTTCATTCCGGTAGGCCACGATGTTGTTTGCCAACTGCTGCCCAAGACCCGATACGTAGGAAAGGAGCTGCTCACTGGCCGTATTGACCTCCACGCCCACAGCATTGACACAGCTCATGACCACATCATCCAGGGTTCTCTTCAGAGCATGCTGGTTTACGTCGTGCTGATATTGCCCGACGCCAATTGATTTGGGATCAATCTTCACCAGTTCCGCCAGCGGATCCATGAGCCGCCTGCCGATAGAAACAGCTCCTCGAAAGGTCAGGTCCAGATCAGGAAACTCTGCCCTGGCAACCTCAGAAGCGGAGTACACAGAGGCACCGCTTTCATTGACCATCACCACGGGGATGTTCCCTGAAAAATCAAGACCCCTGATGAAGGATTCTGTCTCTCGACCACCCGTGCCGTTCCCTACCGCTATGGCCTCGACGTGATAGCGTTCACACAGCTTACCGAGCTCCGCAGCAGCGGCTGACCTGCTCTTTTCCGACTCGAAGGGATACACTGTGGCGGTTTGGAGTAATTTCCCTTGACCATCGAGACAGGCCACCTTGCAGCCAGTGCGGATACCCGGATCTATGGCCAGGACGTTCTTTTGCCCGAGTGGGGGTGCGAGGAGAAGTTCACGGAGATTGCCGGCAAATATCCTGATCGCTTCTGCGTCAGCTCGCTCCTTGGTGGCGACGCGTATCTCCGTTTCCATAGAATATGAGAGAAGCCGCTTGTAGCTGTCGTTTACGGCCTCCCGCACCTGCTCCGAGGCCGCGGTCTCTCCCTTGACGAACATCGCCTCCAGGAGCCCCAGGGATTCATCTTCCGGCGGCTTCACCCGCACATTGAGGAAACTCTCCTTTTCCCCACGACGCAGGGCCAGAATTCTGTGGGATGGCGCCTTGGCCACCGACTCTTCCCAGTCAAAGTAGTCCCGGTACTTGGCACCCTCAGATTCTTTGCCAGGAACGACCCTAGCCCGGAAAACGCCTTTTTCCTCGTAGAGTGCACGCATCTTCTCCCGGGCCCCCTGGTCTTCATTCACCCACTCGGCGATGATGTCCCGTGCGCCGGCAAGCGCTTGATCCGCCGATTCGACCCCTTTCTCCGGGTCGACAAAGGCGCCTGCCTCCTTAAGAGGATCCGTAGCCTCCTCCTGGGCCAAGAGAACCCTCGCCAAAGGCTCGAGCCCCTTCTCCCGGGCGATTGTTGCCCGAGTGCGTCTCTTTGGTCGATACGGCAGGTAGATATCCTCCAGGGTGGCGAGTGTCTCAGCGGCCAGAATCTTTTCCCTCAGCTGATCTGTTATCAGCTCCCGCTCCTCAAGTGAATTCAGTATGATTTCCCGGCGCTTGTCCAATTCCCGTAACTGGACAATCCGGTCGCGGATGGTGGCTATGGATACCTCTTCCAGGGAGCCCGTAGTCTCCTTTCTGTAACGGGCAATAAAGGGAACGGTGGCGTCCTGTTCGAGCAATTCCACCGTGGCCATCACCTGACGTGGCCTGAGACCGAGCTCATTGGCAACCTTGATGATGTGCTTCTCATTCATATGCTCTACCCGGTTGCGGTCCTTTCCCCTGTACATGCCAAGGCATGACAAAGGGCTAGATTCTTCCACGGAAAGGCCGTTAACCATGCAATTGTCTCGTGAATACTATCACATTATTGATTGTGAAAATAGCCCGACCTCCGTCATGAAGGCCCGTGATCGATTTGGAAAGCAAGGGACCGGCTCCGGAAAATGAGGTACACAGCCAAGAGTTTGTAGAATAGAGGGCAGGTCTTCATTCTTAACAAACTCGGATTTGAGAACCCAGCGATTGAAAATTTCGGGTTGAAACACGCAAAAAAGGGGCCATACCCCAACGAAGGCCGAAGGCTTATTCCTCGTGAATCCGTCGCAGCTCAAAAACAAGCGGATTTTTTGCATCAGGGCAGGCAACGGTGACGGCATCCGGATCGTCAGACCAGGGGAAGATTCCACCAAACATAAGGGCCCGCAGGTTCGGGAAAAAACTGTTAAATGCGGACATGCATATGCCCGCAGGGGTGGTTCGGCTGATGACCCATTCATCTCCAACCTTATGGTCGCAGGAACAATTGCCCTTTTGGGATATCACCTTCGCCTTCACAGTATACCTGTCTGCCATTTTCTTCCTCCTTCTGTTGTAAGTAGTCCCTTACTTGCTTCACGAAGAAAATAGAAGTACCCAATAAAGGGCACCCTGTCAACAGAAAATACCTGTCCCTCGAAAAAATATCATTTTTTGCAGGGTGACATCCCGACGCCAGTTCGGGTTCCTCTGACTCCTTTTCCGACATAAGCTGGTGGGGTGAGGTTGAAATGTTAGAGGTTGGAGGTTAGAGGCGAGAGGCTACAGGTGAGAGGTTGGAGGTCAGAGGCGAGAGGCTAAAGCCTGAAGAGTCCTCCAGGGGAGAGGGAGATCTTCATTCTTGACAC
>JABAOF010002764.1_pt2 | contig 10274 bp, 9 predicted proteins | sample 7062171 | NCBI WGS metagenome assembly JABAOF01 (sample SAMN14538628, study PRJNA623070) | marine sediment metagenome | biome: marine biome [ENVO:00000428]; feature: marine pelagic biome [ENVO:01000023]; material: deep marine sediment [ENVO:00002113] | place: India: Gulf of Khambhat ... | reverse complement strand
GAGAATAACGGTTGTTAGGAAAGAGATGCGAAAGGAGCGAAGTAGAATCTTCAAATAAAGGGGGTCGACGAAACGGGTGTAATTCTCCCAGGTAAATATCAGTTGAACCCCTCCATAAAGGGCCCTTTCAAGAAAGCTATAGGTGGCCATGAAGACCAGGGGGAGAAGGAAGAAAACGCCAATCCAGAACATACAGGGCAATAGGATACCGAAGGCCTTGGTGTGCGGGTGCCGGTTGAAGAATTTCAGGAGACGTATTCTGAGACCAATTCGTTCCATGGATTGTCAATCCCCGAGGATCACCGAGTCATCACGATGCCAGGATACAGTCACCCTCTCCCCCACGGAAAACGAAGGCTGTTGGCCGGCGGTTCTCTCGTTTTTTAGGAAGACCGTCACTTTCTCCTCAGCCGAGAGTGCGATAACGTAATGTATCGATCCTCCGAGATAGATCCGATTAGCGATTTCACCCACAAGCTCATTCTCTCCATCCCTTCCTTTGCCCTGAGGTCCAACGCTGAATTTCTCAGGCCGAATGGAGAACTGGACTCGCTGCCCTTCGGTAAACCCATGATCCAATGGCAGGGTCACATCGAGGTTCCCGTCTGTTCGCACGAGGAGGGTCTCCCCCTCGGCCCGAATAACTTGACCAGAGAAGAAATTGGAGACGCCAATAAAATCAGCGACAAAACGGGTCTTTGGAAATTCATAAATCTCTTCCGGCGTTCCCACCTGTTCGAGGCGTCCTCGTTCCATTACGGCGATGCGATCCGACATCGTTAGGGCCTCTTCCTGGTCGTGGGTGACATAAATGAAGGTGATGCCAACTTTCTCCTGAAGGCTTTTTAACTCCAATTGCATCTCTTTACGGAGCTTCAGGTCGAGTGCCCCCAAGGGCTCGTCCAGGAGAAGAACCTCAGGTTTGAGCACAAGGGCACGGGCAAGGGCGACGCGCTGCTGTTGCCCTCCGCTGAGTTGCCGTGGGTAACGATCTCCCATGCCCTTCAATCGGACTAAATCCAGGGCTTCTTCGATCAATCGTCCCATCTCATGGCGGGGGGTCTTCTTCCTTTCCAAACCAAAAGCAATATTGCCAGCTACGGTGAGATGGGGAAAGAGAGCATAGCTCTGAAAAACGGTATTCACATCTCTCTCGTACGGTCTTTTGTCTCGGACGTTTTCGTTGTTGATGAAGATTTCCCCCTCCGTTGGCTCTTCGAACCCGGCGATAAGCCGAAGTGTGGTGGTCTTGCCACATCCGCTGGGGCCGAGGAGAGAAAAGAATTCACCTCGACCGATCTGCAACGATACGTTGTCAGCAGCCACGACATCGCCAAACTTCTTGGTCACTCGATTGAGTTCGACAGTGAACTCCACCGTAACGCTCCTCTATTGTTGCACAGGATCAGGTGCTAACCCTTTCATGTTCGTCCGGTGAAGGAATATCTTCAAAAAAAGGGAGTCGATCTTCCCGAACCGAATAGAGGATTAAGCCGAGTGAAATTGCCTTTTTCTAACCGCCAGAGACTCGAACATTTTGCATACCCACGGCCTCCGTCTGAATCAAGCCCAGTATAGCATCTAAAGGGAAAATGTAAAGTGGATTGTGGTTGGAGGTATGGCTAAATCAAAGCCCAGAGAAAGGTACGGATTTCATGGATGTACTGGCGGCTACAAGAATTTCGAGAATCGAGTGCTCCATGGACAGGGTTTCCTCGATGTGTTAGAAAGGTCTCAGCACGTCCCGGGACATGAGTGATCAATCCGAGGCACGACATGAGGATCATGGTACTGGGGGCTGGCGGAGTGGGATCTGTCTCCGCAATCAAGCTTTAAAAGAAAACCATTTTCAATGAGGTGATCTTTTTCCCGGCATCGAGATTTTTGAATATCCCGAAATCGGGCCTCTCAAATCGTGCTACGTCGAGTACGAGGAGGTCGTGACCATTCGCAAACACATCCCATGCAAACAAGCAGACTTCAAGTACGCCTTAGGAGACTGCTTCATCGGCACTCTCGAAACCCTCCACAAGCCAGGATTAAAACGGAGTGACCCTATTGAAATTCATGAGATTAGGGTGGTTCCCCGGGCCGTGAAATGGGAGCGACTGGGACCGCTTACCAAACCGGCATACCTCATGTTATTGCCGCAGAGCTGATTGCCCAGGGAATCATCACCCAAAGGGGAGTGTTTTCGCCGGAGGAGCTCGACCCTGTTCCGTTCATGGAGCGATTTCCCCAAGAGGGCCTGCCGTGGACGATCCGCGAAGAAAACTTGATCCTGAATTCAGGAAGGTAGTCCTCGGGAGCTTGGGAGTTTAGTCTCGTCTAGCGACCTTCGGCGGACGGGCAGGGTCTTGGGCTTTGATCTCGAGGTCACGAGAAAGTAGGAAAAGATGAGAATTGCAGTCATAGGCGGTGCGGGAGCGATGGTTCGTGCCATCATACAGGATCTCAGCGAGAATCCTCGAGCAGAAGAGATCCTCGTTGCCGACTGTCAGGAAGAAAAGGCAAAAGCCCGTGCCCGGGCGTTCAAAGATCCTCGAATCAAAGGAAGCTACGTCGATGCTCACGAAATAGACGAAACGGCGAATTTGGTGAAGGCTTATGACGCAGTCATCAATGCCGCTCAATACGATGTCAACATAGAGGTGATGGAGGCCTGTCTGAGGGCGAGCGCTCACTACAATGATTTGGGAGGGATGTTTCATACGACGCGGCAGCAGCTGAACTTCTTTGGTAAATTCAAGGGGACGGGATTAAAAGCGGTTTTGGGTGTGGGTGGAGCTCCAGGCATCACAAATGTTTTGGCCCGGTATGGCTATGATCAGCTAAGTACGGTCGAAATCGTCCGTTTGAGTGACGCAAGTATTGATATGACGGAGATGAAAGGGATCGATGCTTTTGTACCTCCTTATTCTGGAAGGACGATCATGGAAGAGTACTCGGATGAATCCGTCGAGTTTATTGATGGAGAGTATAAAACACTCCCCCCATTGTCTGGAGCTATGGAGATCGACTTTCCAGAGCCCATCGGTCGGCGCACCTGTGTCCATACGTTGCATTCTGAGCCCGCAACAATTCCTGCCTCTTTTCAGGATAAGGGAGTTAGGGAAGTAACCTGGCGGTTGAGTCTCCCCCATGAATTTGAAACAAAAGCGCAATTCTTGGCTTCCCTCGGTTTTGCGGGAAAGGAGCCGATAGCGGCTAAGGGGGTCAAGGTGACACCGCTTGAGGTCCTAGCGGTCTTGGTGGATAGACAGATCAAAGACAAATTCAAGGGCGTTAAACTCAGAATCAATGACATGGAGTGTCTCCGTGCTCAGGTAATCGGGAAAAAGAGGGGGAGAGAAGTCGAATATACGGTTGATTGCATTGTGAAGACGCACAGTCGTTGGGGTTTGTCCTGTGGGGATGTTTCCACCGGGGTTCCCCCGTCAATCGTGGCTCAAATGCAAACAGGGGGAATGATTCCACCGGGTGTCTGGGGACCGGAGCAGGTCATCGATCCAGAGTATTTCTTCAAGGAAGTGGGAAAGCGTGGAATGGAGGTTCAGGCTACAATAAAAGAACACCTGACATAATCCAATGTCCGTAGGATTCCACGCCTGGTGTGGAAAGTTCCCAAACCCGTGTCCGGCGTTTTCCGGCTTTCATGTGTCGGATTCTCGGAAGTCCTTTGAGGTTCTAGCTTTTTCCTTCCTGCTTCCGGTCTCGGTTCGTTGAAATATCAAACTCAGTCTGATAAGATGGAGCGGTCCAGATAAAAGGCGGTTGTGAGTTGAGATCCCTACTCTGGCAAGGAAATCGGAGGGTTACAAATGCGTGATTACGAGGAGGATTACGCGAGCGATTACAAGAGCAGGGACGTGGGGGCGGCTCTTGAAGAGGCCCAACAAATGGTTGACATCATTCTCACCCCACCCGACGAGACGCCCCTCGAGGCCCGCGAGGAGATCGCTCGGAAGACGGTTCGCAACTTCCGAGATCACATCAATAAGGGTTTCCTGGACTATCGCAAAGCGGTCACCGAGGCAACTAACTTTGCCATGACAGAATGGACGGGGCAGGGTTCGATCCTGGTGGACGCACTGGACCGCGAGTTCATCGATGTTCTTGGTGGCTTTGGAATTTACTCTTACGGCATCCGGCACCCTAAAATCGTTGCCGCGGTCAAGGCTCAGCTGGACCGTTCGCCCCAATACAGCCAGGAAATGCTTGATCCGCTGAGGGCCCAGCTGGCTAGGGTTCTGGCCCTGTTAACCCCAGGGAAAATTCAGTACGGGTTCTTTGCTAACTCAGGCACCGAAGCGGTTGAGGGGGCGATGAAGTTGGCTAGGCTTTATACCGGCCGTAAAGGCTTCATCGCCATGATAAGGGCCTTTCATGGCAAGACCCTGGGTTCCCTCTCGCTGATGGGTAAGAAAGTCTTCCGTGAGGCACTCTTGCCTCTCCTTGAGGGCGTCCGGCACGTGCCTTTTGGCGATGCCGATGCGGTCGAGCAGGCCCTTGCTGCAGCCAAGGCGGTGGGGGACGGCATCGCGGCGGTGGTTGCTGAGCCTGTCCAGGGCGAGGCCGGGGCGCAGGTGCCACCTGATGACTTCTGGCCGCGTCTTCGAGAGATCTGTAATCATTACGACGTGCTTCTTATCGCCGATGAGGTTCAGACGGGCATGGGCCGGACCGGCGAGATTTTCGGTGTCGACCACTGGAAGGTGGCCCCTGACATTCTCTGTCTGGGTAAGGCTTTGGGTGGGGGCGTGGTACCCATGTCGGCCTTCTTATCAACGCCCAAAATCTGGGAGTGCATGGAGCCTAACCCGTTCATGCATACGACGACCACGGGTGGAAACCCACTGGCATGCGCTGCGGCGCTTGCGGCTGTCACTGTTCTCATCGAGGAGGACCTGGCCGGACAGGCCAAGTCCAAGGGCGAGTATGTATTGAGGCAGCTAAGACAGCTCCAGGATCGCTACCCTGGCGTTTTGTCAGACGTCCGGGGATTGGGGCTATTGATTGGCATGGAGTTTCCGACCGACGGGATTGGATACAAGGTTGCAGCCGGTCTCTTCTCCCGAGGCGTGCTGACGGCGGGAACCCTGACCAACGCCAAAACCATTCGCATTGAGCCGGCCCTGAATATTCCTCCGGGCCTTCTGGATGAGGTTCTCAACCGCCTCGAGGACGTCCTCAAGACAATTGAGCTGCCGAGGCGGCCAGAGCCGATGAATCTCTATGCCGGGCAGGTTTTGTTCGTGGACCTAACGAGTCGACAGGTCCAGAAGAGACCGATTAACCGAGGCTGGCTAAAGGACTATATCGGAGGGTGGGGGCTGGCAGCGAGGTATTTCTATGACCTGGTCGATCCGGTCACCGATCCACTATCTCTAGAAAACGCCCTGGTCATCATGACTGGACCCTTGTGCGGCACCCTTGCCCCTACGGGCTCCCGCACTTGCCTGGTCTCTAAGTCACCTCACACCGGGACCATCTTCGAGTCCAATGTGGGTGGCGCGTTTGGACCGGAACTCAAATTTGCAGGCTATGACGGCATTGTCATCACGGGTCAGGCTGATTCTCCAGTCTATCTGCACATCGAGGACGACAAGGTTAGCCTGGAAGATGCCAGTTCGATTTGGGGCCAGGGCATCTTCGAAACTGAAAACTGGCTCAGCCAAAGGATGGGTCACGGCGTGAAAAGTCTGTCTATCGGACCAGCCGGCGAGAACCTGGTTCCATACGCCTGCATTGGTTCCGAAGCCTACCGCCAGATGGGTCGGGGCGGCACGGGAACTCTCTTTGGTTCCAAGAAACTCAAGGCCATCGCCTGTAGGGGTAGCGGCGGAGTGCAGGTGGCAGATATGGCGGTGTTTTGGGAGAAAGTGACCCAGCACAAAGTGTCGAATTTACTGACAGAAACCAACCTCTGGGCTCGTAGTGATGGTACGCCGATGCTGGTCGATTTCACGAATGAAATCGGCATTCACCCGACACGGAACTATAGCGCCGGCGTCAACCCCAACCATCAGGCCCTCGATTCTGAAGCCATCAGTTCGGTCAAGATAGGCGATCGAGCCTGTGCCTCATGCCCCTTGGGCTGTGGGAACTTCACCTCGGTGAATGGAGTCCAGGTTGAAGGCCCAGAATACGAGACGCTCTGTTTGGCTGGCTCGAACTGCGAAATGAGCGACCTGGAACAGGTCATGCGCTTCAATTGGCTGTGCGATGATCTCGGTTTGGACACGATGTCGACAGGAGGAACCGTTGGGCTGGCCATGGAGCTGAGCGAATCGGGCGTCCATGACTTTGGATTGCGGTTCGGCGATCCCGAGGAATACTTGGCGGTCGTGGAGGAGATTGCCGATTTATCCACCGCGAGGGGGCAAGACTTGGCCTTGGGGGTGGCCAAACTCGCCGCAAAATACAACGCGGTCGGAGAGGCAGCACATGGCAAGGGCCTTGAAATGCCGGCATACGATCCCAGGGGAAATTACGGCATGGGGCTCGCCTATGCAACCAGTGAACGTGGGGCGTGTCACTTGAGGGCCTTCACGATATTGGCCCCTGATCCCTTCAAGTTGAAGCTCATGACCAGAGATGTGATTGACGATCAGAACAAGAATGCTGTGAAGTGGTCGATGTGTTTTTGCGATTTTTGGGGATCGGTGGACACAACCATCATGGCGGATCTGCTGACGGCTGGCTTGGGGCGGCAGGTTTCGGCAGAGGACCTCGACAAGGCCGGAGAGCGAATCTGGAACCTGATCCGGCTTTACAACCTCAGGGCCGGCTTTACGGCTGCCGATGACACCCTGTCCGACAAACTGACAAAACAGAAGCTAGAGAGAGGCCCCCATGACGGTCGGGTCCTGAGTAAGGAGAGCCTCGAGGAAATGAAGACGCTGTACTATCGTCTACGGGGCTGGGACGAAGGGGGACGACCTCGAGAAGAGAAACTGCGTGACCTGGGACTCCAAAGCTTGAGATGACTGTTGGAGGATCTAAATGGAAAAGCACCTACTGGCTATCCCCAATCGTTGCACCGGATGTAACCGTTGTGCTTACGCCTGCGCCGCAGTCAAAGAGGGGATGTTCATGCCGTCAAAAGCGCGTATCAAGATCAATAATTTTCCTTTTGAGGGCTATTCCGTCCCGAGTGTATGCTTTCAATGCCCTAAACCTGACTGCCTGAAAGCCTGTCCCGAAAGGGCGATTCTTAAAAACGAGCGGGGAGTTATCGTTGTTGAAGCCAGTAAATGCGATGGCTGTGGCGACTGTATTGAAGCTTGCCCCTATGGAATGATTGAGCAGTACGGGTCCGGAAAGGCTTATAAATGCGACCTGTGCGGTGGCAATCCAGCTTGTGTCGCGGAATGTGAATTTGGAGCTTTGGCATTCAAAGAGCCAGACAAGATTTCCCTCAGACTTCGGGCGACCCAGATGAAACAACGCAGCACTGAAGGCTCGCCTGGAAAAAAGCGGCACCACCTTGCATTGAACATCCTTAAGGGAGCAGTTCGGGTTCCCCGTACACCGGGTTACATGGGGTGATACCTGAACGAGAGTAACCGGAAATCCGAAGTAATACAGAAGCATCGTGAAAGGGGTTATCCGAGATTCGAAAAACCCGCACCCTGCGGTATGAATCTCCAATGCCTTAGGGGCCGGTAGCAATTGCTGACCAGAAATAAAAAAGGAGAAGCCTTCTCCTAAATTCTCTGACCTTAGTCATTCCGACTTCCTTCGGGTTTCGAGGCTCGAATTTCTACCTGCCATAGCATAAGATACGAACATGGATGAGTCATTTCCCTATTCGCCTTTTTCTCCCCCGAAGGGAGGGATGCCCTTCGTCGGAATCACGACATTTGCCGGCTACCCTTTATGGCAACCCGACAAAAAGACGGATGCAGTGGTTCTGGGGATCCCATATGATGAGGGTACCACTTACCGGCCGGGTGCGAGGTTCGGGCCCCGGGCCATTCGGGATGCTTCCATGTTCTATAACTATGAAAGGCGGGAGGATCGATTTTACGACGCCGACCGACGGAGATGGATGCTTTCGGGGAAGGCGGTCGCCGACGCCGGGGATGTGGAGATCGAACCGCTTAGCCTCAAGAAAAACTGGAAGTCGATTACCGAGGCGGTTCAATCCATTCTGAAGGCTGACGCGATTCCGGCTGTGATGGGCGGTGACCATTCGGTCACCTATCCCGTTGTTAAGGCTTTGGCAGGAGCGAAGTTGCACTACATCCATCTTGATACGCATGCCGATTGCGACCGGATCTTTGAGAGCAAATTCACTCATGGAAGTCCGGTGGTCCGTATCTTGGAAGAGGGATTGGCCGAATCCATCACGATTATCGGAGTGCGAGGGCTGACCAATTCAGGCCGTGACTTTTCCTGGATAAATGAACAGGACGTCAGGGTTATCACTGCGCGGGAGTTGAGAGACAAGCCACTCAAACCAAGTTCAGATCTGTTGGGCGAAGGCGATTTCTATGTGAGCCTGGACATCGATTTTTTCGATCCCTCTGCGGCACCGGGGACGGGAACACCAGAACCTGGGGGGCTATTCTTCCCGGATTTTTCTGACGTGATTCAATCGATCGCAAGCCGTGGAAATATTATCGCCTTTGACGTCGTAGAGGTGAATCCTTTGCTTGACGGTCGGGGTGCCATTACCGCCCATCTGGGTGCGCGGTGCATTCTGGAGCTTCTAAGCGCGGCCTTGGATAGGCCTTGATCATCAGTGTTTTCGCACCAATGTTCATGCCTGGGGCTGGAGCATTTCCTGTCAAGAGAGAGCTTTACGAATGGGAGCGGCGTTGAGAATGGACTGCCCGATATACTGCCTCGATATTCTGCCGTCTCATCCCTTCCACCAGGCCGGAACTCGTTCCGAATATAAATCCCTCATCAGGAGCCATCACCTCCAGAGAATTCTTGACGACCTTCTCCAGATCTTCTTTTTTTCGATCCAGAAAGAGATGCTTGGCATCCAGATTTCCCCATAGGCACACGCGCTCCCCATAGTTGGCTTTGATTCGAGCCAAATCCATTCCAGCCGATGCTTCGAGGCAATGAAGCCCCTGGAATCCAAGCTCCACAATATCATCAAGGACAGCATTGAGATTCCCGTCGGAGTGAAAAAATACGGGCATTCTTGTAGAGGCCATGCCCCTGATCTGCCTGGCTAAGGATGGGAAGAGGACCTTTCTGAGGAGATCAGGATCCACGATCGTGCCTCGTCGGTAGGCGATATCATCGGCAATCAAGACGCCGTTTGCCCCGCGGGCTACTGCCTGCTTAGCGAGGCCGATGTTGAGCCTTTCGACCCCATCGATCAAGTCGATGATCTGCTTGGTCCGCTTGACGAAAGCACTCAGGAACGTTTCGAACCCCATGAGCCTTATCCCCCATCCAAAGACCCCGTCGACGATGACGAAGACAAACCGGTCTGAACGGGTGGCCCATGAACCGAGGTCCTTCCAACGGGCATCCCTCGCCTTTGGTGGGCATGAAAAGGGACTCGGCCACTCTGGTGATTCACACACGGCATCGATTCCGAGGCGGCTTGTAAACTCCAGACGCTCTGGGAATTCCACCTGGTCAACTTGGAGAAACGCCTGAACAATCCCATCGGCTAGGGTGATTTCACCCGTCGGGATTCGGTCAGGCTCGCGATGTCCAATGGCCAGGGAGACTCTTTCTCTGGAGTTCATGCGGCTCCCGAGAGCCTCGATCTTAGATCGGGGTTATAAGGTCGTCGCGATTAGAGTTTCAGTGGCGACGACCCCGTCCACACTTCTAATTTTTGAGAGGAGTTTGCCCGCTGCATCTAGGTCGATGGCCCTAATCATGACGACGAGATCGAAACGTCCGAAGACCGCTGTAATGTTCGCTATACCTTCGATTGATTTGAGTTGCTCATACACGAGCTTGGTTTTTGCAGGCTCTGTCTTGATTAACACCCCCGCGACCATAGAAACCTCCGTAAAATGGATCTGTCCACTCTGAAGCCTCCCGTAGGCCTTCTGAAGAGCCGGGTCAGAGACTCCCAAGGTCTTCTATCAATTACCCCCGGCATTCGAAGGTCCCTCTCATGGCTTGAGAATGACCTTCACGCCTTTTCTGGAAAGACCGAATTGAAAAGCTTTTTCAGCTTCCTTTAGAGGGAAGGTATTTCCGAGTAAAGGCTGGACGTCTATTTTCTTTTTAGCGAGCATTCCCAGAGCCTGATCAAATTCTTTATAGTTGTAACAGATAGAACCATA
>JABAOF010000447.1_pt2 | contig 10274 bp, 8 predicted proteins | sample 7062171 | NCBI WGS metagenome assembly JABAOF01 (sample SAMN14538628, study PRJNA623070) | marine sediment metagenome | biome: marine biome [ENVO:00000428]; feature: marine pelagic biome [ENVO:01000023]; material: deep marine sediment [ENVO:00002113] | place: India: Gulf of Khambhat ... | reverse complement strand
TAGGCCGCCTAGCATGATGTAACCCAGGATGACTTCAATCATTATTATAATTTGAAGTCCGGGAATTTTCGGCACTATATCCCCAAAACCAAGCGTTGTAAAAGTCACAATGCTGTAATATAAAAATGATATCCCCGGCCAAGAGAATGAGATTACTTCTGACTTAAAGGAAGCTGGATTGAAATAATAGAAGAATCCAAATATTAAAGCGAATGCTTCTGCAAAAATTAGAGACCACAACGCCCACCTTAAAATGCTCCTTCCACAATCGGCAAAGAGCCACCATATAAAGTACAATTTTGGATGCTTTTCTTTAAACTTCAAAAGGTACATATCATCTCGTATCTTCCTACTGATTATCGGATATCTTGCTGTTGCTGCTTCTCCCGGGATTAAATAGAAATTATCGGGTAGAAATTCTGTCTTATTAGAATATTTAAATTTTTTCCTATTCTGATTGATAAATTCAAATAGACCTTGTACGTTATAAAAAGTTGTTTCTAGCATCTTACATTCATTAACATTGTTAAATATAATATCATTAAAATATGCCTCTCCAGAGATTTTAGCTCCACTAAAGTTAACCACTCCAGAAAATTGAGTTTTCTGAAAGTCAGCATCTCCAGAGAATTGGGTTCTCCAAAAGTAAGCCTCCAGAGAGAATTGGGCTTCCCTAAAGTTAACCCATCCATAAAATTTTGTTTTTCTAAAGTAAGCGAATCTAGAAAACTGAGCATTTTTAAAGTCAGCCTCTTCAGAGAATTGAGATCCCCCAAAGCCAGCCTCTCCAGAAAATTTGGCGTACCCAAAGTCAGCATTTTTGGAGAACTGGGCTTCACTAAAGCCAGCCCTTCCAGAGAATTGGGCTCTCCCAAAGCCAGCCTCTCCAGAGAATTGAGCTTCCCTAAAGCCAGCCTCTCCAGAGAATTGAGCTTCCCTAAAGTCAGCCTCTATAGAAAACTGGGCTCCTCTAAAGTTAGCCGATGCAGAGAATTGGGCTCCCCCAAAAAAAGCCCTTCCAGAGAATTGGGACTCACGAAAATCAGCCCATTCAAAGAATTGGATTCCCCCAAAGTCAGCCATTTCAAAGAATTGTGCTTCACTAAAGTCAACAATTCCAGAAAATTCAGCGCGGTCAAAGTAAGCTTCTACAGCGAATTGAACTTTTTCAAAGGAAGCATATCCAGAGAATTGGGCTGCCCAAAAGCTAGCCTCTCCAGAAAATTTGGCGTATCCAAAGTCAGCCTTTTTAGAGAACTGGGCACCAATAAAGCTAGCCACTCCAGAGAATTGGGTTTCAGATAAGTAAACATCTTCTGAGAATCGGACATGATAGAAATTGACATTTTTTTCAAATGTTTTTCCTCTAAATGATATATCACCCGGAAAAACAAATCCTCCAAAATCATAACCCTTTTGTTCTTTTTGTATTTCAAATTCCTTCCAGAACTCACCTTCAAACTCTGCTTTCTTTCCCTCAATATCTTTCGAATGGAAGATGCAATATCTATCGTCATACAAAGGCCTACCGCAGGGTTCAGAATCCCAAAAAGCTCGAAAGTTACAACTTCCTTTCTCTTTTTCAATTTCACCAGTCATCATACTCCTCCTTTTTGGGCATGTCTTTTATATATCATTTTAAAAGGGAAAAGTCAACCAGGAAGAGGGACGATCAAGGGTGCTTCAAAGTCTTTAAAAAACTGGCGCACCCTTGAAAATTCGAAGCACGTGGTTTTGAAGCACGGAAATTCGAAACAATATCAAAATTCGAATGTTCAAAATTGACCAGGATTTAAAGGATTAAAGGATTAACATGATTTTATTATATCTTTTAAATAATCCTAGTAATCCTGACAATCCCATTAATCATGGTCGTCATTTGAATTTGTTTCGAATTTTGATATTCTCGGTTTTTTAATCGGATTTATTATTCTAATCCATCAATTCAGCATTGACGCGACACTACCCCCCATTAATCCCCCAGGCAAAAAATAAGTATTTCTACTCATTTTTCAGAAATATCTTGAAATTTCCTTTCTTGTGTGATAATCTATAATTTCGAGAACGGAAGAGTTGAAGAAAAGTAAGTAGATGCTGAGAACTTCGGGAGTTGGAAGAGAGGCAGTGGTTAAGTTGAGATGGGTAAATCAAATTAGCAGTGGCAGAAGGTCGAGGAGGAGTGTTCAATCCTCAATGGCGGAAGCTCATTTATGTTGCCGAGGGACGTTTTACACCTCAAAATGGGCCTAAGATGGTATTAAGCATGAAAAGTCCAATGTCGAGATGCGACCACCTTCATTTATAATTTCTTTGACAATGGTAAACAAATTGTTTGACCAAATATTCACAAAATTTTGATTTTTTTATAAAAGAAAATATAAAATTTAAGAAAATACTGCGTGCAGTATAGTAATAGTTGGCCACAATGAGAAAGAGACGCTGCTACGTTCTCGGTAGGTCACCGTGTAGTGCGAGGAGGTAATGCAATGAGCATACTGCAGTGGATGAAGAGACGGAAACGCATCGGACGTTGTCGAGAGCTACTAGACGCGTTGGAAGACGCAGACACCGACAGCAAGAGAAGAATCCTTGGAGAGCTGACCGGATTCTTTGCTGAGGAGGTCGTCGATATCTTGACACGAGATTCCGACGACGTCTGCCGCACCTACGCACGGCGTGGGCTATACCCCTCATATCAGTACAAAGTTCAGCAGGCTCTACTGTGTGTTCGCAACAACGAGCACCTGCCATTGCTGTTGAGCGCATACAAAGAGGGGAACGAGGAGCAACGGCATAGTCTTGCCTCTTTGATACTTCATTTTGACTTCGTCACACTCAGTGAGTTGGCTGATGACAGAACCCTAGCTTCTCTCGCCATCAAAGCCCATATCTATGGTGGGTTTGACGCAACTACCGGATGTTTTAAAAAAGGCAATGTTCGCCTGCCCACCGACTACGAGCGTCTTCTTGCTCTATTCCCAAAGGTGGCGACCGATGACGATATCGAAGGAGTTGCTGGACAACTACATGTCAAGTACTCCCAAGACCTGCTGATTCTGATCGGCTCGCGCTGCGCGGACGTGGTGCGCGGCAGAAAGGGTTGGAACCAAGGGAATATCCTGCACGAAGACTGGGAGAAGGGCATCCGGAGGGTTCTGGACGGAATTGGACTTCCGGACCACAGCGAACCCGACGAGCCGTTAGCCAGCTACTCTCTCGTCAAGGATCAAGACGGTGGTATCTGCGGAATCTGGCTTCGCGACCCGGCGCAAGCACAAGATCGAAATTTGCTCCTGATGCTACTAATCAAGCACGGCGCCCGCGATAACCTTGGGGCCTCCGTTCTCGCAGGGGATCTCCGTGTAGTCTCGAATACGTACGACGATCAGGGTGGCTGCTTTGTCATGTTCGGCTCTGCCCCGGCGCCAGGGGAGGCATAGCCGCGCCAATTCCTCACTCTGGATGTTGGGAACGCGAAAGAGCCGAAGCTGCTGTACTTGAAAGCCTTTCCGAACGCCAAAGAACAAGACAATCAAGACGAGATTGCCGAAATAGAGGACTCGCTGAAAGAACTCGGAGAGAAAGACGGCCAACAAATGAATCGACGCATATTTATCAAATCGCGCGCGATTTGAAAAAATGGTCATCCAGGACGTTGGCATGATTTGTATGGAAATGAGAGACAACGTTCTGAATCCTGGAGGAATGCCTCACTGCTCTAATTTTCCTCAGATTATCCAAAAAGTGGTGGCTAAAAAGTGACCACCTTATGTCACCTTTTGTCTCCTTTTAGTGCTTTATAGTAACTTATAGTAAACGAAAAAAATCCCGGAAATAATCATCCAAAAATGATCTTGTCCTTGTGATGGGCCTTTTGGGAAGTGGGACGGAAGCACGCATTTTGTTTGATGATAACAAGGGGCGCTGCTGGGTATAAAAACTGAAAACCGAAAAATAGGAGTTTGCTATTTCCTTCTATTTATGGTATATAGAAGGCATGGACTATCCATTAGAAGAACGAATCGGTAACCCGGCCCTGTTTACCGGTAGAAAACAAGAGGTGGCTTATTTTCTTAAATGGATTAACGATATCAAGACGAGACGGGGTCAGGTGATTTATTTGCCGAAGATGTTTCGAATTGATGAAAAATTGGAATTTAAATCTGACAACAGCACCACTATTACAAATAACATACCTGGCCCCATCTCTTGAACGTATTAATATATATGAATAAAAAAACCCCTATGCCGAAAGGAGTTTAAAATGACAAAATCAAATATTGGGATATTCAAGACTAAAACACTAGTTTATCTATTGCCATTATTGGTCATGGCGGTAAATGCAGTAGGCTTCAAAGACAATAGAGATGGAATGATGACAAACATGGTCCTCGTCAAGGGTGGGACTTTTATGATGGGAGATGTTTTTGGCGATGGCGAAAAAAATGAAAAACCTGTACATCAGGTAACGTTGTCTGATTTTTATCTCGACAAAAATGAAGTAACGGTAGGTCAGTTCAGAATCTTTGTTAAAGAGACTGGATATAAAACATCAGCGGAGAGTCCAAAAAACTGGGCAGAACAGCAGCAACTAATGACGAGGGCACGAACCGAGAAATTGACGCCAGAGGAGTCGCGAAAGATGTATGATCTTTTTCTTTCATATGGTGGAACCTTTTACTGGGACACAGAAAGCCACCGTTTTGGATATAGCACGGAATACAATTGGGATGAACCGGGCTTCGAGCAAACGGATAGAAACCCTGTAGTTAACATGTCTTGGAATGATGCTGTTAACTACTGCAATTGGTTAAGCCGTAAAAAAGGTTTACCAGTAGCCTATGACTTGAAAACCGGCGGACTCCTAGACGAAAACGGTAACATCACATTAGATATTTCAAAAGTGAGAGGTTATCGGCTGCCTACCGAAGCCGAATGGGAATATGCTGCCAGAGAGGGAGGTAAGAGAGTAAGATTCGGGAATGGTAAAAATATTGCACAATCTTCAGAAATAAATTTTCGAGCTGATTACGGTGATTATTCTTACTTGAAAAAGGGAGAATATCTAAAGAAAACTGTGCCGGTTGGCAGTTATGAATCCAATTGTTTGGGGCTCTATGATATGAGTGGAAATGCATGGGAGTGGTGTAGTGATTTCTACGGCGATTATAGCATTGAGGAACAAATAGATCCATATCCAGCGAATGGTGTCAAACGTGTAATCCGAGGAGGAAGATGGGGTGGAAATGCCAGTGAAGTGCGTGTTTTCAGTCGTGACGCCTATGTACGAAACAACAGATGTAATAATGCCGGTTTTCGCATTGCTAAATCAAAATAGACAGAATGTAACGAAATACATGAATCGACTGCTGAGGTTTAACTTTATATATCAGGTTGAACGGCGAGGTCGGAATGTGTACTATGAGATTTCTCCTGATTTAAGTCTTTTAGAACCATAAAGTGGATTGTAATATTTTGTAAATCAGAAAACCGGGGACGGTGCGTGCGAATGTTTCAATGTTTCGTTGAAATGGATCTGTTGAAGCTTTCCGAAAAGTCCCATTTTTTTCAAAAAAAGTGGTGGCCAAAAGTGACCACCTTATGTCACCTTTTATCTCCTTTTAGTAGCTTTTAGTAGTTTATAGTAATCGAAAAAAATCCCGGAGATAATTTCCTGGAAATGGTTTCTCCCGATTGATAGGCCTTTTGGGAAGTGGGACGGAAGCGCGCATTTTGTTTGATGAGAACAAAGTGCTCCTAACCATTCTCTTAAATATATTACGTGTTATTAAGTAGTGCCTTTTTCCGGGATTCGAGTTGTTTTAACTCTGAGCGTAAACGATTGATTCTATCTATATTAATACCATAGAATTTGAAATGTGTTTACTTGCCTGGCGGCTTTTTTGTATTTGACTAAAAAATTCCTTATTAGGGGCATTAAAAGTCTATTTCGTCTCCCCCAATCTGTAAACGTAACCACGTAAACAAAAATTTTTGGGTCTTTAAAAAAATTTGTGGGTAAATTTCCCTTTCTGGTCTTTGATAATGATATTTCATTCCCCCATATCCATTGGAAAAGCTAAAAAAAAGCTTTTCCACATTCCCACAAAAATTTTTTTTGCGAAAAGCGTGCAAAAAAAGATTTTTGCGGGCTTCGCCCGCTGTTGACTGATCTGGCGAAGTGAAATCTTTTCCAATTAAGCCCAGAAAGGTAAAATAGATTTGGAGCCAAATCAATCACAAGAGGATCATCTAAAACCATTGAATGATGCACGATGACGTCGTTACTAAAATTAAAATGGTAAAATGTCTTAAATCCAATTTCAACTATTGGTCACCCTAAATCATTAATTGATCAATGTTTGAGCTATATTTTTACCTATTTTGGATAGCGATAATTGGGGATCAAATTCAATTCGCATATTTATGCCTAGAAAGCTTTTATCAATGGGAGATACGAAGAGTGCGACAATTAGATTCACCCATGAATTATCTTGAGAGGCAAAAAATTTTTTCGGGCTATCGCCCGCGTGGTGAAGTTGACAGATTGGCCGAGCCGAAATCTTTCCCAGTTAAGCCCCAAATAAGGAAAAATTTTTTATTTGAGGATATAAATGATTGAAAAAATCGACAGGCAAAAACTCCTTTTAGGTTATTGAGCCATTACTTGCTTTCCTTATTCGATTCGTTGTACTCTTCAATATTTTTGTCGATGGTCAATTTCTCCTTGTTAAGGATGGTGCGGAAATGACCAAGGACCTTTACTCTTTTTTGTGGATTGATATATCCCGTTCAACATCTTCTTTTTCCTTCTGGATAAATCGCCGGAATTGTCCCAATATAAAATACTGGACAATGGGGGAACGCTCAAAATACCACAAAAATTTCTCCACTTCCTCATTCTTGGCTGCAAAATCAGTTGCACCTTTTTTTAAACCGTCTTCAATGCCAATGAACATCTCCCCCCTGCCAAATATTAAATAGTATAAATTGACTTTAAACTCCCTGGCCATGTTATAGATAAAATCATGACCGGGCTTGTACTTATCATTTTCTATCTCTGATAACGCAGGACTGGATATGCCTAGTTTTCCTGAAAAATCCTTCTGGTTCATATCTAATTCCTGCCGAATCTCTCTAACACGGTCACCAAAGGTTAAGCGCTGTCTCTTTCTCATGCTATTTTTGTTTTACTTATCTTTTTTCATTATTCCGAAGGACATATTATACTATATTTGTTACCTTTTTCAAACCTTCTTTCGCTTTTTCAGCAACTCAAATTTTGCCAATTATCTGGACGAACGCGAAATGGAGGCAAAATTGAAAATCAAGGATAACGTACCTGACACCTTCACCATATTTAGGAGCAGAGTATCAACATTTGACAAAAGGCGGCAGAAATGTATAATGTTGAGACGCGACTCCATCAATTCCAATGAAGGTGTAAAGGATGAAGATAAGGATAATAGTTATTCTTGCAATATTTTCTTTTCAACATTTTTTTACCAATGCTGCCCAACATGCGGTTTTGGTCCACAATACCCTTCAGGATATTGAAGCTTGTAAAGGAAAATTGCAATTGAAGTTGATCCGTGTTTGGGGAGGCGATGAAGAGGAAGATGAAAACAAGTTTTTCAGGACTCCAAGTGATGTAGGGATTGACAGAAATAATTCGGTATATATTTGCGACAAGCATAATCACTGCATAAAGGTTTTTGATTTTTCCGGTAAATATTTGCGAACCATTGGCAGGAAGGGACTCGGTCCGGGAGACGTGTTCGGGCCTAATAAGATTGCCTTTTCCCCCAGTGGTGACCTTGTAGTTAACGAAGCGGGCGGGCGAAGAATTCAATGGTTCAACCCGGAAGGTAAAAGTAAGCAAATTATAAAAATCAAAGGTATGGGTGATTGGATAGGTGTTACCGCGAAAAATGAAATTGCATTTTATGATGACATGAAGTCATTCGTAAGTAAGAAATTGGTTTTTATCTACGATCACAATGGAAAGGTGATCAGAGAAATCGGCAAATATCACGATAAATCGAAAAGTTATCTTGCATCGGAAAGGCTTAGTTTTTCAATTGATGCCAGCGATAATATCTATGCTGCTAACAATAAAGCACAGGTAATAAGAAAATATTCCCCGGACGGAAAATTGCTAATGGCAATAACCTTCGCCCCCCCATTCGGTGAAACGGTTGAAATTTCTTTGAATTCCAAAGGAGATGAAATAGAAAGAAAAGACGAAAAAGAAGAGGTGAACGTTGATGTTCGTGGAAATGAAAGCGCCGTAACTATCCAGGTTAATAAAAGAAAAGGAAAAAAAAGGCAAAGAGTAGGAGTTGCTGAAATCGCTACAGATTCTCAAAAGAGGATATATATCATAACCATGAGGAGATCTTTAACGGAAAAGGAGAATTCAGGGTTCGCTGTTTCCGGTAGTTTTTCGAAAGGGCTTAACAGGGAAAGAGTTAATTTTGATATTGTCAAAAATATAGATGTCAATCGAATATTGGTTTTCAGCCCGGAGGGAAGAGTTATTGCCGAAGCTCCGATGACAACATTGTGCGATGGTATATATATATATAATAATAGGATTTTTATCATCGATGGTTTTTACAATCAGCGGATATTGGAATATGAGATGAGTTTAAAAAAATGAGCATGGGAGTTTAGTAGATGAAGTCCGGTGAGTATGGCAAACCATTTATTAAAAAATTCAGCGATGGCGGTTTTTACTACGTTTACGATGTGAACACCAACCGGATCATTGAAGTTGAAAAACCCGTATATGATATCATCGATGAATATGATGATGATAATGCCGGTGAGATTTATGCCGCCTATAAAGGAATTTACCAGATTTCTGTTTTAAAGCACAGTATAGAGGAAATTAAGAATGCCATTATGGAGCAAGGACTGTTTTCAAATTTCAGGCCTGAAAAAGTAGCCCTGGGTGCAAGAACATCTGAGGAGGTAAAAAAACTTCATGAAAATGGATTGCATCAAATTTTGCTCGAAATAACGAGGGAATGCAATCATAACTGCGGGTACTGTTCCACATCGGGAAAGTACGCCAATCAAGGAAAATCACCAAATTATATGAGTGAAATGACGTGCCGGCATGCTGTTGATTTCTTTTGTGAAAGGGCCTTCAATTCAGAAAAGCCTTTCATATCTTTTTATGGTGGTGAACCGTTGTTAAGATTCGATTTGATAAGAAATACAGTCGCGTATGTAAACAAGAGACATGGCAAAAATAAATTTAATTTCAATCTTACTACCAACGGAACACGTCTAAATAAAAAGATAATGGATTTTCTCATTGAGAATGATATTAGGCTTATGGTCAGCCTCGATGGCCCCCAAAAAATAAACGACAGGTATCGACGCTTCAAAAACGGCAAAGGGACATTTAATCGTATCATGAAAAACCTGGAGTTTTTAAAGCAGTATAATCCAGGGTATTATTCCAGTAACGTTTCTATATCAAGTGTTTTATCCCCTCCTTTTGATAAGATTAATGAAATTATTGATTGCTTTTCAACTGACCCAACTATACATGAGATCAAAAGCAACATAAACTCAAACCTGGTTAATACAAGAGGAACATCTTTTATAGAGGATTTTGGCATAGAAGAAAGCATAAAGGACTTATCAGTTGTTGAAGAGAAATTTATCGGACGACTCAAAAAATCGATACTGGAAAATAATTTAGATAATCTAACCATTGAGAAAAAAGGAGTTTTCACGATACTTTATAATCTTGCCATGAGACCAATTGACAGATTATACAAACATGTATGTCCCCTGGGAGCCTGTCATATCGGTTTAAGGCGTCTTTTTGTAAATACAACTGGCGATTTTTATATATGTGAGAGAGTAGAAGAAGACTACAAAATCGGGCGCATCGAAAATGGATTTGATTATGAGAGAATTGCCTATTACTACAGGAAGTTTGAAGAAGTGTTGGAGGATTGCAGGGATTGCTGGGCAATCAACCACTGTGAAAGATGCTGGGCCATGATTGGGAAGCTTGAAGAATTTTCCGGGAAGAGAAAAGAGCAATTCTGTTCATACAGTAAGAAAGTTACCGAGAAGGCATTTAAAGTTTATACCCAGTTACTTAGAGAAAACCCGGATTCCTTAAAAGTATTCAAAGATGTTCTGATCGCTTGATTCTTTAAAAAAAGGTGACTTGAAACGGCAAATTCAGAATTGCTGCCAAATGTGGTGGCACTGCTTACGGGGGTAAGGGATATGAATACGGTTAC
>JABAOF010028806.1_pt1 | contig 10279 bp, 10 predicted proteins | sample 7062171 | NCBI WGS metagenome assembly JABAOF01 (sample SAMN14538628, study PRJNA623070) | marine sediment metagenome | biome: marine biome [ENVO:00000428]; feature: marine pelagic biome [ENVO:01000023]; material: deep marine sediment [ENVO:00002113] | place: India: Gulf of Khambhat ... | reverse complement strand
GCCATGACATTCTGGGTATCAACCCAGTCGCATCGAAAAACTCCGTGGCCATCAATATACTGTTTTACTTTGCCGTAGAATCTTACCGGATAGAGGTGTTCTGGACGTTCGATCTCCCATGGGTTCCCGTAGCGCAGCCAATTATCGGGTGTTTCAATCTGATACCCATGTTTTATCTTCTGAAAAAATATGCCGTACTCATAGCGTATTCCGTACCCATACGCTGGGAGCCCCAGGGTGGCCATTGAATCCAACAAGCAAGCTGCAAGCCTCCCCAAGCCTCCATTTCCAAGACCAGCTTCATATTCAATTTCCACTAACTCCTCGATATCAACCCCGAGTTTGTGCAAGGCTTGTGCGGTATTCTCATAAAGCCCAAGGTTTATGAGTGCATTGTTTAGAATTCTTCCAATAAGAAACTCCAGAGACAGGTAGTATATCCTTTTAACCGTTTTATTGTAGTATTCCTGTTGTGTTTCTATCCAGCGTTCGAAGAGTCTATCTCGCACCGTCAGTGCAAGGCTTTTAAACAGGTCTCTCTTTGTTGCACTGTATTCATCCTTTCCCAAGGAGTACTCGAGATGATCTACAAACGAATTCATCAGGCACTCCGGATCTGTTCCGCTGAAAGGATTCGTTGAAGGGGTGAGTCCACGCTTATTGAGAGAATAATCTCTCTTCATATACGTTTAGATTCCCTCCGTGTCTGAGGAATATAGAGGATGATATCAGATCTTTAATGCTTCTCTGAAAAAATCGTAATATTTTTCTCCATTTTAAACCAAGGAGGGCGGGTTTTCGTCATCCACATAGCCCTGACTTATTTCAATAATATTGCCTTCCGGGTCAGCCACCCAGACTGTTCGCCAGCCTTGAATAAAATCGTCAAAATTTAATGGACCCAAGGTGATTTTGGCATCATCCCCCATCTCTTTTAGCATAGCGTCAACATTGTCTACTCTAAACGCCAGATGGCGCAAGCCGGGGTACTGTGGCCCATCCTTCTCAGGCTGCGGAACGGGTGATTCTTCCTTAGCTTGAAACAATTCCAGGTAAGCAGTGCCAGATTTTATAAAAACGATCTGTTCAGTATCAAAGGATATAACACGCGCCCTTTTAAAGCCAAAGTATTTCGTATAAAACCTCTCTGTGGTTATGGGATCCTTACAACCTATCGCCACATGAGCAAATGTAGAAGAGACCATATTTCCTCCATATTGCTACTAATTTTTTCGTTACACCGACAATACCACATTTCGGGCACATCAAAGGATCCACTTTACGCAACTGTACCATCCGGATACTGAGTCATGCCTGCGAAATGTATCGCAATCTTTCCATTTTTCAATACCCAGCTATCCGCAAACCTCATGTGGGATTCACCATCATCCGTTTGCATGGTGATCTTTTCCACAATCATCAATGTCTGCGGATCTTCCGTTTCAGCCCAAAAAGCAATCTCCGTCTCTAACCCCTGGATCCCCAGAATCCCCTTCATATGCTCTCTTAACTGTTCCCGCCCTTTATAATAGAGCGGCTTTTTCGTAAAGCTGCTGATCAGAATGGCATCGTCAGTATATTGATCCAACAGTGCCTCAATATCCTTATTTAAAATTAATTCAATATGTTCCCTGTACATTCTTCCCAACGGGGTGTCAGGTACATTTTTCACGATTTTACCCTCCTATTCGGCAGAATAAATGTTTGTTGCTTGTAAGCCATACAAAACCGATGGGTTTTGGCGTTTTGCTTTCGGAACAGAATTCATCTTGCCTTAGATCCTGCCGCACCCTCTACAATCGCATAGAGCGGATAAACAAAACCCTGCGTTACAGGATTGGTCCCTGAATTATCAGGTGTTACGCTGTACATGGAGTAGGGTACTACCCTGTAAAATCCCATTTAAAATTGTTTTGCTCATTTTACTTTCCGCCAGAATACGCGGATTTGATGCTAACCCCCTTTTGAATAAAATACTGTAACTAGGTGACGGTTGGATCTTTACAACCAATTGTTACATGAACAGATATTAGAGCTGCCATTTTTTCTCCATCCGGTATCTATTTTACAATATTAGCCGAAACGAAACATGAGTTACAAATAAGTTATTTTTGAAACATTTCTTGTATAGTGACTTCCAATTCATAGTCAAGCAGGAACAGTGTGGCTTCCCCTGGAAGATATTTTTGAACAGCCGCAATAACTTTTTCCTGGGTGGCGCGGCTAACTGGTACCGATCTATCTTCCAAATGATCAACAGCGTTTATAAAAGCTTTATTATAACCTCGCTGCCAGTCAACGGCTTCCATACCAGAAGGCGATTCACCATGTCCCAGATATAGCTGTGTTGTTGTTTCATCAAATTCAGTTTCTAGGCGGTCCAATATTTTCTGCCACTGAAAAACATGGCCATCTCGGAAGAAGCAATGGCAATTCAGAGCAACCGTATCACCGATGAAGACATGCCTACTGCCTTCTTTTTCAAAGATCCACATACCGTCACTATCGGACTCCCCAGGTCCCAAATCATAGAAGGTAAATTTTACACCCCCAAAGGTAAATGCTTCACCATCCTTGATGATCTCATTTGGAAAAACACGAACTTCTGGATAATCGTCACCTAAGTAATTGGTTGCGGTAGGAGACTTCACCTCGTCTTCCTCGAGTGCAAAATCTAGGCAGCCCTGTGAACTGAGACGGGGGAGATCCTCAAATACTACTAATCCTGTATAGTGGTCTGGATGTCCATGGGTTATAAGCACCGACTCAATTGGCTTACCGAATGATTCTGCTTTCTTTCGCAAATCTCGAGCGCTGGAAAGTGCTAATGTAGCATCCACTACGACAACCGATTTTTCGAGTTCAACTATAAATGCATTCACATGGTCCCTGGGCAATACCATAAACTTACCTGGTACCCTATGTACCACCGGATAACTTGCCATGAGGTATTCTCCTTACATAATTTTAATCGACATTCTGCTCAAGAAAGGGTTTAAAAGGCACAGAATCATGAAAGTTTGCCATGTAGACAATCTTTCCGCCCTCGATTCGGAAATAATTCATTACATCAGCATTAATTGGGACACCGGCTGCGTTTGCTGCTGAAATATGCGAAACAACTGCCGCTTCACCGCCACTAACGATAATGTGTTTTGGAACATTCTGAAACTTCGAATAAGCTTTATCTATACCGGCCATCATTGGCCTCAGCGTTGCCAAGCCATCGATGTGACCAGCCAGCTGCTCATCCATAATCATATCATCGGCGAATAAATCACACCAATCGTCCCACCGTCCTGCATTTGCATATCTATAATACAAGTCAATGACTTCTCTGGGAGTTCGGATCGAATCTCTTTTTGCCATTCTTATATCTCCTTAAACAAAAGGAATTATAAACGGGCAAATCCCGGTGCGTAATCGAAAGGTTTCACAGTGGCGTTATAGGTAACGATCTCCAAGCCATAAGCGTTCTTTGAGGAACGTCTAACAGTCCATCGTTGGGTAGCATCCATAGATACCCTCTTGCTCTTTGCCGCTGGTGGTTCCCACCAACTGGCTTGCCAACCCACAACCACATCCACCACTGCCTGATCCCCAGAGATATTTGCCTCTACAGTTTGCACGTAATGATTCTCGTCAAAGAAGAGATTGGTCACACGGTCATACCATTTCTTGAAGCTGTTATAGTCACGAATATCACCATCTGGAAACTGCATGTTCAGGCCGTCGTCTGCCAGGAGTTTATAACAATCTTCAATCGAATCATGATTATCCAGTGCACGGTACCAGGCAGCAACGAGCTTTTTAATTTGGTCTAGTGTTATAGCATCGGCCATAGTTTATCTCCTTTCTGGATAAAGATTAGTCTTTCTATAAAATTCTGCTTATGCCAACTATCAAAAATTATTATGCTACTGCCCGCATTTACAATTAACTTTTGAACCGGGCACATGGCTTGTGACTACCAGATCAATTAAAAAGGGTCCATCGTTCGACAATGCTTGCTTTATCGCTGATTTAACCTGATCTGGTTTTTCAACCCGGACACTTGGAACACCCATTGACTGTGACAGTGCTGCAAAGTCAATGACGGGGTTCTTTAGATCGAAAGCAGCTGGAAATTCGTGCTCGGGTATACCAACTTGGTCCTTCCAATATTGGAGGATATTCAGTTTTAGCAGCATGTAGCTTTGATTGTTACAGATGACAAACTTTGCACCAATGTTGTGGTGCGCTGCCGTCCAGAGGGCTTGGATTGTGTACATGCTGCCGCCGTCTCCTGAAAAACCAATTACTGTCTTATCTGGCGCAGCAAGTTTCAGACCAATCGCTCCTGGAATTCCTACACCGAGAGAGCCACCTCGCGTCTGAAAAAAGTGCCCCGGTTTTGTTGGAGGAATGTAACGTGTCAGTTCAGGGGAGCACGTTAGTGCCTCATCAAAGATCATAGNNATAGTGTTATCGGGGAGTTGAGCTGCCAGCTCTTCCATAAAACACGAGGCATGCAAAGGCACTTCATCACGTACCGCTTTATCTCCTTTGCGCAGTTCGCTCAATTTTTTCTCTTTAGCCGCACCAAGCTCACTGACCCGCTTCAAAGCAACTTCTTTCTGCCCGGGCGTCATGGTCGATTCAAGGGTAGCGGCCAATCTATCAAGTGTCAATTTAGGATCACTGACTACGCCCAGGTCAACTTTGTGATTCTTAGCAATCTCGTAAGCATTTAAATCAATGTGAATGACCTTTGCTCCGGGTGCAAAGATTTCGCCGAGATGTGGGTACACTTCGGGCAGCATGTACGTTCCGCATATGAGGTTCACATCACCTTTCGATGTAATGGGTAAACTACTTGAACCGAACATGTGTCCTGTTTGTCCTTGATAGAGTGGGTGCGCATAGCTTATATTGAGTTCACCTGAATCTACTCCCCAAATCTCGGCACCTAATAATTCTGCCACTTTTCTGAGTTCTTCTTGCGCTCCCGAGTAGGCAACACCATCTCCTATAAAGATCATTGGCTTTTTAGCATTTGCCAAAAGAGAAGCCGCTTCCTTGACAATTATCTCGTCAGCAATGACCCGAGTTGAGGGTATACAGGTAGGTAAGACCTCTTCGACAACTGGTTTATCCAAGATATCTGCGGGCAAGCCCACATATACTGGTCCCATCGGTGGAGTTGCGGCAATTTTAACAGCTCGACGTACAGTCCTCAGCAGGGAAGAAGCATCTAATACCATAGTTGACCATTTTGTAACTGGTTCAGCAAAAGCAACGAGGTCCCCGTACATCTGTGCCTCCATGGGCATATATTTTATACCCGCATCACCACCGATAACAACAAGAGGAGCATGACCACGCATTGCTTGATACAGTGCTCCGATGGTATTGCCCAAGCCTGGGGTACTGTGTATCTGCACNNGTGTTGCACGAGCATACCCATCTCCAATCATAAGCGCAATGGACTCCTGTAAGGTCAGTATATACTTCATTTGCGGATATTTGAGCAAAGCATCCAGGAAGCCCTGCTCGACAGTACCGGGGTTGCCAAACATATAGGTCATACCATCAGCGAGAAATTGTTCAAAAATCGCAAAACGTCCTGTTTTTTCAGACATATTAGTTCTTTTCCTTACAATTGAAATTAGTACACGAGAGGTTATCTTGCATCGTATGTTAGTTTCATGTGTTACCATCCATAACGCTTCAGCCCATTTTCCAACACTTCCACTAACAATTCTCCTACGCGGTGAGAGGATGCCGTCGAACGACCGGTAATGAATGGGAAATCCACAAGCGCGGAGATTTTCCTGCCAACGCCGCTATGATATCCTCCTCCTGGCCCGGTAGCATCACGTAAAATATATTCCAAAGGATAGGGAGGTGGCCCCATATTGAAATCGGATCCCACGAAACCTGTGCCATCCTTGTAGTCATATTCGAGTGGATGACCAGTGACGTGTTTGCCCCAGATAATACTCTTGCGGTCATACCAGTCGCGAGCAAAAGCCAAGCAGGTAACGCCGTAACATTCTGCCGCAATGGGCTTATTCAATTTATAAAAGCCCAGAATAACATCGTGAAGCCTTTGGTTGTTAACCATATCCACAATCGGGCCGCTACCACCAACAATTAGAAGGGCCACGTACTCTGTCAAAGAAGCTTGGGCTTTATCGAGTGTGTCATTATATGATTCCAGCTCACGCAGATAGTTCTTGGCGCTGTAATAGGGCCGTTCCGGAAACCATTTGGAAAGATTGATTGGATTATCAAGCCGTGGAGACTTATCTATCTCGGTTGTTTTTTGTGCATAATACTTGGAAGTAACAGGTCTGTCCAGGGGGGGATCGAAGTACTTCTCATCCATGCTGGGGGGAAGGGCTGGTGGTCTCTTCCCCTTTGGTGTCATAAAGACACTCGCATACCCTTTCTCATCGAGTACTTCCAATGGTCCTACTAATTCCTCTCCCCAAAAACCCCACTCGGATAACACAATCAGAATTTTTTTCATGTAGTTTCCTCCTCACTTGCATTAGGCCTTTTTACTATTAAATTTTAATGCTAACATAGTGATATCGTCAGATTGTGGTGTTTCCCCTGTAAAATGCTTTAGTTTATCTCTTATATCAGTAACTATGCCTTCAACATTTGTATCCGTTAATTCAGACAACGATTTCCTTAACCTTTCATCAGAAAATAAGCTTTCTTCTTTATCCATTGCTTCTGTCACCCCATCTGTATAGAGGAAAATAACTCCTCCTGACCTAAGGGATAATTTCTGGCATGTGTACTTAAAATCAGGCATTCCACCCAAGACAAAACCATGGTCCATATCAATGAATTCAAATTTCTTATTATCGAGAAATAATAGTGGAGGATTATGTCCGGCATTGGAAAATTGCAATTCCCCTGTTTTCAAATCTAGAATCGCTAAAAATGTTGTAACAAACATGCATTCGTCATTGTTGGGGTACAGTATATTATTTACCCGAAAAAGTATTTCATCGGGAGGTAAATTGCGTAAGGCCTCTGTTTTGATGAGAGTTTTAGAGATAACCATAAAAAGTGCGGCAGGAATTCCTTTTCCGGAAGCATCACCAATAACAAAGCAAAATTTATTTTCACCGATAAAAAAGAAGTCATAAAAGTCTCCACCCACCTCTTTTGCCGGTTCCATCATGGCAAAAATGTTAAACTCTTTCTTTTCTGGAAATATTTTGGGAAGTATACTTGTTTGAATTGAATGTGCGATCTTTAATTCACTCTCTATTCTCTCCTTTTCTGTAACTGTTTCCGTCAGGTTTACAATAACCCTTTGAATACTCAATTGAATCAGCACGAATAGTAGTGAAGGATACTTATACAGCAACTCATTTATTTTTTCTTGACTTAGAGTATATGCTTCCACTTCTGTTTCACATATAGCTGAAGCTGTTCTTTTATGAAACGGAGAAAATATACCTGTTTCTCCGATAATTTCGTCTTTTTTAACTGTTTTATTTATTTCCTCCAATCTAATTGAACCATTTTTTATATAATAGATCTTGTCTGCATTATCATCTTTTCGAAAAAGCACATCATCTTTCTTAAAATTCTCTTTTGTCATATAGGGAATAAGCCAGTCAAAAGAATCTTTTTCTTTAGACTCTATCTGGTTTGATGTCAGAAATTGTGGTAATATACTTGTTTGAAGTGAATGCGCAACCTCCACTCTGCTCTCAATCTCTTTTTCTGCAATTATCATATCTTGGTCTTTTTTAAATCTGTTAACCATGAAAGAGAAAAGGGCTAATCCAATCGTATTGGCGACAATCATGGGGAGTGAAATGAGTTTTACAAGTTCAACAGCCTGCCCAAAGGGTCTGCTTATTAAAAGCACAAGCACCATATGAAATGATTCAATTATTACCGCTAACAATGCAGCTTTCCATGGTGATATAAAATCCCCATTACCTTTGCTGTAATGATGGATGATACCTCCGGTAACACCGGCAATAACTGTTGCTATTGAGCAGGGAACACCTGTAAATCCTCCGAGAAAGAACCGATGGGTTGCACCTATTAATCCAGCTCCTAGACCGGCTATCGGCCCTCCCAACAAACCTGCGATCAGTGGGCCTAGATCCCTCGTATTAGCAATGGCACCTAATATTTCAAAGCCACTAATTGTTCCATAAATTGAAAGCAAGCCAAAAAAAACTATGTATATAGTGGTTATTATGAAGTTATGATGATCCTTATCCGCTATTTTCAGTTTATAAAAGATTTTCGTTTTGAACAGAATATAGAAGACAACGAGCAGCACACATACATATTCTAATAGGCCAAGTAAATTTCTAAGAGTATTTGCAATTACATCCATAATTTTCTCACAGTCATGATAAGATGTGGACTCCCCTAGCTCATCCTCTATTCCTATCTATAAATATTTTACGCAAACCAAAATATTTTTGTCATCTTCTCTTTGATAATTGATTTTATCCATTACGTTACGCACCAAATAAATACCCAAACCACCAATTTCGCGGTCTTCGATGGGTATGCTTGTATCAGGTTCAGGATTAGACAAAGGATTGAAGGGAATACCCCAATCGATAATTTTTATTTGATAATCTTTTCCTCCTTTCGTAGCATCGCAATGGATTTCTATATTCCCTTTTTTATCAGGATAGGCGTAGTTAATTATGTTGATAATTATCTCCTCACAGGCAAGTCGAATCTCTTGTGTTTTTTTCTTATTGAAGCCAGTTTTCTCTGCGTTTCTTTGAATAAAGTCCATTATATTATCAAAATTGTCCATATTTGCAGGTAAACTTATATTCGCCATGATTTACCTTTTTTACTTCCCAGATTGATAACCAACAATATCCTGTTCATTCTGTGTAGGAATCCGAAATATACATAAAATTATCTAAACCACTCATCTTTATCACAGAAAGAACTTCCTCCTGAGCACCAACAAAATAGATCTTTGTATCAGTACCCATTTTCTGCTTTGCAAAAATGATAACACGGAGACCTGCACTTGAAATATATTCTAATTCTTGAGCAAAAAAGATGATCTTATTTAAAGGTTTTCCGGCAAGTTTCTTTAATTCGTCTGACAGTGTTGGTGCATTACTGGCATCTAACCTTCCGGAAAGTGTGATTTTGACATTGTCTTTCTCCTGTTCGACCTTAAAACCCATAATGTATCTTCTCCTTTAATAAAATTATTTAGATTGTCATTCACGGCTTACCAATTAATACAACTACAGACCGTGATCCAACTAGAAACTCATACTGATTTTCAAGCTTTTTTTCTTTTCCGACGGCCCACGCATCTTCCGGGGGCTCAGCATCGGTATTTATCGACACATACCAACTCATTCCTTCTGGAAGCCCCGGTATCTCAAACCCGTGCATCTCCCAACTCATATTAACCGCTACATAGATATAATTATCTTCAACAGTCCCACCTTTTGCATGTTTTCCGCAGAGGAGGAAAGCCAAGGTCCGGCAGCTGCTTGACCAATCTGCATTCCATGCTTGCGTACCATGCCATGATATATCTGCATAGCCACTACCCATGTAATCTCTATTTTGAAAATGATTGCTATCTCGTAGTAAGGGATGTGCGTGCCGAAAAGCGGTCATTTTCTTTGTAAAATTGAATATTTCCTTGTTCTTCTTTAAATTGCTCCAATCTATCCACGAGATATCATTATCGTGGCAATAGGCATTATTATTTCCAAACTGTGTGTTCCCCATTTCATCGCCGGAAAGGAGCATGGGGACGCCCCGACTCACCAAAAGCATACAGAGCGCGTTTTTTATCTGTTTTTTCCGAAGTGCATTAATTTCGACATTATCTGTTTCACCTTCCCATCCACAATTCCAACTATAATTATCATTGGCTCCATCTCTGTTATCTTCCCCGTTCGCCTCATTATGCTTTCCATCATAGGACACCAAATCCATAAGGGTAAACCCATCATGACAGGTAACAAAGTTAATCGATGCACATGCGCCACTTTGATACCACCAGTATAGATCTGGTGAACCTTGGAGCCGCTGGCCCATACCACCAACTACTCCTTCATCACCTTTCAGAAATTTTCTCAAATCGTCTCTGTACCGACCATTCCATTCAGCCCACCTTCCCCATCCAGGGAAGGACCCAACCTGATAAAGACCACCGGCATCCCAGGCTTCTGCTATTAACTTACACTTTCCCAGAATAGGATCAAATGCAAGTGTTTCAAGCAAGGGAGGATTATTCATGGGCGCACCGTTT
>JABAOF010011759.1_pt3 | contig 10280 bp, 10 predicted proteins | sample 7062171 | NCBI WGS metagenome assembly JABAOF01 (sample SAMN14538628, study PRJNA623070) | marine sediment metagenome | biome: marine biome [ENVO:00000428]; feature: marine pelagic biome [ENVO:01000023]; material: deep marine sediment [ENVO:00002113] | place: India: Gulf of Khambhat ... | reverse complement strand
TGAAGAACAGGATCGACTTTAAATCAAGTTGGACTTTTCCGAGTTTTTCAAAAAGAAATATCTTTAACTTCTCATTCCTGAAAACGAGATTGGTAAAGGTCATAAGAACCAGAAAACCTAAGAGCAGGCCTCCCAGAACATCAGCAAGAAAGTGCCTGCCGAGATACATCCTGGATAACGGAATGAAAATAATCATTATCCCGGCGATGATCCAGACCCATATCTTTTTAAAAAACAAGGAAATGGCACCCCAAAAAGCGACAGCCATGCTGGAATGACCAGACGGAAAGCCCCAGCTGTCGATTCTATTGACTCTTAAATAATCAACAACGTTCTGAGGCAATCTGCCAAAAAAACTTTTTGCTCCCATGTCTGTAAAAGGAGTCGGATTTGGATAGTGTTCACCGAGGAGCAGGATGTTTGAGTCCACATTAGCGGGTCGGGGAAGTGAAAAAAGCTCTTTCAAAGAATTTGTGATGATGCCATTCCAGAGAACAAGATGAACCAAGACGCAACCCACTCTAAAGCTCACACCGAAAAGGATGACAAGCATTATGGGAATGACAAAAGAACTCCGTCCTATCTCTGTGAAAAACTTAAAAAAGACTGTTAAAAAATCGGAAGCAAAAGACTGTAAAAAAAGTATGATTTCTGTCTGAAACACGGTGCACCTTCCTTCACTCTTTTTGTCTGTTAAAATTTGAGTGGAAGATTTTTTCTTTCGTGATGATTATTTCAAAATCCTTTGTAATTGTCCTCGATTATATTTCTGTTTCTCTAATATTCTGATCCAGAACAACGGTCTCCTCTTCTCCTCCACAATATTTGATGACCAACTGTCTAAAGTCATCTAGAATTCCAAGAATTTCTTGTTTCGTCACTGGCGGAAGCCCCTCAACAACCAGGACAACGTCTCTGGTTTCTTCAGTCATTTTTGTTTTATCACACTCCCGCCAGTTCCACCGGCGGCACAGCACTTCCTTGTCATCCACGTAAACGACTTCTCCGTCTTTTACGGTTTCTGTTTCATCAGAATTGAGGGCAGTGAAAGGCTCATCTCCTCTGGCAAACCGCAAAACGATATCTCCATCCACTTTCGTCGTGTCATCTCCCCCCGCGGGAACCAAGTGTTTTATAGATATGTAATTATAAATATCGACAATTTTATTGATAGGCCGCAAATCAATACCTTTCAGAATCATGCGGTAAAGACTTTCCACTGAGCTCTTGTACTTCTTCGGTTTGGCGCCAAAGGCCGAATAGGCCTTTCTCCAGGATTCGATTTTGGGTTCCTGGGAGAGGGTTTCAGTGTTGAAATTTTCTCTAATTTCTTTTTCTCTTTTTCGGACCAATTCAGTAATCTCATCGGCTGAGCCCGAGTTGTCAATCTGCCTGGCAATAATTAATCCCAGGTTTAACTCGGGGAAGGTCTTAAAAATCTGACTGTCTATTCTTAATTTCATCACTCCGCTCCCTTCAATAAAAGTAATGGCCTTTTCGAAGGACAGGTTTTAGTGGATGGGAAGACAAACAATTAGAACCAGAAACATACAATCCTTCCAAGATTGAGTCTAATCCCAGCAATGAAAGGCATAGGATAAAGCAAAATCATTTCAGGATCTCCGCTGCCTTTGACGTGATCAGCTCCCAGGCTTCCCGGACATGACGCTCTTGAGTGGTTCGTGCTGCAATGGCCATCCGGAGCACATATTTTTCCCTCAAGGATGTGTGCGTGAGAAAAACCTTTCCTGTTTGATTCAGGCTCTCCAGAAGCTGTTTGTTCAGATCGCTGAGAGCCTCTTCACCCCGCCCATCATTCAATCGAAAACAGACAAGGCTGAAATCCACTGGAGCCATGAGCTCGAAAGCGTCGTTTTCCTCCACCCATCCCTTGAACATCTGGGCCAGACGGATATGCTCACCCACAATTTTTTGAAGGCCCTCCACTCCATAAGAACGAATGACAAACCACAGCTTCAGCGCTCTGAATCGTCTCCCCAGTGGAATTCCCCAATCCCGGAAATTCTTCACCTGCGCGTCAATCCCTGTTTTTAAATATTCCGGATGAATCTCAAATGTTTGGATCAGCGCTCCGGGATCTTTGACAAAATAGGCTGAGCAATCGAAGTTTGTCAGCATCCATTTATGAGGATTGAAAACGAAAGAGTCCACTTTTTCGGCTCCTTCGATAATCCATCGCTTCTCTGGAAGAATAGCGGCTGTCCCGGCATAAGCCGCGTCGACATGGAGCCAGAGGCCGTGGCGGCGGCAAATCTTGCCGATCGGGGCTAATGGATCCACTGCCGAAGAGGATGTGGTCCCAAGAGTGGCAACGACACACGCCGGCTGAAGACCTTTTTTCCTGTCCTCTTTAACTGCATCTTCCAGCTTGGAGGGGATCAGCGCAAAGGATTCATCTGTCTGAATATAGCGCAGGTTTTTTCTCCCGTAACCCGCTATTTTCACTCCTTTCTCGATACTGGAATGGGTTTCTTCCGAGGCATAGACCATTAAAGGTTTCTTCAATCCTTCCCGGTTGGCCTCGAAATTCGTTGCCTTTTCCCGGGCAGTGAGAAGGGCAACCAAAGTTGCAGTGGACGCTGTGTCCTGAATAACTCCTGCCATCCCTTCCGGAAGTCCGAGCATTTGACGCAGCCATTCCAGGACAACTTCCTCAAGCTCTGCCGCAGCAGGAGAAGTCTGCCAGATCATGCATTGAGCGCCGATGCCGGCGGTGAGCAACTCTGCCAGGATGGAAGGGGGACTGTTGTTTGCCGGAAAGTAGGCAAACCAGGATGGGTGCTGCCAGTGGGTGATCCCGGGGAGTATGATCTTTTCAAAGTCATGGAAAATCCTTTCCATCGCCTCAGCTTGATTCGGAGGTCCCAGAGGAAGCTTGCCCCGAATATCACCTGGCTGAACTTGAGAGCGAACGGGAAAATTCTCCAGCTCACTCAAGTAATCAGCGATCCAATCAACGAATTTATACCCATATTCTCTGAATAATTCTTTATCTTCATCCATGACCATACTCCTTTGGATCAAGGGGATGATTTCTTCTCTACCATCCTCTCCTTTGTGGAGTCATTCTAAAAAATCTACACTGAATAGTCAAAAAGCCTGGAAAAAAAACGCCTGCATTTTCATTCCTTTGAAGAAACAGCTAAAAAGGCATCATTTTATGCAAAAAATGCGTAAAATTAGGTCAAAACAGGCAATTATTAGAAATTAGAAAAAAAATGTTGAAATTTAAAGATAATTTATGGTATAATACTTAAGTAGTACTAATAAAAGGGGAAAACAAAGAATCAAAAAAACGCAGCACTCTATTCTTCTGCACTCAAAATTCCTGTATAATCATTTCTTTCGCCAGGAGAAACTCTTCATAACACCCTTCATATCGACTAACTAAATACAACCCCTCCAACAAGACATTTAATCTTATCAAGCAGTCAAATTACTGATGAAAAACCCACCATCAAATAAAACCATATTCCCCATACTAAATATAAAAATCACTTATTAAAATCACCCTATGTTGTTATTATATAATAAGATAGATGTTAATCAAGACACAAAAAAAATAGTCAAAATCAAAGAAAATAGTAACGTATTGATTCCAAAATTGCTTGGGAACCGCTTTATCATGCAAAACAGAAGGTTAAAACTGGATTATAAAGCAATGCAGTCTTGGCTATTCTCTTTCACAAAGTTGATATGGTGAATATTAATTTCTGTTCAGTTGCGGACATTAGCTGTTAATAAATGATACACGTATGTTTCATAAGTGTAAGAAAACCCCAAGAAGATGAAATTGGCATGTTATTTGCTTTAATATAATCCTAATCCTATTATGTTTTTCATCATAAGAAAGGCTTTTTCCGATTGAATGGAAAAGGGCATGTAGAGAAATCAAAATGAAAAAACTAAATCTCATTATTTCTGTTGCTCTTCTCATGAGCGCTTATTGTCTTGGACAGAATGAAGTATCACTCAGAAAAGAGTTGGACATCCTTAAACCTTTTGTAGGCAAAACATGGGTTTGTGAGTCGACAGATCCTTCAGGGCAAATGACACTGCACTTATTACGTCGATTCGAACCGATGCATGATGGGAAAATTCTTAAGCTTTATGGAGAATGTAAAGAGTTAAAAAGTCAAACAGATGGATATTATTATTACGATCCTGATAAGAAGGAAATTGCATTTCTTTGGTTGACCAGCAACGGTAATATTACAGTTGGAAATGTGAAAGAGGAGGATGGCAAGATCTTAGCTTATGGGTATGCCATTTTTCCAGATCAAAAATTGGAATTCAGAAATATATATGAATTCACCTCTGAAGGAAAACTGCATGACAAGTGGTTTAGTTTTGAGGATGGGGAATGGAAAGCGGGACATTCATGGGTCTATACAGCTAAATGATATAGAAAATAATAAATTGAAAAAAATGAATCATAAATCTTGCAACTTTTTATGGAGTTTTTGCGTATTTATATATGGAGCACAAAGATGAGCCGAAACAAAGCGCAAGGCAACATTAAAACCCTCCTTTTTACCCCTCCTTTTTACTGGGAGTTTCGAATAAATCCCCTTATCTATTGATTTATCCCCTTCAGCAGGCTGCCATTTTCTTGAAAGAAAATGGCAGCCTCGCCCCTCCTTTTCGAATTTCTGATCGCTCACTTTTCTGTTTCCATTAAAAACAAAGGTCCTCGCTCAATAGTCTGGATTATTCACGAACCGAGGTTGCTGTAGATGCGAGGCGTCGGCCCATGAAGCTGTGGTCGTCCACCGCGATTGGGCCGCAACAAAGCAGATGCAGTGAGATCGACTCGCCTGAAAGGTAAAAAATGCCGACATATTGTGAATGAATGAACATGAAAGAATATTCGAATCTTGATCGTGAGAAAAATCTACCTAAAGAGCTCATATCATTGAAAATAATGTATAGTGTCGGCATATTTTATGAATAATTCAGGCTAGTTGATTGAGACCAAGGATTAATCTTTCATAACTCGTTCTCTCATTCTCTCTTCTTTCTCAGAATATTATTCAAAAGCACTCATAGAGAAATCGCTTGACAAGCAAGAGCTCATGTCCTTAAATGAGGAAGCAGAGTTTGATTTTCTTTGACAATCGAGTTTCAGGTTTGAAGGAAAGGGAAGTCCGTGAGATCCGGACACAGCCCCCGCTACTGTAATCGGGTACGAATTCCAGATCATGCCACTGTCCTTCCTGAAGGACGGGAAGGCCTGGAATAAGGTTGATCCGAGAGTCAGGAAACCTCCTTTAAACACATGAAACCCATCTTCGGGTGGAAGGTCGGGTTGCTTTTTTTTACTCACTTCCCTTGAAGATTCAGAGTTGGCAGAAGTCTAATATTGGACTTCAGGCATGAAGAGGCGGGGGCAGAAAAGAGACAGGAGATAAGAAGATGACAAAAAAAGCTCTTTGCATGGCCCTCGCCGTGGCGTTCCTCTTCTCCCCCCTTTTCTCGCAAGAAAACAGCGAAAAGAAAAAGCAGATTCCTCCTCTTCAACACCAGATAGTCGTTACAGCCACACGAATCGAAACCCCGACTCAAGAGATTGCCAGTTCTGTGACTGTGATTTCAAGAGAGGAGCTGGAGCGGATGAAAAAAACCACAGTTCTCGAAGCCCTCGAAGAGATTCTGGGACTGACAATTATTCAAAATGGCTCAGCCGGAGGCGCGGCCTCAACGTTTATTCGTGGAGCGAATTCGGAACACACTCTATTTCTGATGGACGGCGTCGAGTTGAACGACCCTATCTCTCCAGCACGTGCCTTTGACTTGGCCCATTTCATGCTGGACAGCATAGAACGCATCGAGATTCTCCGTGGTCCGCAGAGCACTCTTTACGGTTCGGACGCATTGAGTGGAGTGGTGAATATCATCACTAAAAAAGGCCAGGGTGAACCCAAGCTTTCTTTATCCAGCGCAGGCGGCTCCTACGGGACATTCATCAACACTGCAGGATTGAACGGAAGCACGGATAAACTCCATTATTCGTTCGGAGTCAATTATTTCCAGAGCTCTGGATTCTCATCCGCCAGCTCAGAGTATCAAGGCAACGAAGAAAAGGATGGCTACCAGAATCTCTCTTTATCCGGAAGATTCGGATACCGTTTCAACAATAACTTCGAATTGGACTTCATCCTAAGGACAGTGAAGGCTCGGATCGATGTTGACAACTTCGGAGGAGATTATGGGGATGATCCGAATAACGAGCAGAAGAATAACGCTTTTTTCCTCAAAGGAGAATTCCGCACTCTCTTGATGGGTAATCGCTGGGAACAAAAATTGGGCCTCTCTCTCGTGGATTACGACCGAACACACGAAAACCCAACAGACTCTACTCATCCTATCGATTCTGAAGAGGGCTTTTTCAAGAGCACACTGTTTAAGGTCGACTGGCAGAACAACTTCTTTCTTCATGAGACAAACACGCTGACTGTTGGGATCGACCACCAGCAGGAACGCGGAGAATCAGAATACTATTCGGATGGAATCTGGGGTCCTTATTCAAGTATCTTCCCCCAGCAGCGGGCCCACATCACAGGATTCTATATTCAGGATCAGATTGACCTCGGCTCAAGATTTTTCTCGACCGCAGGGATTCGTCTGGATAATCACACTCAGTTTGGAACGTCCATCACGTTTCGCCTCGCACCCGCCTATCTCATTAAGGGGACTCAAACCAAATTGAAAGCCACCCTCGGCACGGCTTTCAAATCCCCCTCCCTCTACCAGCTTTATGCACCAGCGACCTTTATGGGACCCATCGGGAATGAAAGCCTGAAACCTGAAAAATCCACAGGCTGGGATATCGGAGTTGAACAATATTTTCTGGAAGGACAAATCCTGCTCAGTGCCACGTACTTTAAAAATGACTACACAAACCTCATCCAGTTTGATTCCCTTCAAGGATACACGAACTTGGGAGACGCTGAATCCAAAGGAATAGAGCTGTTCACTCAGTTTCATTCTCGATCAGGATTAATCCTGAACGTCTCCTACACTCGAGCCGAAGCCAGAGACCTGGACGCAGATAACCCTCTTCTCCGTAGACCAAAGGATAAATTTTCCGCATCCATCCTCTATCCATTCCTGAGAAAGGGAAATATCCGTCTTTCTCTGATCCACATCGGAGAGAGGGAAGACCTGGATTTCTCCACCTGGCCAGCAGATCCCATCACACTGGATGATTACACGTTGCTCAACTCAGTCATCTCTTATGACATCAACCGGCAGATTCAAGTCTCTTTGAGGATGGATAACATCCTGAATGAAAAATATGAATTAATCAAAGGCTATGGAGTGCCTGGTTTCTCTGTCTACGGCGGTTTACACCTGCTCTTTTAGCTTTGATTGTTTTTACAGAGATCCTACCTCACAACTTCCTAGAGACGTCATCAGACAAAGGTTATTACCGCACAATCTTGTTCAAACTGACATTTCTTCCGATTCCTCCTAAAGCAGTTGCTTCGACTAGGAAAAAGAGTTAGATTAAAAACACATAAATTCTGGTAAAACTGCAAATGTTCTTGTATTTTCACTTCTTTAATTGAGTTATATCTATCGAAAAAGAAGGGAGGCACGATTGGATAGAATCCAAAGAGAAATCGAGGAAATCGTAAACAGAGAAACGAAAGCATGGGATACGCAGGATGTTGAGCTGCTCCTGACCATCTTTCATCCGGATATGGTCTGGCCCTGGCCACCCCATTCAAGAGCGCATGACCCGATGGATTGGATTCTTGAGCAAGGGAGGTTCGACTACGAGAGGTGGAAAAGAGGCTGGCAGGAACTCTTTGACACTCACACCCTTGCTCATAACAAGAGAGAAATCAGGAAAATCGTGGTTTCTGAAGAAGGCGATGGTGCATTCGCCGTTGTGGATATTGACACACTTTGGCTGGATTCAAAGGGAGAAAAAAATCACTGGAAAGGAAGGGTGTGTAAAGTCTACACAAAGATCGGCCCCGAGTGGAAACTGATCATGCACACCGGTGTGCTGGAATATTAGAAGGGTGAAATGACCGGAGAGAGCCTGGTTTGGAGATCAGAGCATTATTGATTTGAAACAGAATAACATCTGAATCAAAACAAATTCCTGGCCCTACAAATGCTCCAAAAGAATTTTGACTCCGATCAGAATCAGGATTAATCCTCCGAATAATTCCGCAGCTCTGCCAACCAACCGGCCGATAAGCGGCCCAATCTTCGTCCCCAAAAGAGTCATCCCAAAAGCAACGACTCCGATAACAACAGCCGGATAGAGAATATTCACCTGGAGAACCGCGAGACTCATCCCCACAGCAAGAGCATCGATACTCGTCGCCACAGACAGCATCACAAGGGAAAAGCCTTTTGTCGGGTCTGTTTGTTCACTTTGAGTTTCTGTCCCCGTTCGAAAGAACTCAAAGATCATTTTTGCTCCGATGATGAGAAGTAAACCGAAGGCAACCCAATGGTCAAAGGGCTCTATTAAGGCAAGGAGGATGCTTCGCGTGGCCTGCCAGCCGAGCAGAGGCATCATGAACTGAAATAAGCCAAAATGAAAAGCCATTCTGAAAGTTTGTTTATTTGATAGCCCTTCAGGCCGTAAACTGATTCCCACAGAAACCGCAAAGGCATCCATCGCCAGCGCAAAAGCCACAGCCAATACGAGGAAAAAATTCATTTCTCTTTATTTTGTAGCAGGGGATTCAATATCTCTCTTAAAGACTTTTTAATATTATTATTTATTCTCACAGTTGTTTAATCCGAAAAATGCGGCTTCCGATCCTTTCACTCCTTATCCGCCAGATACTCCAGTGCCAAACTCGTCATCAGGAGTGTTGCCTGGGGTAAAGCTTTCTCATCCAGGTCAAAGGCAGGATGGTGATGGGGAAATTCCATTCCGTCTCCCATGCCAAAGAATAAAAAGGCGCCGGGAACTTTCTGGAGAAAATAGGCAAAATCTTCACCTCCCATAACCGGGTCAATCGTTTGAATCCTGTCTTTTCCCAACGTTTTTCGTGTCACTTCGAGTACAAAATCGACCATGGCTTCCTGGTTGACAAGAGGCGGATAGCCCTTTTCATACTCAAATTCAGCCGTAGCGCCGAAAGTTTTACAGGTCTCTTCAACGATCCCCTTCAGGCGTTCCTCCGCTAAAGACTGAATGGACGGGTCAAAGGTCCTGACCGTTCCGGTCAAAGACACTTCGCCAGGAATGATATTATATATGGTTCCGCCTTTCACGGTCCCGAAGGAAACCACAACCGGTTTAAGCGGGTCCACGTTGCGGCTGACAATACTCTGGATATTCACCACAAGATGAGAGGCCACAAGGATGGGGTCCACTGTCGTGTGTGGCATGGAACCGTGTCCACCTTTTCCCTTGACCGTGATCGAGAACGCATCGGGCTGGGCCATCATCGCTCCCTTCACAATCCCGACGGAGCCGGTCGGAAGAGGCTGCCAGAGATGGAGTCCGAATATGCCGTCCACTCCTTCTAAAGCACCCTCCTCGATCATCTTTTTGGCTCCTCCTGGGATCCTCTCTTCTGACGGTTGAAAGAGAAAGACGACATTTCCCTGGAACTTGTTTTTTCTTTGAGAGAGAAGCTCTGCCGTTCCCATCAGGATAGCCATATGACCGTCATGACCGCAGGCATGGGCCGCCTCAGGATTCTCCGATATGTATTCCTTTTTCCCTTCCTCTTTAAGAGGAAGTGCATCAATATCTGCCCGCAGGGCTACTGTTTTTCCTCCGGGTTGGCCTTCAAGGACTCCTCTCAACCCCGTTTTGGCGAAAGTGGAAACAGGAAGGCCCAGACTCTCTAAAAACTTCCGAATAACAGAAGATGTTCGCTCCTCCTCATAAGCGATTTCCGGATGACGGTGAAAATCGCGGCGCCTTTCGATTATTTTATTGGTTAATTTTTCCACATCTTTTTTCAGTTCATCAATCATTTAAACCCTCCTTCTGACGGTTTGGTCATGAGGCTGACTATTACGGTGATGAATGAATTCACCACAAGGCCGACAAATCCCGCATTCATTCCTAAGATGGGATCGTTTTTGCTCAAGATGAGGATGAGGACCACGGTCACTCCCGCAATCAATCCATAAACAACTCCCTGTTTTGTGACACGTTTCCAGAACAGCCCCAAAACAACCCCGGGAAAAAACTGGCTGACACCATTGTAGCCAAATATCAGGAGAGGGACCAACTCATTCGGAAAGAAAATAGCAAAAACAAGAGCAAA
>JABAOF010005780.1_pt3 | contig 10280 bp, 10 predicted proteins | sample 7062171 | NCBI WGS metagenome assembly JABAOF01 (sample SAMN14538628, study PRJNA623070) | marine sediment metagenome | biome: marine biome [ENVO:00000428]; feature: marine pelagic biome [ENVO:01000023]; material: deep marine sediment [ENVO:00002113] | place: India: Gulf of Khambhat ... | reverse complement strand
TCCTGTCACAGAAAACCATGCTTCAAAAAGAGGATCTAATGCCCCCGAAGTGTTTATGAAATTATTATAAAAGATGTTGTTGTCGGCACCGCTCCCTATGTCCAACACGTCCCCAAACGTCCCCGTGAAGTTGTTTTCATGCATATAATTGCCGTCGCTGTTTTCCATGTGGATTCCGTCTCCTGAAAACGTTCCATTGAAAACGTTGTCGTATGCGTGGCACCCGGAACATGCTCCATACCAATATATGCCGTGTGTCCCGCCTGTAAAAACATTGTCAAAAATTCTCATCGATGTCTGGGTGCTTCCGATAGAACCGACGCCAAATATGTCTATGAAAGTATTGTCCGTTATGTTCAGGGAATCGGTATCTCCGCTCACTATTATCCCGCAACTTCCCGAACCGGATATCCCGGAACAATCGATTGTTACCCCGCTGATAACTGCATTGTCGCCGTCCATTACAATTATCTCGTCATATGTCCCGCTTGAAACGTCTGTGCTGGTCATTATTATCGGGTTTCCTCCCGGGCCGGTAACATTGGTCAGTGTCGATACCGCTGCCGTGGAAAGGCTGTTGTAGTAAGCGAATTCATGAGTTCCCCATGTGTTATCCATTATGGTGATGTTCTCGAACGTATGAGAACCTGCAGATACGAAAATGCCTGTTTCGCCCCACAAAGATATGTTCGTGTTTTCCACTGTATGATTGCTCGAAGCAGTACTGAATCTGATTCCGCTAGAAGTCGTCCCGCCACTGATATTGGAATTCCTTATGGTGACATTATCGCTCGTTGATGTAAAAATCCCGTATTCGCCACCACTATATGTATGTATCGTGACGTTATCTATGATTATGTCGTCCGCAGTTAAAATTTCTATTGTCGAAACGTCCCAATCACTAAGTATGCAGTTTTTAATAACCGTATTCATGCTTGTGCGTGATGAAGGGTGTATGTGTATAGCATGATCGGCAATCTGATCTCCGTCAATAGTGTATCCTGCACAGTCAAGAGTAACGCCGGTTACCTCAATAGTCATGCATTCCGTAGTGTCGTTATCAGTTATGTCTGCTGTCAGAACATATTCCCCGCCTGAACCGAAAGTGGTGCATGTTGATATGTCAATAGAGGCACCGATATCAGCAAGGGTGATGAAAGAAAAAAATATTATGCTCATCAGCCCCAAACCCTTCAAACCCTTCATAATAATTAATTTATAGTCAAATTTATATAAAAGCTTGGTTTTTCGTTTTTCGCACCTTATTGGTTGGGGAATGGGAAAGGAGGAAGGAGAAAGACGGTGGCCTTTCGAAAATCAGCCTTCCTCCCGGCTTTCGACGACATTGGCAATATATTTTTGTTTCAGTTATTTATAAGGTTTTAGCCAGCCACAGTAGTTCCGAATGTAAAAATCTACCAATGAAATCCGAAACCGCCGCCTGGCGGGGGATTTTTTTGACTTTTTTTAGAATTTTAAACTTATGAGCATACTTTTCCATGCGAAATTTACCAGAGAGCATGCTCTCCCTTTCGCTGCTTTTGAGCGAAATGCCGAACAATTTGCTCATCTGGCCCAGTTCCCTGAAGCTCATCGTGCCCTTTCTCCATCTGCCCAGGAACGCTTTCATCGCTTCCTTTTCCTTCCCTTCGCAGAAGTATACGGACTTTTTTCTCGTCATGACCACTTTCACGGGAAAGTGTTTCTTGAGCGCCTTATAGCAGCTTCTTGCCAAGGCGTATCTTGAGTCTGGAAGATAGTAGCCGTCTTTCATCAACGCTTTAAGTATTTCAAGGGTTTCTCCCCTGAGTGCGGTATTTCCTCTCCCGTATGCCATTCCAGCGGTCAGATTGTAGACAAAAGGCGCCGATACGCCGAACTTTTTGGATGCTTCCGCTCGGATGCCTCCGGCCTCCACGTATTCAATGATGTTTCTTTTTGTCTCTTTTGCTATTCTTTTTGCCATACTTCTAATTGGAATGCGGTATTAAAAACTTGATTATGGTGGGAGTTTTGTGCTTTTATTATATACTGTAACGCCGTTTAAACATAACAATAAATGAACTGTATGCATATATACAATGTGAGTAGATGCTTTCTATACCCCAGTAGTTGGAAATGACAAAATCTTCCAATAATTTTTATAACTGACGATGAAAGTGGGTTTGTAATTGAACCCCGTTCTGCACTTTTAATTAGATTACAAGCATCGTCTTATATCAGTATTTCTGAAGGCCGAATCTATATTTACACGAAAATTCATTTTTAAGTGCAAATTTTCTACTGTTCTATATGTCAAACGAGAAAAAGGATCCAAGGACAGCATTTTGCATTATGTCTGGTGGTATGGATTCAACATTGGCGATGGTCGATGCTAAAAAGAAATACAAAGATATCCGCATTTTGTTTTTCGACTGGGGCCACAAGGCAGTTAAGGAAGAATTTGAAGCGATCAAAAAAATTTGCAAGAACAAGAAGATTAGAATACACACGAACAAAATCGTGAGGATAAAAGTTCCGATCCACGAATGGGACAAATCCGTTCTCACGAAAGGCGATCCTAAAGATGCCGCCGGGGAAAACATTTTGGTACCAGAAAGAAATCTGGTATTCATCTCTTTGGCAGCATCTTATGCAAGAGCAAATGGTGGTGGTGTTTTAATAGTCGGTTTCAATTACGATGAAAGAAATTATTACGATACCAATCCAAAGTTTGTCGAGAATTTGAACACGGTTTTCAAGTATTGCAACAAAAAGGCAGATGGCAAAATAGAAATAGATGACATAGTACATGATAAAAACAAAATACAAATAAAAAATGAGTTGAATAATTTAGGCATATTGAAATTAACATATAGCTGTTATGCAGCAGGAGGGCCATGCAACGGTATCCGTAAATGTAAAGCATGTCTCAAAAGATCAAAAGTCGAAAGATTGTGATAAACCCAATTCATACAGAAACTATACAGGTAGGTCATAAATCTTGTAACCTTCTTTTCCTTTCTCTATCGGGTACATAAACCACCATCTATTATCCAATTTTAATTTACAGACACTTTCTATCAAATTAGAAATAAAATAAGAAAATGATAAATTTACTAACTTGTATATCGTGTAATGATCCTGGACACATTCGTCATGCGGTTCTCCTCTTTTCCAAAATTTGATGAAGATATTTTCTCCGATACACATATGATTTAAGAAACCCTTGCTCCCTTCAAGGGATTCTATTAAAGCAGTGTTAACGTTGTTCTTGTCTATTTTAATGTGCTCTCTGTCATAAGCAAAAAATCCATGGAATACATCATCTTCAATGAAGTCTCTTTTCTCTGCACATTGTCTCATAAATTTCCTGACATTACCCGACGACATATTGGTCTTCACTTCTATTATCCCTTTAACGTTGTCTGGAGTTGTTATCACAAAGTCTCCTTCTTTGAACAGCAGTGGACGTGTATTTTCATAAAGTAAAATATCTATTTGTCCAGATATTTTGATCTCACCAGCAATCTCTTTTATTATAAATCCTGAACCTAGACTTATGTTTTTTGGGAGAAATCTCTTTATTATTGATTTGAGTGCAGCTTCCTTGTATCTTCCTTCATCCCCCCAATTTTTATCGCCTATGAGGTTCCTGACTCTATTTTTAATCACAGATAATTCCTTGGTTATCGTCTCTTGGAACTCTTCTGGTTTTATTCTCATATTTATCATCTCTTAATCTTTTTAGAATTCGAGTGGAGATTTAAAAATTACTGCATTTCTATTCATTGTTGATAATATCCATACCTTCCATATCAATCCCGTTATGGAATCATTCATAGTGTAACACTGGGAAGAATACACTTCTACTATGTCCAGATTTTATGGTCTGTTTTAGCTTTCATCCCAAATTATGGGTACGGCTTTCGGAGAACCGTTTAAACCTGGTTTTATAAATACCCGTACGAAAATGGAAATATTGATAACTAGATGTGTCTTATGACAAGCTTGTATCTACCTAAACTAGATAGAGTAGTAATCAAAGATTATAGCTTATATAAAAAGAATATAGATTTTTCTATCCACGAAGGTGTAAATATTGTTGTAGGCGGTAATGGTTTAGGAAAAACGACTTTTCTCAATCTCGTCGTCTTTGCCATAACAGGATCCGCTGATAAGAAGTATAAGCCGAAATTATCTCCGTCGTATTTTACGAGTAGAATAAAGAATCACAAGGAGTGGTCTCCGAAAGTTTATGTTGAATTTTCAATTAAAGATGTAAAATTCATAATAGAGAGAAGCATAAAAACCGGAACGTTGCTTTACCTCAATGTAAAGGGAAATGAAATAAAAGACGAGCATTTGGAAGAGAAATATATCGAAAAAGTGAAAGAATATTCAAATTTTAAACTTTTTACAGATTTTTGCTTCATCCTGAAATCACTATTGTATGCGGGAGAAGAACGAGATATGATTTTATGGAATCTTGAAACACATGCTAAAATTCTACGTTTGTTATTCATCGGCAAGGACTACGAAGAAAGTTTTGGGGCGATTGAAAAAGCCGCCAGAGATGCGAATAACAAATGGAGGCACGCTTCAGCATATAATGAAAACCTGAGAGAAGAGAAGAGGAAATTGGAAAAGAAAAGAAGAAAAAGCCTGAGTGAGGGCAAAGAACTCAATCTAGAAAAAGAGATTGAAAGAATACAAAAAGAGATTGAAGAGAAAAGACAGCAAGCCTCCCTCCTTCACAACTCCATAGAAATAGATACGAGGTTGAGAGAAAGACGTTCTATGGAAATAGATAAGATTTCTGAGAAACTGGAAGAATTGAATGAAAAAATGATGAATCTAGAATTCTCATTCCATCAGAATATTTATCCTGAGAAATCTCCAATCTTTGAAGAAATCAAAAATCAGATGAGGTCATACGGGAAGTGTATATTCTGTAACGCACAGGACGCTAATTTGAAGAAAATTGCTAAAGAACGGAAGAGTTCTCAACACTGCATTATTTGCGGCAATCCCTTCGTTGAGCCTCACAAAAAACTTGAAGGTTCTTCACTTGAAATTTCCAAAAAAATTAATGATCTTATGATCACTAAAAACGAGATGGAGAAGAACAGGACAGACCTGATACACGAACTTGAAGTAATGAAAGATAAAATAAAGGAGAAAAATGCTGCACTTGAAAAGTTAAGGAATGAGAAAGAAACTCTGGAATTGAAATTAAGCCAAATGGAATCGAGAAAAGACTTTATCAAAATAGATACAGTTACAGTTACAGATATCGATTTGCAGATATACAACTATGAAAATATAATTCGTCACAGGGAGAAACTAGTTGCCGATTATTACGAAGAATGGAAGGAGAAGAAAGGAGATCTTGAAAACCACATAAAAGATATGAAAGATAAACTCAATAAATTTTTGGGTGCTTTCAACAAAAAGTTCGAGTCCTATGCTTCTGCCTTCTTGGGCAAAGACTGTAAATTAGAATCCGAAAGTAAGAAAATGGATACAATAGCGGTTGGAATGTCTGTATTCTATCCGAAATTTGATAAAAAGATAAGAACTTCGAAATCCTCAGTATCTGAAACACAGGCACTATTTCTCGATCATGCTTATAGATTTGCCATAATTTCGCTGCTTAAGAACACTACTGATTTCACTACCATGTATTTTGCGGAGACTCCTGAAGCGTTTTCCGATCTTGCATACGTAAGGCATACAGGCAAAATGTTTTCCAATTTTTGTAAGGAGAAACATACGGTTATTATCACTTCTAATTTAAACGGCAAATCATTTCTAAATGAACTTCTCAGAAATGTCAAAAAAGATGAACGAGAACCTAGATTGCTCAACTTGCTGAAGATAGGAAATTTAACAGAAGTTCAGGAAGAAAGGAAAAAGGAATTTGCGAGTATACTAAGAGAGAGTATAAAATAGTGATTTTATGCTTTTCAACGAACTACAAGAATATAAAAGAAGTGATTTGGTTTTATTCGTTCTTGATTGCGCAGAAAACGTGAGAATGAAACCGATAACAAGGAAGCAATTCCAGAAAATAGTATACATGGTAGAAGCGACAAGCCCTTTGAAAAAAATAATTGACGAATTTGTTTACTCAAAAGGGAAATATGGTCCGTATTCAAAAGACATCCAAAACATTCTAAATATGCTCATAGCTTTTGATTTAGCTGATATAAAAGAATCTCGAGTGAATGGAAAAAATATAATTAAAAGTTCGTACAGCATTTCAGAAAATGGAAAGATAGTTGTTGAAAAATTACAGACGCACGCAGAATATAAAGAAAAGCGTTCTTGGGTACTAAAAATTATGAAAATTGTAAAATTATATGGAATTGAGAACATAGTTAAAATCGTTTATGCAGAACCAACATTTGAGAGTGTAAAAAAGAAGGGTTTACCAGTTCCAATAACAGAGATTCGAAATAACTTGTCCATGAAACTCGTGGAATTTTTGAAAGATATCTCAAAGAAAAATTTTGATTATTACATGGAGAATTCAGATCTCATACTGATAGATTTCTTTAATTATCTTTACACGAAAGCGAGGAAAGAAAATGTGTGATGAAAAAACAGCGCAGGAATCCCTATTGGGGAACTATCTACACGAAATCGCTAGAGATCATAAAGATTTAGACGTCATAAGCCTCCCACTTCTGATTAGTTCGCTTTTTAAGATATTCAAAAAATTTCCTTCTGGACACAATATTTGTTTCCAGATAGAGTCAACACCCATTCAGAATCCAAAGTTAAATATCCTGAAAAAGGTTGTAGATATTGATAGGTTATTCCCAGTGAAGAATGTAATTTTAGTAGATTTGGAGGGAAACATAAAGTTCGGGGAACCTATTGAAAATGCTTTTTGTATTGAAGACGCTTCTAGGTTATCTAAAACATCAAAAACTGTCACACTTTTCTTTAACAACTTTTCAGTCTTGATAATCAGCAATGGTGTACCACTCTTCTCTTCTAAGGTTCAAGATACATCTAATTTTAGGGTGGATTTTCAGAAGAAAAAATCTGTGCGAAATTGTAAGGAATTACTCGACGATTTCTATCAACATCGGGCAAAATATGACAATTGCTTGGACTACTGGGACAGTAAACCGGAACGCATTCTTAGATGTAATCCGGAACCGTTGTTTAGAAAGCACTTATACACATTTTTAAATTCATATTTGCGTGATGGGAGGGCAACTCAGGAGCATCCAGTTCCAACAGGGGAAGGTGATGTAGATATATATGTAAAATCATTAAACACACAGCATGAAAACCACATAATAGAAATCAAAATAAAGGGTAAATATAGATATAGAAATTCGAAAAAGACCGGCACCTATACCGACAGTTACGTAAATGATGGTGCAGGACAAACGATTCTTTACATTGAAGCATTTCAAAGTTCTATAACAATAAAAAAAGCATTCCTTGTTGTTTTTAATGCTAGCACGAATAAAGATGTAAGGTGGAATGCTGGGAGCACACATAAAAAAATGGAAAAATTGGTATATTACCTTGAGAGTGAAAATATAAAAGGTAAATCTAGGAAGTATTTCAAACAAAAGACAAGTTCACCCCTTTCTTAGAACTATGACACTCTCTCTCATTCCTCTCATATCCCCATTTGCACCATTAATTTGTTGCCAACTGGTTTTCAGAAATCTCGCTATGCGTATTTCTTCAAGTTTGAAACCTATATCCTCGCATATTTTTGCCAATATTACATCAGTAGGTATTTCCTTGCCATAATAGGCGGAATTAGCGACATTCAGAAACATCTTACTTCCACTCTTCATCTTTCCGTAGACCTTTTTCAATATTTCATCCATATCAGCGAAATAACCGATTATCATGTTCGGGATGCCCTTGTTCCACAGATTCTCACCTCTGAGGGACTCAACTATGTGCTTCACTATTGTATTTTTCGTATCTTCTGATTTCCAAACAACCTGAACATGAGATTTTATGGTTTCTCTTCTCAAGTCCAAAAGTTCTTCGTAATTCTTTATGAAACCCAACATCCACAATTCAATCATATATGAGTCCGTATAATCACGTGAATTCAAATATGGAGGTGAGGTGATAACCAAATCAATCGTCTTTTCCTCTAATCTGTCTATGCACTTTCTGACGTCAGCTTTGAGACAGTATTTAGAGTTGTCTATTTCGTAGAGCGTGTTAGAAATATCTCTCCTGAAGATTTCAGCCCTTTCATTGAATCTGGTTATGACTTCGAGATAATTGGAAGTTAATGCTTTCCAATTGTCCTTGTATGCGTGACACTTTCCGTTCTTATATACATTTGAGAACTCTATGAGTATCGAGGAAAAAACTATTCTGAACAAGTCTTTGTAAACAGAATCTTCTATTTTCGATATAGATTTCCTTATTTTGAGCAATTCCGTGAGTGTCTTCTTATGAAAAAGCCATTTCTTCAGTTTACCGTTTTCAGTAATAGTCTTCATTTTCGGGATATCCAAATCAGAATCGCTAGACGAATTGTAAGATTTATTTATGAAATCCAGATACTCATCAAATTTATCGGTCCTGTAATCCGTACAAAGTTTTACCATTCCAAGTGTGTGCAAAAAGGGATTGATTTCGATTGAGTAACATTTTATTCCCAGTTCCTGACATGTTAAAGCGGTACTGCCGCTCCCTGAGAATGGATCTAGACACACATTGGGCTTATCTTCGAGCTCGGCGACAAAGTCTTTTACTAGCTGGGACGAAAAGCCTTCCTTGAAGTTGTACCATCGGTGTCTAGCTAATTCCATGTTTTTTGAAAATGTGACATTTTCATTATATTGTGAACAATAATCTTTGAAATAGGATTTGTAGTAACGAATCACATCATCTATATTCGGGTGGGATTTTTTCATTCTTTCTCACTTCCCATAGCCCCAAGAACCATTTTTTTCCAATCTTTAGTAAATTTTTCGTACCAATGGTCCACTATGGTTTGAATTATAACTTTATCTGGCCATTTGGTTCTCTCCGATATTTTTCGGAATTTTTCAGCATGCTCGTTATCAAAATTTATGCTTATTTTATTGTCTTTCATGATAATATATATAATATTAATAATATAAATATTTTAAATATTATTAATATTATTTATAATATTTTGGATTTTAAACAAAGAACTCCACCGCTTGAAAGCGGTGGTCTAGTCACTGTAACACAAAGGAACGATAACCTTGAACCAATTAACCAATGAGCAGATGGCGAGCTGTGATGCCATCGACTTTAGCCGGTGGATAGGCGAGCGGAACAATGACCCAATTTTTACTTTCCGGTATTCCTTGCCCTTTCCAAAATACCCTTCCCATATTCAGTTATCTTGTAAAATCTCCACTTCCTGTCATCAGGGTTCACGCACTCCACCAGTTTGCGTTCTCTTATTTCCTTGAGTTTCGTACTGACGTTGGATTTGTCAATGGAAGTTGTTTTTGCTATTTGCGTGGGTGTGATTGGCTCCTTACTGTCAACGAGTGCTTCGAGTATCTTTCTAGATAGTGGGCTCCTCAAAATGAAACTTATGTCTTTGTATTTGTTGTTTTCCATGCATAAGATTAGTTTTTATTAATACACTTAGTTTATTATAATATCAGTTGTAAGTTAAACATAACTTTTTAAATCATTCATACCAAGAAATTGACATGTATGAAAAAAGAAATGTAATGTTAGCGTTATTTCTTATGTCCATGATTGTATTCTCTTCGGGATGCGTCAACGTGGGAGGTTTCTTGGGGTATGATACCGATTCGGGGCAGTCTTTCGATTGGGAAAGCGCAACGGCGGAAGACTTCATAGATTACGAGAAAACACCCTACGTCACGTCCGCTCACATGGCCGGCGGTCTGGGTTCGTTGGGGGAATTCGCAGACGTGGATTCCGTGGCAGTGAGTTCGTCTCCTTTCGGGGATTCGGGGAAAATGCCCGACGTCGTGGGATACGTGATGGTAGGCGACATGAATGACGCTCCCGTGACGTTTTCCAATTTCAAGAGAGATCTTACCTTGGTGTCGAAAACCGTCGCCAAGCTCGATGCAGGTGGGGAGGAAGTCTACAGCGCCGTCAGTAAGGTCTCAGAAGAGCTTTCCTATACGTGGACGGAAGACAGGTTCATTTTCCATTTCACGGGGAAGGATCCGGATAAAATCCTGGAAGCCGTAAAGGGAATCATCGGAAAATACAGCGATGAAAAACCGACGAAAATAGAGACCCTGGAGATATCGTATTCCTGCGGCAATGACAAATGC
>JABAOF010015660.1_pt1 | contig 10281 bp, 7 predicted proteins | sample 7062171 | NCBI WGS metagenome assembly JABAOF01 (sample SAMN14538628, study PRJNA623070) | marine sediment metagenome | biome: marine biome [ENVO:00000428]; feature: marine pelagic biome [ENVO:01000023]; material: deep marine sediment [ENVO:00002113] | place: India: Gulf of Khambhat ... | reverse complement strand
GAGCATTTTTACCATGGGGGCTGATATGCTTCTTATAAATTGGGAAGAAGCAATATTTCAGTGTCCCATTATTGGACTAATAGGACACTGAGCAATGGGTTGGTGGACTTAAGTAGAAATCCGTCTTTTATATGTCCTTCTTGCATCCCTGGCATCTTTCTTCTTACCCAGAGACAGGTCTTGTTGATTCCCCAAGCAATGGGGTAGTTGGAGGTCGAAGAACTGGTTTGTCTCTTTCCAACCTGAAATTGTGGTATCGACTTGCCCCAGTCATTGAATGTTGTAGACTAATGATGGTTCTGTTCTCCATTCAGGCTCGGAGTGGAGGCTATGATACCTCATACCTTTTCAGACAATTTCTCCCAGGAACGCAAAGTATTCATCGCTATTGGGATTATCCAGATAGCCGCACTACTGATAGTGGGGCTGATGGCCGTTGTCGCATGGTCAACGCTTCGGTGGGCCACATTGTGTCTCGCAGCACTAGCGTTGGTTATTTTGGCCTTCCTCGGGGTATTTCTTTACATNNTCGAGAAAGATGAGAAGAATCAAATCCAGCGACGCAGGGAAGCTTTTGATCAATACCGGGCAGAACTGGATATCGAAAGGGATGGTATAGCGGCAGAAGAAAACAGGGAGCTTGCTGAAGCATTGGAAAAACTCCAGGATAAATANNCTCCAGGATAGATATTTTTCCACTGGCATGCGGCAGGCACTGATAAGAGATGCAAAGATCTCGGGTGTTGGCCCGAAGATGAAACAGCGACTTGCCAACCGCGGAATCGTGTGTGCGTCTGATATTGCCGTTGCCCGAGTTAGTGTAGTTCGGGGGTTTGGGGAGGCAAAAACTTGGGCCGTTGTAGAGTGGAGAAAGTTTGTCGAAGCTCAATTAAACGCAACGAAGCCACGTAAGTTGCCCTCTGAAGTGGAGAATGAGATTCGAAGTAGATACAAGAGGGAGCTTCATGGGATCGATAATGAGGAAGAGAATGCCCGTCTTGAACTTGAAGCAGATCTGGTCAACATCAGACAAGAAGCAATAAGTAAGCACAAGTTGAATGACAAAACAGAAGTCGATGCCCGAGAGCGCATTGAGGATCTGACACCTCAAAAGGAAAAAATTGATACACAGATACGACCCTTTTCTGAAATAACATTCAGAAACTTTATAAAATACGTGTTGCCACAATTGGGAACAAGGCCATCTGTTGGCCAAACGTTGCTTCTCAGCGGAGTCGTCATTGGCGTCGTTTTTGGTTGTTGTTGGCAGAGCATGGCGGTTCTTGGTTCGGTGAATCACATCTATGTAGCGTCCATACCAACGGCAACTTCGACAAGCACCATTACACCAACATCGACCTTCACCCTTACAAATACGCCAACTCTCACACCCACCATCACGCTCACTCCTACCATTACACCAACCCCAACTATTACTCAAACCCCGACAATTACGCCTACTCCAACGATCACATACACTCCTACCACTACACCCACGCCTACGGTCACGCTAATTGCAAACATAAACACACGATGCATTCCTCAGTCAAACCCTCGCGAAATTGGAAAGGTGCTCAGCATAACTGATGGCGACACAATACAGGTCGATATAGATGGGACAATTTACCCGCTTCGATATATTGGCATTGATGCACCCGAGGGCAATGAGCGTTATGCATACGAATCCATGGCAATGAATCGTCAATTAGTGTTCGGAAAGGATGTCACCCTGATCAAGGATGTCTCCGATACTGATCAATATGATCGACTGTTGCGATATGTCATTGCCGATGGAATTTTTGTGAACAGGGCGCTTGTTATCGAAGGTTTGGCCTATTCTCAAGCGTATCCACCCGACACTGCCTGTTTCAATACCCTTGAGGAGGCCGAGGGGGATGCGAGAATGGCGGGGTTAGGTATGTGGAAACGGACACCGACACCAATGCCTTATCCAACTGCGGCACCTGCTCCCACATCGCGCGGCAACTGTCACCCATCTTATCCAACTGTCTGTATCCCACCTCCTCCACCCGACCTTGATTGTTCGGACATACCATACCGCCGTTTCACCGTCTTGCCACCCGACCCTCATAGGTTCGATGGAGATAATGACGGAATTGGCTGTGAAAGTGGCTGATGTGTGCCAAGTTACATGTGGGTGATATTCAGGCTTAAACCAATCTGTATCTAAACTCAAAAAAGTCAAGGATCCAATTTACTACTTTCAGAATATATAGGGTTCAGCGTCCTATTATTGAACTAANNATATATAGGGTTCATCGTCCTATTATTGAACCAATGGGACACTGGCAAGCTCTGAGGGGTGAAAAGAAAGCTCAATTAAAAGGATAGAAGTGTTGTCATCTCAATATTGTTTGAGGTCCCAATGTTATTGACCCTCTGCTCGAGGCTGTCGGAAGTGTTGCCGAAAGACGTAATTAGTTAAGAGATCATGAACCAATTTGCACCTGAACTATTTGAGATGTGGACAGAGTAATAATGTCTGATAAAAGTCGAATTGATATCAGATATTCTGAGCGTTTCACCAGGGAAACTATGCTATTCTGTGTATGTGGGCTCGTACAATGGATGGCATAATCCTGCTGCTTATTCTGGCAATTACTGTAATTGCCTTGTTAATAGATAAGGTCAGGGGAAGCACCACATCTGTGCGCACTTTTTATCACCTTCCGCAATCCGACTCAGGTGATGACATTCTCCCAAATGGTTTCAGACGTAGCGACTATCGCGAATTTGGTTTGACCGATTTCGACATTGAATACTGGGGGCTTGATCAACCCAACGCTCCAGAACCATTATTGTCAGGCCTCATAATCTGGGATTTGTTTGTTGGGGATTTTGATGGTGATATTGATTAATATCACGTAAGTTCGTTAATCGGCATCATTGATGCACCACATCTGATTATCCGGTTGGTTCGACCCGTCGATCAGGGAATGAAATGCCAATGGATTTTGCCCTTGAGAAGGATTTGGAGTCTCTTTATGAACAACTCCAGTATGTTTCGAGTGAGCGGGAGCAGGATTTAGAAAGCAGGATCCTGAACAAAATACACCGTATTGAACCGGAGTGGGTTTACCGGGATACGATTGAATTTGTCAGACATTATAGAAGGAGCTACTGGAGTGTGAAGACGGGGAATTTATGGTAAGGAAACTGGATCTTCCAGGGTTAGCAATCGAGGCCCATTCCTGTTTATGTAATGATATTGCATAATCAATAAGGACTATAAACTTCCCGGGCGACAGATCATCTTTACCAGAAGCCTTGCTCTGATGCTATAAAATTTACCGGCATAAAATTAATCAAAAACCCTCCATCAAAAAATCTCAAATAATAAAATTCGCGTTTGTGTTGCTGATATCTTTCATCTTGTTTGTACAGGTGTAATACCGGGTTGTCCGAGCAATCGTTACTACGATCCCGCGATTTCCTCGTAGAGTGTAGATGAAAAGCCAATTTGAACTCGGTTTATAGAAGGTCCGGGTGCTTCAAATCAAAGTTATTCTTAAAATAGCAATTCGGGCGCAGGCAGTTTGGTTGTTCAAGTTGTGATTCTGGACGCGATATGTATCCGGTGCCTGTTCATGGAGCTTATCTTATGAATGGAATGAAAAAGACATCCACAACTGTCGACAAAATGTCCTGCCGCTCAATGTTTTTATTAAATTNNCTCTGGTCAGGGGATGATTATGAATATCGCCATGAGGTCGACGCGCTTTCCAGTTTTCTTGATGTCATGGTTGAACACTATGGTGAAGACACCAGTCGATACCTCGTAATGGCAAATTTTATCATTGATAATCAACTCATCGACATGGCAGTCCTTAAACGAAACGCCGTCATCGTTATCGAACTGAAAGAAGTGGGTGGAATGGTTGTTGGAGGGGAGAATGGTCCATGGATGGTTGGAGAATCGGGCAGTAAAAAAACGCAACTTTCGGGCGGAGGCCATGGGAATCCGTTTTTACAGGTAAGGAAGTATCATCAAACCATGATCGGTTTCCTTCAGAGAAACCAGAGTCGATTTCTGAATCCCCGTTCTGGCCGTCGCCCCGCGTTACATCATGTAGCTGCATTAATATGCCTTTCGCCAACAATTCCTGAGGGATCTCAAATTACTCTTCCGAGACTCAGATGGTTGCGTTTAGTCGGGTTGGATCAGTTACACCTGGAGGTATATCGGGAGCGAAGCCCTGAGTTGAATTTCAGCAAGCGGGAGATGTACTCGCTGGTCAGAGATGTGATGAGATTACGTAAAAAGGAGATTAGCGAGTACACAGGAACTAAAAAAGTTCAACCTCCCGAATCTCCCCTGACGATTGATCTCCCGGCCATGAAATTGAATGACATAGCGAAAGAATATACCAGACAGAGACACAACGAGTCACTCGCCGGGAGGGTGCCGGCTCAAGAGATGGTCACGAAACCCGAACCCGTGGAGGCCAAAGAGTCAATTGAGAGCAAGGTCGCGCGAAAGTCCCTTGCAGACTGCTTTATGTGCAGGATATCCGAATCCAGATGTGACACACCGGCGGTCAGGGGAGTAATTTTAAAGGCAGGATCCCTTCACGAAGGTGTCAGGGGTTTCCTGATTGATACCGGGGAAATCGCTCCAGTCGAAGTTGCACTGGAGGGTGAATGGGAGAGTTTGGTTGACAAATTTAATCAAGCAGATGAGAGAATGCCTGCCGCCATGCAAGGAGATGCCTTCTCTGTTGCGATCTATCATCTTTATCAAGAAAAGTATGGACTGGTTGCACGTGATGATAGTCTGGTTCTCTTGGAACCAAATTGGCTGATCAATGTAACCGATCTGACCAGGGTAGAGTACTGTCAGCGTCAATTATTACTTGGTCGATACACCCCTTTCATCCCGAATGAGGCCTCAATGAGAGGCACCATGGTGCACCAGCTTTTCCCTACAATTTGGGCTTCAGGAAGCAGTCCTGCACTCGAGCAAGAGCGACAGCAGTTGATGATATCCAATGCTGAAGCTATGGTATGGGCCAATGTAGATCCGAATGAAATTGCGGACGATGTGTCCATGCATCTTATGCATTTGATCGAATGGGCTGGAAACCAGAAGTCGCGGAATACGAAATTTCGAAGTGAGACATTTGTGCTTTCACCGCGCGTTGGTATGAAAGGACGAATCGACGGATTGTGGGAACTTGATAATAAACCTCGCATACTGGGTGAATTGAAAACAGGAAAGAGTCAAGGGCGGAATCCCAGACCCGGTCACGCATTTCAATTGCTTTCCTATGAACTGGCTTTGCTTTCAAATGAGGATATTGATCCGAAGGTGTTGTACGCTATCCTTCTCTACAGTGGAAATGATCGTCTGGGGTCAGATGGGCGAAATGTTATACGCAGGGTTGAGTACGATCCGCAACAGCTTCGAAAAACTGTGCATATCCGGAATGAGCTNNAGGCACAATTTGATATGAATCCGAATAAGTGTAACAAATGTCGGATTGCACTCGATTGTGCGAGGCTGGCTCTGCTGGGAGGTCACAGGGACCAACGCGCAAAACCCGGCAAGGAATGGCTGAGTCACGACGCTCAGAGATATACAGGGAAAAGAGCGGAAAGCTTTCGACATTATGCATCTCTTTTAACCAGTGAATTAAAGTCTGTGAAGGTAGAACACTCAAAATTATGGTCTCTGTCCCCACAGGAGCGCTTGCAAGAAGGCAGGGCATTCAAGATTGGAGATTCCAATTTTGTGGGAGAAGACGATTCATTCAAAGTTTATGCTTTCGGAGCAGAGAGCGGGAGGAATGAAAGTGAATTTCGCGCCGGGGATTCTGTACTGATAAGTGGTCCGGAAGGTCCTGGATCAGGCAGGAATGCACTGGGAACAGTCCGGGAGACTACGCTGTCCAGGATTGTGGTCAGGACTTATGATGAAATTCACTTCAAGCCAGTGTGGTTAGATCTCTATACAGATGAGCGCCTGACCGAGCACCAATTCAGTGGGCAATTTCAATTTCTGAGGAGTGATAATCCACTTGTTGATATTCTTCTTGAAGACCGCCTTCCCACATTTTCCAATCAAATACCAGATGTTGATATCCCCAGACATTTTGGTGAAGTTGAGGAGCTGAACGAAGACCAGGAACATGCCCTTACAAACTCGTTAAGGATGAATGATTTTATGCTGGTCCTTGGTCCGCCAGGTTCGGGGAAAACCATGCTGATTGAGCATATGGTCAGGGCACACTTGATGCTGAATCGGAGGATATTGATTTCAGCTGGCACTAACAGGGCGATTGATGAAGTCTTGAAACGGTTGGTTATGAAGGATCTTGGTTCTGAAGTCCTTCGTCTGGGCAGTGTGGGCAGATGCAGTAAGGAAGTTCAGCCATATTTAATGTCTTCCTTAATGGAAAAAGCCAGCGATTATATTGATCAAATTGAACTGGGCAAAGAAATACTGAAATCAAGACGAGTTATTGGTTCTACGACGCACACGCTATTAACTGGACGGTATGACCGAATGCTTGGAAATTTTGATCTGGTTATTGTAGACGAGGCCGCTCAACTGACAACTCCATTGGTTTATGGTCCGCTTCGTTTTGGATCAAGATTCATATTAATCGGGGACCACAAACAGCTACCATCTGTTGTGATGAGCAAACCGAGAGCGCGAACAGATGCAGCACTCAGTCCGGATAGCAGGGACAATGGTCTGGATGTGTCATTGTTTGAACTCCTTATCCAATTACTTGAGGATAACGATGATCACGGTCTGGTCCGGCTGAAAGCTCAATATCGAATGAATAAGACCATATGTGAAATTCCAAGTAAACTCTGGTATGGAAAGCGCCTCACACCTGCCAATAAGAACATACGCGATGGGAAAATCCAATTCCCGCTGGAGACAGGTGACGTGCATCCCTCAATTGCACCGGAAAAGCCGGTGATTTTCATTGACGTACCAGCAGATCATTCGGCTGGTCCCAGGACAAACATTCAAGAAGCCAGAGCAGTCCGAAAAGTTGTGCGTGAACTGGTTGTAAATGGTGTCAGGTTATCAGAAACAGGCAAGCGAGGTCAGATTGCAGTGATCGCGCCATTCCGTGCGCAGGTGGCACTAATCCGTCGAGAACTGGAGGATGAGTTTGAAGGGCAGGTTGAGGCTATCCATTCAATGGTTGATACGGTTGATCGTTTTCAGGGATCTGAAAGTGATATAGTAATCGTTTCGCTTGCCACATACGGGACTGAAATCCATGAGTTACTGAAAGATGAACGACGATTGAATGTAGCGTTGACTCGAGCGAAACATAAGCTAATTATCATGGGTTCACTCGAGCTTCTTATGAAGGACCCTACGTATTACGCCCTGATTAATACCATTGATGAAGCAACTGAATACACTGATTGGCTCTTGAAAAGCGAGTGCTTTCGCGAGGAAGGTTGATGTCCATGAGCTTCCCTGATGGACCGTGGCAGAGATCTCTTGAGAAAAGACTGGATGAGTTGCATAAATGCGTTGACGATGCTGCCTGGTGGGATGATAGCCCAAAAGCAATGAGACTTGTATATCAAATTGAGGCACTTGAACGAATGCTTGGAGACGTCCATGGGATGATGACGAAGTGGGCACAAAACGGTAGTGTATCAATCAGTAAAGCGAAAGCCGAAGCATGCGCGGTTGCCAGGGGACTGCTGAGTTTGGAACTGTTGTATCTGGGCATTACAACCGCAAGAAACAATCTGGAGGGTAAAATCGCAGAGATTTGTGTCACCGATCAACACGGGCAGGTGGTAATTGATTGTATGTTTAGTGAACACTTCATGGGAAACCGGGGGAAAAACAATTGGGGTGCAGAGCACATGGAAACCTCATATGAGATTTGGCCGGCAGTCAGTAAATCGGTTCAGGACCGGTTCATAGCCATTTTTGGGGCAGCTCCAACCATGGATGCAATCAAACGCGATTGTGAGTTACACAATATGCCCTGGCATATAAGAGATGTAAATGTGTTCTGTATCAAACAACTCTACTTGCAGTTTTCAGGCGGTTCTCAGGGTGGGGAGATTGGTGATCAACTATTGTTGAAGCAGGCGCGACATCAGGGCGGAGATTTCTTTCCTTCCGGGAGTAGCGCTTCCACCGTGGCAAGGCTTACAATGAATGTCCTTCATGATATGGCGAAAGATTTGCCTGATGCTATGACCTGATCATTGTGTGGGGATTCCCGGACAGCTATCAAAANNCAAGTTGCAGGATTTGTGAGCTGATTACGTGCAGTGTGTTAACAGGTAGTGGGTGTTTATTATTCTTATGATTCTGAATGTGCATCGACCCAGACAATTTGAAGTTCACGTTTGTCTCTGAATTCATTAATTCCGATTGTGTATGCCAGACTGAATGTCCCGTCCGGGACAGGCCTTCCTGCTCCTCTCCACCTTATCACTCGATGGCGGTTTCCGTCAGGATCTTCAATGACGAACTGCATATGATTACCAGAATAACCCAGTTTGGATTGGTCGCTGATCCGTAAAGATCGGGTGGCTATTGTCAGCGATGGATTGCCACGACCAAAAGGTGCCAGGCGCTGAATATCTTCCACAAGTTCGGTAGTAAGATCCGGGAATTGTAGAAACGCGTCAATTTGCAACCTCTTCTCCGGAAGATCTTCACCAATCATTGAAGTAACTGTAGTTGATAGATCGCGTCGAAGATCAGGGATATTGTCGTGCAATACCGTCAATCCTGCGGCACCCGCGTGACCGCCAAAGGTTAACAATAGATGGGAATTTGCAGCCAACAGGTCCGTGATGTTAATCCCGTCAACAGATCTGGCAGAGCCGCGGCCGCGTCCGGTCCCATCAGTATATGTGGTAATCAGGATCACAGGGCGTGTGTATTCCTCGGCAAGACGCCCGGCGACCAGCCCAAGAATCCCGAGCGGCCAACCGGTGTCAGATAGAACTAAAACACGGAAATTAAGCAGTTTTTCATTTTCCCTGATTTGTTGTGTTGCTTCCCTGTAGGTTTGATCCTGAAGCACCTTCCTGCGTTCATTATAATCATCCAATATTTTTGTAAGGATTCGTGATTTTTCCAGATTGTCAGTTGTAAGAAGCTCTACAACAGGATTGGCATCGCCAAGGCGGCCAATAGCGTTCAGTCTCGGTGCTATGTAATAACCAATATGATCCTCTGACGTGCCGGGTATGTCGATCTGACAGGCCTCCATGAGGGTTCTGAGTCCACGTCGAGGAGTTGCACGGAGAACTTCAATACCACGCTGAAGTAAGTAGCGGTTTTCATCACGCAGGATGGCAACATCTGCAACGATTCCAAGTGCAACAAGGTCCAGAAATTGGTCTGCATTATATTCAGTGCCATCACGATTAAAACGATCAAATAATGCTTCCGCCAGCTTATAGGCAACACCAACTCCGGGGAGTTCTTTCAGCGGGTGGTCGGCAGGCAGCAATTGTGGATTTATTACTGAATATGCATCCGGTAAATTAGCCGGTAACTCGTGGTGGTCTGTGATGATCACGTCGATGCCATTCTTGTTGGCGTAATCCACAGCGTCATGTTCAGAAATCCCGGTATCACACGTTAGCAGAAGGTCAAGCCGTTGAGATGCAAAAGTCTTCAGTGAAGGGACTTTGATTCCATGTGACTCTTTCTCCCTGACAGGAATATTGGGGAGTACATTGCCCCCCAATTGTTTGAGTGTTGAGAATAAAACAGTGGTGGATGTCTGTCCATCCACATCGAAGTCGCCCCAGATCAGGATTCTCTCACGATTCTTAATGGCATGTTCCAGACGATCAACGGACTTCGAGATGTCGGGCATTTCGGAGAAATGTGTTGGTGAGTAGCAATCGGGATCCAGGAAAGATAAAGCGCTTTCAGGATCACCAATCCCTCTGCGGACCAGAGTTTCACATATAAGTGGATGGCCTCCAACCTCGTTTCTCAGAGCCTCGGTGATCCTTACGGATTCAGGCTCAATCCATTTCATAGTCATAATAATGAGATGTTTTAACCCAGGAGTGGATCCGGATGATTCACCCAAGCAAAATATCTATACTGATAGTATATCCTCACAGTGACAAAAATGTTTCTATTTAAGGCTCGAGTGCTGAAAAAGACATAGAGAAATCAGAGGCAGTTCATAGCACTTATTTACAATCACGGCAATGCTATAGTTTGGTTATTAGGTACAACAATACTTATTGACGCTTGCGCTGTTCAGCTTGTGTATAAAACTATCGACCAAT
>JABAOF010006593.1_pt6 | contig 10281 bp, 8 predicted proteins | sample 7062171 | NCBI WGS metagenome assembly JABAOF01 (sample SAMN14538628, study PRJNA623070) | marine sediment metagenome | biome: marine biome [ENVO:00000428]; feature: marine pelagic biome [ENVO:01000023]; material: deep marine sediment [ENVO:00002113] | place: India: Gulf of Khambhat ... | reverse complement strand
AAAATCCCATCCTCGACCAGTTCCCCCTCCTGGTTCCGCTTTCCATAGCGCAGTTCCTGGGTTTCCCGCTCAAACTGCTGCGTGTTGTAAATCCACCCCTTCCCGCGCTCCCCCGGCGGACCTTCCAGCGCCTCCCGCCAGACCGAATGCGTCCGCAGCACCATACCGGACAAGACCAGCAGCGTCATCGCACACAGAAAGACCAGCAGCGACATCATCACCGTGTGGATCTTCCAGGACTTGGAGCCCATGACCAGGGCGACCAGGAACAGGACCAGGATGATGCCCGCAAAAATCTGGAACAGCACAGGTAAGTTCATGTGGGAAGAAATCGTAAATGCTGAATTGGCTTAAGTTTTGCGCAAGATAGCTATCATCGATAGTAAAATCGCCCTTTGGGGCTGTCAAGTTTGCTGCGGCCTGGAGAGGGTGCGATAAGTGCTGAATTCAACAAGGCTTGTGGTGCGCCGTGACCCACCGGCTCGGCAGGGCCGTGATAATCGTTCAAGTCGGAACGATTCAGTTCCGAACCAATATTCGGGACGCTGACCGGCCGGATGATCATGGAAAAGACACCCCAACTTCTTGAGTCGGCTGCCACTTGTTTGGAGCTGCTGGACCAGCTGAACCAGCTGACACGGTCCTTGCGAGCGTGCCTGGCCGACGCCGGCAAGTCCCACAGCCTGACCGGCACGGAAGTTCAGCTGTTGTACCGCTGCGCCTCCACCCCCGACGGGATCGCTCAACGCGAACTTGCCGCAGCACTGGCCATATCTCCCGCGCAAGTGAGTGGTCTGGTTGAGCGTTTGCGGAGTCGAGCGTTGATTGTGGGGCACCGTCCTGCCGAGGATCGCCGGCGCCAGGTATGGAAGTTGACCGGCCGGGGAGGGGAGGTCTTCCAGGAGGTGATGGCCGGCGTGGCCCCCGGCCTGGCCGCGCCGCTGGCCGCCGCCTCACCCTCGGCGGTGGCCCAACTGAGCCAGCTTGTCCAGCAAATGAGTGCCGCTGCTCAGGCGGTGGCTGCACCCTGCGACGTGAGGCGTGAGCCCAGCCACCAGCGAGGTGCGGCATGAAGGGCAACCGCACGTCCAGCAAGCTGCGATCCACCCCCTGCCGGCGCTCATCCCTCACCCATGCCCCCCCGGCCAGGGCCCCGTCTGCGCTCTGCCTGCTGGCCGCCCTGGGGCTGCTGACGATGGCCAGCGGTTGCAGCCGCACGGCCTACCGGCTGCGGGCCGACGACGACGCGGTGAACCTCATTCGGCAGCAGGCGTACGACCCCCGCTGGTCCCTGGACGACTTTCGGATCTACCCGGACGCCCGTTCGCGGATGGCCAGCCCCTACGATCCAGACTTCCCCCCCATGCCGCCCGACGACCCGGCTGCCAACCGGCTGATGGAATGTGTCGACGGCAAACGTGGCTTTCGCGGTTGGTACCGCTGGGGCACCACGCCGTTTGTCGCCAATCCCGACTGGAAGTCGTTCGTCCCGCTGGACCCGCAGGGTCGGCTGCGGCTGGACAGAAATTCTGCCGTCCAGGCCGCCCTGCTCAACTCGCCCCAGTTCCAATCCCAGTTGGAAGAATTGTACCTTTCGGCCCTGGATGTGAGCTTCGAGCAGTTTCGGTTTGACGCCCAATTTTTCGGCGGCTACCAGGCTTTTTTCAAAACGGCGGGCCGCCAGCACCCGGACGGACCGACCAGCGAACTGGCCCTCTCGACCCGCAGTCCGGCCAGCGACAGCTGGGAAATGCGCAAGCTGTTTGCCGGCGGCGGCCAGCTGGTGGTCGGGCTGGCCAATTCCTTGATCTGGGAACTCTCGGGACCGAATCGCCAGACCGCCTCCACGATCCTGGACTTCAGCCTGATCCAGCCTCTGCTGAGGGGCGGAGGTCGAGCTCGGGTGCTGGAGCGGCTGACGGTGGCCGAACGCGCGTTGCTGGCCAATGTCCGCCAGATGCAACGCTTTCGCCAAGGCTTCTACACCCAGATCGTGGCCGGGCTGGATCCAGGCGCCGGGCCGTCCCGCCGCGGCGGACTGGCGGGCGAATCGGGCCTGGAAGGCTTCCGCGGCGTCGGCACCGGCGGATTTGGACGGCTGGGGGGCGTGGGAGCTACCGGTGGCGGAAGGCCCGGCACGGGGGCCGGACAGGCGGGCGGTTTTCTGGGCCTGCTGCAGACCCGCCAGCAACTGCAGAACCAGCAAATCAATCTGATCGCCCTCCGCAACAGCCTGGCCTCCCTGCAGGCAAAGTATCAAGCAGGTGGCCGCATCGATTTCTTTCAGGTCGAACTGGCTCGACAAGCACTCTACAACGCGCAAAGCAGCCTGCTGACTTCGCAAGCCAACTATCAGAGCCAGCTGGACCAGTTTAAAGTCGATCTGGGCCTGCCCCCCGACATGCCGCTGGGCATCGACGACCCGCTGCTGAACCGCTTCGACCTGTTGAACCCGCAGCTGATCCAGACGCAACAGTTTGCCGAAAACCTGCTGAACGATATCCGGGACCCGGATGCCGTCTTCGACGTTTCGCAATGGTCCGCGGTCACGGCCCGCACCAGCCAGCTGATGCAGAAGATCGACCGCCAATTGGCGACGGCGGACCAGGACCTGCGGGCGCTGCACGAGAACCTTCCGCGCCGCCGCCGGATCTTGCAACGGCTTTCTCAGCGCGAAGAAGTGGCCCGCGGTGCGGTGGATCGGGCCGCTTACGACGTGGGCCGGCTGGACGACCGAGCGGCCAGGGTTACGGCGGAACTGGTGCGGCTGCGGGAACAACAGCTGCAAAGGACCCGCCAGCTGGCCGATATCCGCGCTCCTGCTCAGCGCGAGCAACTAATTGCCCTCCTGGCGGGTGTGCCCCTCTGGCTGAACGATATCCTCCTCCTGCAGGCCCAGGCCCGCCTGGATGCCATCGTGCTGCAGCCGATCGAGATGAGCCCGCCACAGGCGCTGGAAGTGGCCAGTCAGCAGCGACTGGACTGGATGAACGCTCGTGCGACACTGGTCGATGCCTGGAGGCTGATTGAATTCAATGCCAACGATCTGCAGAGCGACCTGGATATCGTCTTCGAGGGGGATCTTCGCAACACGGGGGATAACCCGTTCCGGTTGAGCGACCAGGCGGGACGGCTGAGGGCGGGAGTGGAATTTGATGCGCCCTTGTCACGACTTGCCGAACGGAATCAGTACCGCCAGGCCCTGATCGAATACGCCCAAGCCCGCCGCAACTATTACACCTTTGTCGATCGCGTCCAGCAGGGCCTTCGCGACACGCTGCGCAACATCGACCTCAATCAACTCAATTTTGAATTGCGGCGAGCGGCGGTGCAGTTGGCCATCTCCCAGGTCGAACTGGCTCGTCTGCAACTGGAAGAACCCCCCCAGCCTGATGTCGAAGTGGCGGGGACCGATAACCGTGTGCAGAACCTGGTCAACGCCTTGTCGGAATTGTTGAACTCGCAAAATGATTTTCTCAGCGTATGGGTCACCTACGAAGTCCTCCGCCTCTCGCTGCAATTCCAGATGGGTACCATGCAATTGGATGCTCGGGGCTTGTGGATCGACCCGCCGCCACCACAGCGTCTGCCCGCCCAGTCAGCCCCGCTGCCGATGGATGGGACCCGGTCGCCACAGCGACCGCCGGCCCACCAGTCCCGTAACAAAATGTCCGGGCCAGCCGCAGGACCGTTCAACGGATCAGCGGTCCGGTCATGAACCGCGTAGCAGCCACAGACAACAGCCGCACGCACCCGCCCCAAAAACCGCCCGCCCCCGCAACCGCCATCCCACCAAACACCAGCCGCAACGCCGCGGCAGGCGTTGCACGGTCTTGGGGCGGGCCGCTGGTCACCCTGCTGCCCCGAACCACTCTCCAGGCCGGAGCCGGTAGCTGAGCCACAAGGTCACCCAATTTTACGCAGGGCCGCGTTCCGACCCACTTGGCGGCTTGTCTATAATGATTAACAACGGCTCATCTTTACAACCATCCTCCTGCTGCGGCCGATCCCCATGCCTCGGACTGTCCCTCCATCCCCCCGTCGGCGACGGGCGGTTTCGCTATCCAGCGTCGTGTTGCTGATGGCTGTGATTGCCGTCGGGGCGATCCTGGTGGTGGGTTGGCTGGCCTCCCGCGGGGAATCGGGTAGCCAAGCAGCCGTGGAGATCGTCCCGGTGCGGCGGGGTTCCTTTTTGTTCACCGTGACCGAGACGGGTGAAGTCGAAAGTGCCAGCAGCCTGGAGATACGCTGCGAGGTCAAGGCCCGCGGCGCGGCCGGAACCACCATCCTCGAAATCATCGGCGAAGGCAGCTACGTTCGCCAGGGAGATTTTCTGGTCCGTCTCGATTCGTCCGCTCTGGAACTGGAACGCAATGCCCAGCAGATCGTGGTGCACAGCAGCGAGGCGGCCATGATCCAGGCCCGCAACGCGCACAAGACGGCCAAAATCGCCAAGACGGAATACCTCGAAGGGGCGTTCCAGCAGGAAGAACTGACCATTCAGGGCGAGATTTTTGTGGCCCAGGAGAATGTGCGTCGAGCGGAAGATTATTTGCAGTACAGCCAACGGCTGGCCGCCAAAGGCTACATCACCAACCTGCAGCTGGAAGCCGATCGCTTCAGTGTCGACAAGGCCAGGCAGGAACTCACAGCCGCCGAATCGAAACTGCAGGTGCTGCGGGACTACACCAAAGCGAAAATGCTGACTCAGTTGGAAAGCGATATCCAGTCAACCTACGCCCAATGGCAGGCGGCCACCAGTAACTACCAACTGGACGTCGACAAACTCAAGGATATCGAAGATCAGATCGCCCGCTGTACCATCACCGCGCCGGCCGACGGGCAGGTCCAATACGCCAATCGCCGCGGCTTTCGCGGCGGCGGCGAGGTGATTATCGAACCGGGGACCCCCGTTCGCGAAGGTCAGGCGATTATTCGACTTCCCGACCCCACTCAGATGCAGGTCGCCGCCGAAATCGCCGAGGCCAGCACCAAGTACGTGCGGCCCGGCATGCCCGCCACCATCAAAATCCGCTCGGCTACCGGCGAAACGCTCCGCGGCAAAGTGGCCAAGGTCAATGACTATCCCGAACCGGGCGGCTGGTTCAGTACCAGCGTGAAAAAATACGGCACCCGCGTCGACATCCTCGACAATCCCGGCAACCTCAAGCCGGGGTTGACGGCCGAGGTCGCTATCCAAGTTGACGCCCGCCAGGACGTGTTACAGCTTCCCCTCCCCGCCGTATTGCAGCATGGCAGCAAGTACTATTGCGTGTTGAAAACGCCCAACGGCTGGCAGCGGCGGGAAGTGCAGGTGGGGCTGAATAACGATCAAGCGATCGAGATCCGGCAGGGCCTTCAGCGGGATGACCAGGTGATCGCTAACCCGCGACGGCATCGCCAGCTGGTCACCTGGCCCGCTCTGACTGAGCCGGCACTTCCGCGGGAGGGTACCCCGGTGGCCTCCCAAGGCCGCCCCCCCGCATCGGCCGGCGGACGACGCCGGGCCGGTCCGCCGCAGCGACCGGCCCCGGCCACCTCCCCGCGGGGCAAATCCCCGCGGGCCCAATCCCCGCCCGCCGCGTCACCGTCGGTCGAATCGCCGTCGGTCGATTCGCCGCCGCCCGTCTCGCGGCCGCCCCGTTCCCCGGTCGAGGGCCAACCATGAGCGTCGCCGCTGAGCTAAAGCAACTTGGCAAAGACTATCACAGCGGGGCCGGCCTCGTCCGCGCTCTGCAGAACGTCTCGTTTCAAGTCGCTCGCGGCGAACTGATCGCCATCATGGGAGCCTCCGGGTCCGGCAAAAGCACCCTGCTGAACCTGTTGGGTTGCCTCGACCGGCCCAGCTCCGGCAGGCTGCTGCTGAGCGGTCAGGACGTATCGCAACTGTCCGATGACGCCCTCTCCGAAATTCGCGCTTCGCAAATCGGCTTTGTCTTCCAGTCTTTCAACCTGATCCCCCAGCTGACCGTCCTGGAAAACATCGAAGTGCCGCTCTACTACCAGCGCCGGCTGACACCCCAGGATCGCCGGCGTTGTCGCCAGCTGGCCGACCGCGTGGGGCTCAGCGATCGCCTCACCCACCGCCCCACACAACTTTCCGGCGGACAGCAACAACGCGTCGCCTTGGCCCGCAGCCTGGCGAACGAGCCCGAATTTATCCTGGCCGACGAGCCCACAGGGAACCTGGACTCGCAGACCGGTAGCGAAATCCTCGATTTGCTGGCCAACCTCCACCGGGATGGCAAGACGATCATCGTGGTTACCCACGAAGATGAGGTTGCACGCCGCGCCAGCCGTATCATCCAGCTCAAAGATGGACGGCTGGCATCCGACACGATCCAACCATGACCCACGACCGGCAACACGTTTCAAGTTGCGGATCCCAGATGTGCCTGGCACACCGTCGCTGAACTGCCCGCTGCCGAAAATCCCCAACCCGTACCCCCAACTGCGGCCTTCCCTGACTGACCATTCCCGACTTGCTGCTCGTCACGACTTCCTGCCCACCCCGCTCGTATCCTGCTGGTGAATCCCCGCATGCCTTATCGGTTGTTGCAAACCTGGCGGATTGGCATCAAGAGCCTCCTGCTGCACCCCCTGCGGTCGTTGCTGACGGTGCTGGGTATCTTTATCGGTACGGCCAGCGTGATCTGGTTGCTGGCCATCGGCCAAGGGATCAGTGCCAAGGCCCAGCAGCAGATCGAGGACCTGGGGGCCGAGAACATCATTGTCCGCTCCGTGAAACCGGTCATCGACAGTTCTTCCAATTTCCGCGAAATCGTCCCTTACGGCCTGACGCGGGCCGACTTTCAGCTGCTGAACCAACGCACCGTCTTTACCGGCGTGGCAGAGGCGATCCCGATTCGTGAAATGCGGCGGCGGTTCATTTACGAGGACCGGGAACTGGAAGGCCGCCTGGTCGGCTGCACGCCCGAATATGCGGACATCATGAAGCTGCAGGTCGACCGCGGCCACTTCATCACGGCGGCCGAAGATCGCCTCTGCCAAAACCATTGTGTGCTGGCCGCCGAGGCCGCGGCCGCCTTGTTTCCGCTGCAAGATCCGCTGGGACAAGCGGTCCGCATCGAACACGAATACTATCTCGTGGTCGGTGTCATGCGGCCCCGAAATCCCACGGCCGCCATCGGCGGTTCCCTGGCCGCCCAAGACTTTTCCTCCGATGTCTACATTCCTATCTCCACCCTGCGAGAACGATTCGGAGACGACATCGTCAACAGCGCCACCGGATCGTTCGAACGAGAGATCGTCCAGCTGACCCAGGTCACTCTGCGGGCCACAAGCATCGAACGGGTTGCCGAAACGGCCGAATTGGTCCAGGACCTGGTCGGCCGCCGCCATCCGACCGGTGATATTCGCGTGATCGTGCCCCTGGAACTGCTGGAACAAGCCCGGACCATGCGGCTGATGTTCATGATGTTCATGGGCGCCATCGCCGCCATCTCGCTAATCGTCGGCGGGATCGGCATCATGAACATCATGCTGGCCACCGTGACCGAACGGACGCGCGAGATCGGCATCCGCCGAGCGTTGGGGGCCAAGCGGGCCGACATCACCCGGCAGTTCCTGGCCGAAACGATCACCCTGGCCGTCGCCGGTGGGGTCACCGGCATCCTGGGCGGACTGCTGTGCGGACCCGCCGTCGAGCGGCTACGTAACCTCCTGCAATGGTCGATCCCCAACGTGATCGCCGCCCTGCCACCGCTGGTGCGGGAAGTCGCGCCCCAAATCGTCGGCTGGTCGATCCCCCTGGCCTTCGGTATCTCCGTCGCCGTGGGCATCCTCTTCGGGCTCTACCCGGCCACCCGCGCCGCCGCCATGGACCCGATCGAAGCCCTCCGGCACGAATAGCCGTCGGCAAGTCTGCTCAAGACCGCCCACCAATCCGACCGCCTCCCGCCGCCAGGACTCTTTTATGTTTGTATGTTTATATCTAAATTTACGCATATTAAGCGCCATAATACTTTCCACAACCGGAAATTTTTTCTCATTTTGTCTACCTTGTGCCCGCATAATCACCCTGCTAGCATTCTGCTCTACGATACCGACCTCGCGGATCGATAACCAACATTAGTCGTCTGTCAGGCCTGCTGCCCTGTCAACGCTCGATTTTCAAGGTGGCGAAACCCGCCAAGATTTTCGGCAAGTCCTGGGTCGCCAATCGTCGGGGTGCGTTTTCGCCGCCCGCCATGGGCTACGCGAAAATTGAGCTTTAGCAAACACGAGGCATGCGACTGGAAACGGTCTGGGTCGCTCAGCAGACGGCTTGAGCGCAATCCGGGCCAGAGGACGCGCACTGCCGCTGGCGAAACCACGCTTTGGGCAGTGCCACCGATCGCAGACCCGTCGAGGGCATACGTGTTGAATGACGATGGATAACGATCAGCCTCCAGCAACCTTGCGGGACATGCAGTACGAAATGAATTGCGGCACCCAAGCCTCCCTCCCGACCCCCCACGTTCCCACCTAAACAACCCCCCCACGTTTCCCACCCTAGGTTTCCTACCTTTATTTTTCCGTTGCTCACGGAAAGCTTGCAGGGAGGTACATCGATGATGAACTTTGTTCGCGCACACGCAGGGCTGTATGTGTTAGTCGCCACCGTGGTGTTGAGCCCGGCTGCTTGGGCCGAACCATGGCAAACGGACTACGCCACGGCCCTGGACGCGGCCCGCGCGGCCCACAAGCCGCTGCTGGTCGTCATGGAAATGCCCACGGATCGGCTGGCGGCGGCTGGTGCCAGCCAGCTGGCCAGTTCCGCGCTGCTCAAGCCGTACCACCTATGTTGCATTGACGTCAGCACGTCATTGGGGCAGCAAGTTGCCAAGGCCTTTGGCGCCAAAGAGTTTCCCTATACGGTGATCACGGACAAAGGCAGCAAAAACATCGTGTATCGCAAGGCGGGCCATTATTCCACGTTGGACTGGTCCAGCATGCTGATGACGTATCGGGATGGCCAGAAGCCGCCCAGCCAGGTGGAATCGTTGATCCACAGTACTCGATCAACACCGGCTGTCTGCTTTACGTGACGGCGTTAGTTTTCGGTGCCCGGCGGGCACCTCCGTTCCACGGCGTGATTCGCGTGCTTATAATTCACCACGCGAATCGCGCTTTTTTTTGTGGATCCAGCAGGACTTTTTCCCGGTAACCTGGCGGGTGGGAAAACGGTTTTTTGAGGATTGTCGTCCCGGACTGCCACCTTTCCACCTTCGGAACGCATTGCCGGCAGCTTCGCAATGCCGATTCACCGTTGAACGAATCAACGGATCGCAGGTCGGACGTGGCGGGAGAAAGACCTGTGCATTTCGTTCCCGATTGCTGCACGGTTCGCCGATCGCGTTGCGGACCTGTTCCCCCTTCGAGAATCCTTCAGCAGCCGAAAAACTTCGTTTCGCAACCTGTGCTTTCCGCAGCCCACAGCAGGTCTCCTGTGCGGGTTGGGTTGACGGCTCCTTTTGTCCTGCATTTCCCCACCGATCGATTTTCATGTTGTTTCGACTGTTCATCCTGTTTGCGGCGGTCCTGTTGACGGAACTGTACCTGTTGATGTGGCTGGCCGATGTCACCAACTCGGCCGCTTCAATCTTCGGGTTGGTGATCCTCACCGGTATCGTGGGCGCCTCGCTGGCCCGCTGGCAGGGTGCTGGCACGTGGCGGAGGTTGCAGCGCGACCTGAATGCAGATCGCCTGCCGGCCGACGCCCTCTTGGATGGTCTGCTGATTTTTATTGCCGGTGCCCTCCTACTGGCACCGGGTGTCTTGACCGACCTGGTCGGTTTCGCACTTCTGACCCCGCCCCTCCGCAGGCTGCTGAAATGGTTGCTCGTCTGGCGTTTCAAGTCGCGGTTTCCAGAGATCACTCGGGGCATGTCTCCACACGGTGGTCCCACGTCGGGTGGGCGTGGCGAGCAGATCATTGAGAGCCGGATGATCGAGCCGCGCGAAGACTGACCACCAACAGGCAGTCACCTGGCCCAGAGTTTTCAGAAGCCGTCTGCTGTGCGATGTCCAGGTCTTTGCCTGGCCGCGTCAGACGTCGCCATTGGATCCTCAACGTATCTCATGCCCACGCGTGAAATAAAATCGCGCCGTCTCCCTTGCCAGGCAAAACTTACCGTCGGGTGCATTACACGGATTGTAATTGTTTGGCAGCATGCGAGTATGCGTTGGAGCCGGTTAGACTCTGATAACACATGGATCACATTTAAAAGAGCAAGCCACCCCCACTCTGAGCCCCGGCATTTATGCCGGGGTGATGAT
>JABAOF010015128.1_pt4 | contig 10285 bp, 9 predicted proteins | sample 7062171 | NCBI WGS metagenome assembly JABAOF01 (sample SAMN14538628, study PRJNA623070) | marine sediment metagenome | biome: marine biome [ENVO:00000428]; feature: marine pelagic biome [ENVO:01000023]; material: deep marine sediment [ENVO:00002113] | place: India: Gulf of Khambhat ... | reverse complement strand
AAGACCAACACGCAGAGGGCCATCCGGTGGGGCGGGCTGTAGTACTTCTGAGCGGCGGCATCAACAGCTGCGTGTCCGCTTGGGCGGCGAAACAGCAGCACGAGCTGGCGTTGCTGCACATACGCTACGGCCACCGGGCGGCAAAGCGGGAGGAAGAGGCTTTCCGTTGTATTGCTTCCGAGCTGCGCGTGGGCAAGACGCTGGTAGTGGATCTGCCTCATGTGGCTGAGTTGGGAGGCAGTGCCCGCGTGGATCGCAAGCTCGCGATCGAGGACGCACTCGGTCTCAGCCCAACGGTAGCCAGTACCTTTGTGCCGGGACTCCTGCCCACCATCGTAGGGATTGCACAGCAGTGGGCCGCCACGTTGTCGGCGCAGCGGATCGTAGTGGGTGCGGTGGAGAACCTCGGCCCGCCCGCGCCGCCCACGGGGACCATCCATCCTGATTGTCGCCGCCCGTGTTACCAGTTGCTCGATCACTTGCTGGAGATCACGACGAGCGGCAAGTCGCCCATTCGAATTGACACGCCGGTCATCGACCTGTCCCGCAGCGAGATCGTCCGTTTGGGACATCAGGTTGGGGCTCCGCTTCATCTGACATGGTCGTGCTACCGCGGCGAGGAACGCCCTTGCGGTGCCTGCTGTGGATGTGTTACCCGAGGACGGGGGTTTGGCGAGGCCGGCCTGCCCGATCCGCTCCTGGCCCGCAGCGCCCGCGGAGCCGACGAGTCCACCACGCATGCAGGGGACCCGGCGACAGCCTGATCGCTTTGGGCCTGTGCCGCGGGGGGATCGGCTATCCTGCCAATTCGCCAGGCCAAGCGAGAAGTCTCGCGGCACGGCGGCTGGCTCGTTGCTCAAGGCGCGCCCTGCTCCGCAGCCGCGGCTGATCGCTTGGGCCGTCTGGCGAGGCCTGTGCATCGCAGCCGGTTGCCGCAGGAGGCCTGCGAAGACCGAACCTGCCTTACATTTGTTCGACCACGTCGATGCCGAGCAGCCCAAGGCTGGCGTTGAGTGTGCGCGCAGTCAGATCGCAAAGCCGGAGCCGCGAATTCCGCAGCTCGTCAGTCCGGGCCTTGAGCACCGGGCAGGACTCATAGAACTTCATGAAGGTACCGGCCAGCTCGTACAGGTAGCTTGTCAGAATGTTCGGCTTGAGCTCGCTGGCGACGGCCTGGATGGTCTCCGGCAGCCTGACAATGCCAAGGGCCAGCGAGCGCTCCGCGGGATGATCGATGTGAATTGGCGCGCCGGCGATGGCCTGTTCGTCGATGTGGCCTCGGTCTAGTCCCTTGCGGTAGATCGAGCGGATTCGGGCGTAGGCGTACATCATGTACGGCGCGGTGTTGCCGTCCATCGCCAGCATCTTGTCCCAACTGAAGGTGTAGTCGCTCACGCGGTTCTGCGACAGATCGGCGTACTTGACAGCGCCGATCCCCACCCTCTCGGCGATCTGTTTGATCTGCTCATTCGAGAATCCCCGGCGCTTGGCAGGATCGGCCTCGTTCTGCCGTACAAGTCGTTCGGCGCGCTGCACGGCCTCATCCAGCAGGTCCTTGAGCTTGACGTTCTCGCCGCTGCGGGTCTTCAGCGGCTTGCCATCTTCGCCAAGCACAGAGCCGAACGTGATGTGATCGAGTCTTGTGCGCGGCGACGCCCAGCCGATCTGCCGCGCGCACGCGAAAATCTGGCGGAAGTGCAACGACTGACGGGGATCGGTCACGTAGATAATCCGGTCGGCACGAAGCTCATTGATGCGGTATCGCAGCGCCGCCAGATCCGTTGTCGCGTAGAGAAACCCGCCGTCCGATTTCTGCACGATCAGTGGCAACGGGCTGCCGTCGGGCCTGTCGAATCCCTCCAGGAAGACGCATTGGGCACCTTCGGACTCGGTCAGCAGGCCGGCGCGCTGGAGCTCAGCTGCCACGGAGGCCAACTCATCGCTGTAGGCGCTTTCCCCGCGTTCGTGCTCGGATGTGAGTGTGACCCTTAGGCGGTGATAGATTTTCTGGAACTGGCATCGCGACTGGCTGATGACGTATTGCCAAGCCGCCAGGCTCTCCGGCTCGCGAGCTTGAAGCGCGACGACCTCTGCCCGGGCGGCTGCTGCGAACACCGGATCCTGCTCGAAGGTTGCCTGGGCCCATTGGTAGAACTCCTCCATGTCGGCAATGCGCAGGTTGGAATCGCCGCGCAGCGCGTCGGGATAGTCTCGCTTCACAAGTGCGATCACCATGCCGAAGTNNAACTTGGTGGCCTTGAAACTCCAGCACCCGGGCGATCACGTCGCCGATGATCGTACTGCGAAGGTGCCCGACGTGCATTTGCTTGGCGACGTTCGGCCCGGAGTAATCGACGACGATGACTTGTTTGTCGCTGTCGGCTATTGGGTCGATACCGAGGCGATCCATCTCGGTCGCCGTTGCCGGCGGAATCGACTCCAGACAGCTCCCCAGAGATTGGGGCTTGAGCCGCAGGTTGATAAAGCCCGGCCCGGCAATCTCGGGCGGTTCGCAAAGGTCGTTAGTGCGCAAGTGGGCTACGATCTGCTCGGCGATCTGACGGGGCTCGGTCTTGAGCTGCTTGGCCAAGCCCATCGCGCAGTCCGACTGGTAGTCGCCAAAGCGGCGGTCCCGTGCCGGCCGGAGCAGCGGGTCGGCGTTTTCGCCGTCCGGCCCCAGCGCGTCGGCAAGAGCCCTACGGAAGCGCGAGGCGAGCTGTTGCTGCACCGACCTCATCGACTCAGTGCCCTGATCCGGCTCGAAGGTTCAGGTTACGTCTTGATGGAATGGTAACTCCGGGCGCGCGGCGAATCAAAGCGCCGCTCTGCAGGCAGCTGATCCCCTTGCGGACGGAGTATCATCGATGCGGCGAACCGACGGCGTGGGCTTTACTGTGGCGGGTGGTCCGGCTCTCCGCTGCCTTGTGTTGTTGGCGGCAGGCTTTGCGGTCTGATCAATCGGGCGCTGGCCCAGTCGGCGTGGTCACCTAGGTCCAGCTCGTCGCCGAAATCGACGATGAGCGTGATCGTGCCGGCTCCGGTGACGTCAACGACGATGTCCTTGGGCGCATCCGTCCCGCGTACGGCTGGGCTGCGGAAGACTTCCTCGCCGTCCGCGAGCACGCGGAAAATCACGTTGCCTTGTGGGCGGGCCTCATCGTCGATTCCGATAGTGGCGGCGAGCCGACCGTATTCGCCTTTGAGCTCGTAGGTGAGCTCCGTGTGCGAATGTAAACCGATGCCCTTCTTGTACTCCCTCTTGTTCATCCTCAAGGGCCTATTGGCCACCGACCGATCGCGCCGCCACTGCCAAAGCGTGTTGAAATATGGTTCCATCATCACCTTGGACGGCACGAGGTCGCTGATGAACACGATGCGATCACTGCGGAAGCTCATTCGCCGCACGCGGCTCGTCGGCAGCTTGATCGCCCCGGCGATTGGCGATTCGATGATCACCTGCTGTGCATTGCCCGCGGTCACTCGCCCGCAAAGCTTTGACCCGTCCGCCAGTTCGACCGTTACCGGCGGCCGCTCGACGGGTCTCGGACTCGCGCCGAAGATGATGCCGTAGAGGTTCTCGTTCCGGAGCTTGAGTATCCGGTCGCGCCAGCTGAACGCGCCCCCGTCCGGGCCGAGCGTCTCCATCGCGCCGCGGAGCGTCGTGACTTGCTTGTCCTTGACCGCGATGACCACGTCGCTGCCCGCGGCCCGCTTGGCCATTTGCCGACGGAACTCCTCATCGGCCTGGCGGTTGATCTCGCCGCGGTTCCAGCGGATGCCCGCTAGGCTGCTGAAAGATATCGCCAGGACGTGCTCGTTTGCGTGCCTGGTTGTGGCCGGTCTGACCGCCGTTTGATCGGCCGCTGAAGTCGCGACGCGGATGCCTCGAGTGGCGCTTCCGACGACGCTGCCGGTCAACTCCCCGCCGTCGTCCAGGTAGAGCCGCACGGCCCATGGGGCAGGCTGGGTGGCAGCCACACCCGCCACGCTCACCAGCATCAGCTCGTCGATCGGTATCGTACGGAGCCCGTCGTCTGTGCTTACGGTCAGGCCTGCCTGCCGATCGATGGCGGTCAGTTTCCCGTGAACCATTTCGCCTTCGATGGTCACGAGCTCGACTCGACAGGACTCGATGGCAAGCGTCGCGCTTGGCCGCACCAACGTCATGCACACTGCCCACGCCGCTGCAACGCGCACTGGCCCCCCGCAGCGGCGTGGCTGCCTGCTACTTGGAGAGTTGGGCGTAATACTGTTTGACCAGTTCGGCATAACGACCGGGGAAGCTCTCCCTGATCGGCTGAAGGATCTTGTCACGTTCTGCGGGCCGCATGCTGCCCCATGCCTCACCGGGCTGCGCCCGTCGTGCAGGCTCGGTGCTGCCGACGTTGGCCTCCCCGGGCCGGAGGCCCGAGACCTCTGCCGGGGACCTAGCGCTAGCGCCGCCTGTGCTTCCCGCTTTGCCGTGAACCGGACAGCTGCCGCCCGGGCAGCTCGAACCGCCCTTTCAAGCACTTTTCTTCTCGCGCTCCTCCGCCTGCTTGATGAGTTCGTCCAGCAGGGCGACGGCCCGAGCCTGCTTATCTTGAACCGACTTGCCTGGGTCGCCGTGATCCAATCGCCGCCCCGCATAGGACATCAGATCGGCTACGTCCCTTAGACCACCTTCCTGTCGCGTGCGGATTGCGTGAGCCAGCCGATCTGCTGCGGTCTGGAGCTGCGCATCGATGTGCGGGAACCGCTTCGCCAGCGACTCCAGCGTCTCGAGGGCCTCGGCGTACTTGAGGTTCCCCAACTGGCAATACGCCAAGAGGAACTGTATCTCCGGGGCGTAGAAGCTGTGTGATGCCACCTCGGCGATGCGATTGAGAAGCGCTTCTGCCTTGCCCTCTGCCGCCACGAGTTCGTTCTGTTCAACCAGGGCTTTGACCGCCATTGCTGCGGCGTTGACCGACAGGTAGGGGTCTTCCGCCCCGGCCAATTCCTGCATGATTCGCTCGGCGCGCTCGTAGGCCTCTTGCTTGAACGCCTCCAGGCCCTGACGAAACCGCGGATTCAGCACCGCCAGCGCTTCCTGGAGGAATGGTTCGATCTCGTCGGTGTGGCGACGTTTCTCCCAAGCGGAGACCACGAACTCCTTGGCCTTCTGCTCGAATTGGTTGCTGGCGACCACGTGCCCGATGAAGTTCTCCAGCAGTTTGGTAGCTGCTACCTTCGAGCTGGGATGCACGTGGGCTTGGCTTGCAGGCGGGCCTGCCACCGTGCCCGCCGCGGCCGCCGGCACCACCAGAACGGCCACGACGCCAAAGACGGTTTTGATCATCACTCACACACCTCACGAGGGCCTGGGACGCTCCTCATTTTGAACATGTCGCAGCCTGTTCGTGTATCTGCTTGGCCATCCGGGCTAACTCGTTCTGCCGCTGGCTCAGATCCTTCATCCGGGCGGTCAGGTCGGCGCGTGGCGCCGGTTGCTGTCGTCTCTGCTCATCGAGCGTTTCGGTCTGGTTCTTCACGCGTACCTGGCACGATCGTAGGAGCTTCAGCTCCGCCGAGCCGGGCAGCAAAGCCATCTTTCCTGCGCAGCCTGCGCCGCCTTGCCCACCCCCGCCGCCGCCACGCTGCTGTTTGAGTGCGTCGATCAGATCCTTGAGCGTTGCGGCGATCTCCGCCTGCATTGTCTGCGTGACGGTTGCCACCTTCTTGTCCGCCAATCGGTCGGAAACGTCATACATCTCTTGCCGGATCTGATCTACGATTCGCGGGAATACAACTGTCGTAGCGTCCTGTTCAAGAACGCGCACCACCTTGGCGGCTTCATCACCCAGGCCGTGTTGCTCTTTTGACAGCTCGCTCAGCTTCAGCTCATCGGCCCGGCGCCAGTGGTCCTGCCTCGTTTGGTCCAGAGCCACCGTTGTCTTGTTGATCTCCAGTTGTTTGGCCAGCATGGCTCGGAACCTGCCCTCCAAAGCAGCTAGCGTCTCTTGCTGCTGCTCGCGTTGCAGCTGGCGCAACGCATCTTCCAGTTGACGCTGCGCCTGCTGCAACTCGTCGAGGGCTTTGTCTTGCTGGTCGCCGGCCTCTGCGGGATCCTTGCAGTCCAGACCGTCGGCGGCTTGCTGCATGCGCTTCTGGGCCTGCTGGACGTTCTGAGTGCCGGGCGCCGGCTGGCTCTGCTGCTGGGCCGCTTGGCTGGCGCCCTGCGATCCGGTGCCCTGACCTCCGGCCATCCTCTCGGCGAGCTTGCCTGTCTTGGCCTCGGTCCCTCGCTGGGCAGCCGCCTGCTTGTCATAGTCCAGCTTGTCCCGGGCCGCGCTGTGCCTTTTCTCCAGCCGTTGCAGCGCCCTGCGGAGATCCTCGATCGCTCCTTCCTGATCCTTCCGAGCCGCGCCCAGCTTCGAACCTGACAGGTTCTGCTCGGCGCTGGTCATCTCGCTGGCCGCTTGGTTGATGGCCTCTTGGGCTTGCTGGAGATCGCTGGCGCCCGGACGCGCCTCGTTCGGCTCCGGTTTCGCAGCCGGACCCGCTTTACTCATCTCCCCGATCTTGCCGAGGCGCTCCGCGAACGCTTCGGTGTCGGTTCGGACTGCCTGCTGGGACTTGGCCAGCCCAGGCCCATCATCCGTGCTCGACGCCGCCTCAGCGCGAGTCGTCTTGGCCAACTCGTCTTGCTCCCGTGCGATCAGGTCCTTCAGATCGGCGATTGCTCTGTTGATTGCTGCGAGCTGCTCCTCGAGCGAATCCGCCTGGCGCGAGTCGGCCCGCTCAGCCTGCTGCTCCTTGATGATGGCCGCCAATTCGTCTCGCAGCTCCTCGAGTCGCCGGATCTCCTCCTCCCGCTTCTTCAGATCCCCAAGCTCCCGCAGAAGCAATTGCAGAATCGTATGGAGATCTTCAATGGCCTGCTTCTGTTTGTCGGATGCGTCGGTAAGCCTGTCCTGCTCCAGCAGCCCGATGATCTCGTCTGTTTTCCGGATGATCAGCAACTCGCGGGCGCGGCGGAGCGCCTGCTCGAGCCGCGTCGCACTGGCTGGGTCGGTGTCCGCCAGTGCCTTGCTCAGACGTAGCATGCGATCTTCGAGCCGGGCGATGCCGTCGCGGATCATCGCTTGCTTGGCGGCAAGCGGATCGGGTCGCGTGGTCCCGGTCGGCTCGCCGCCCGGCGTCTGCCCCAGACCGACCAGAGCCGCTGACAGCACGATCGAAGCGGCAGCCATTGCGGTCCCTCTTGCGCTCGGTTGGTATCGGGTGCCGGCCATTCCGTTCACCGTCCGATCCGCCCGGGTGGCTGAGGCGCAAACGCGGCGCTCGGCGCATCCTGTGGTCCGGCCGCCAACGCTTGCCGATCTGACAGTCCCCTTCGCGCCCATACCTCTCACCGGCGGCCCCTATCTGTTCTTAGACGATTCCGGGCTCTCATGGTTTCCGAAAATCTCTTCCGCACGCCTTGCGATCTCGTCCTCCGTTTCTTTGTTGAGTTCGCCCTGGTCTGCAAGGATCTGCTGGAGGAGCGTGACGACCTCGTGGTAGCCCTCCCATCTTAGCATATGTGGGCCAGAACGGCACGCATCGCCTCCAGCAGGGCCACCTGGTCGGGGTCGATCTGATCGCGATCCCGCTGTGATTGGTCTTTTCGGAAGCGATCGAGTCGATCCGCGGCCTCGGGCACCTGACGTTTGACCAAGTGACCCAGCGCCTCGACCACGCCTTGCCCAATTCGCTGTCGAACCACGACGTTGGCAAGTTGGTTCATCTCCATCTCCGCAAGGATCTGTTCGAAATGCATCCGCACGGCATCGGCGCGGTTGGCGAGGAGCCGCTGCTGCCGTTCGGAGTCGGCCAGCTCTCGCTTCTGCTCGACGGTCATGTCCTGACCGGCGGCTCGATCCAGCACCGTCAGCAGGTCGCCTCGCAGCTTCTCCTGATCGCGGATGATCCGCTCGAACTCCTCGCGGTGCTCCTGCTCGCGACGGGCCAGCTCGGCCAGCAGCTCTTCGCGTGTCACGACGCGCAGTACCGCGGTCGTGCTTCGGCCGACGTTCGGCCCGCTGACGTCGTCGAAGTCCGTCGCCTCGGCAAATAGCGTTAGACGATCTCCCGGCTGGATCGCCAGAGAAGACAAGGGCCAGTCCAGGTGCGTGCTGAATCGCTTGACATTGGGCCTGAAGTCGCTCAGTTCGACCTGTCGGGGCGTTGGCGACTCAGCGCCCGTCTCGTAAACGAGCCTTGCCGAGGCCAACCCAAAACGGTCGGTGAATTCCGTGTCCACCGGTATCACTGCCTCCGGTACGACCATCTCGCCCACGCCCGGCAGTTTCATTTGGACGCGGGGTGCCTGGTCTGCCCGAACCCGCACCGAGAACCGTGCCGGCCGCGAGTTATGCAGGCCCTGTTCATCCGCCAGATCAAAGAAGTACACGGCGCTGCCCGGAGGCTCGATTGTCGCCCGCCATTGCCGATCGGCGATCCGCATCAGCCCTTCTGCCGGATCATGCTCGGGGCGCGTGGCCGTTGCCCGTTGTGTCGTCGGCGGGCCTGCGTCGGACTGACGACGGCTCCGATCATCTCGCAGCACGGCCTTGGCAACGGGCTTGTTCGTCTTGAAGTCGATGGTCATCCGGCTGCCTAACAGTAGTTCCACGACTGTCCGGCCGGCCGGCAGGGCGTACGGTTCCACGCGCGCGTACCTCGGCGGTGCGACGCGCACGGTCGCCTGCGTAATGCGGGGGCGATCCACCAACCGGACTTGGACCCAGTCGGTTTGATCGTCGCCTCCGCTGGCCCGCAGGGCCAGCGGTTCGTTGACTGGCGGGAATCTAGCCACGAATTGCCTCTGGCCCACTGAAGCCATCTGTTCGGTGCCTTCCCGCCCGGACTCGTACTCGTACTCCAGTGATACCTCGCGCGGCACGGTGTAACCGTCTGCCACGGAAACGATGACGTCCAGTTCGTCGCCACGTGGATGCCGCAGCACCCCGTCCCGGAGGTTCTCAAGGATCAGCCTTGTTCGCTGCGGCCACGCGTCGTCCGCCAGTAGTACGTTCCGTCTAAACCACGTCCGCATCGTGGCAGGCGCGATTATCATGGCCGCACCCACGATAGCCAGCGTGCCCAGGGTCATCCCGCTGCGCCGAACGGCGCGACGATGGTTGAGCGCATTGCCCAGGTCAAGATGCTTGAGATCTTGCTGTGCCTGCCGAATCACAGCGCACATCAATGATCTGGCCCTGCCGTCCCCCCAATCGACGGGCCGATCGCGCGCAGGCCCTGCCGAAGCAGTCGCCTCGCATTCGGTCATGCGCGCGAACTGGACCGCGCTGATCAGTCGGTCCCGCAGCTGTGGGAACCGGCGCTCCACGATCAGAGCCATCTGATCCTGCGGCATGCTCACGGCCACAGGGCGGACGAGCCAACGCCATGTTGCCAGCGCCGCTGCGAGGAACATCGCTGCCGAAAGCGCCGCTCGCATGTCCGTCGGCAACCGAAAAGTCCAGTCGATGATGAGCTGTCCGCCGGCCAGCGCCACGACCAGCGGCAGCAACGCGCCGAGCCCCGTGACCAGCAGGTAGAGTCGAAGGCGCCCGGCTAGAGCACGCAACGATCGGCCCGCAGCGCGGTCGAACTCAGCCACCATCTTCGGAGGAATCATCGTTTCGTTTGTCTGCATGGTCCGCTCGTGGCGCTGCCGGCGCCGCCGATCACAGCAGCCTCGATCGCTTCCGGACGAACCACTCAACACTCAGCAGCGCAACCAGCAAAGCCAGCGTCCAGGCCTTGTCCCACAGGACCATTGGTCGGCCCCGGACGGTCAGCTCCTGATGACGGTCCGCGATCAGTGCCGGTATCCGCCAGGCTTGATCGATCTCGAAATACGCGCCGTCATGTGACTGCTCCGCAAGCGTCTCCAGCGTGTGGCGATTCATCTGGGGTCGAGCCGTCTCGATGTTGGGCCGCGTTACCAAGATCTCCCGCGCGACGGTGTCCGGCCCCGCCGGCAACTCAATTCGCAACTGGTGGCCCCCGGCCTGACGCGGAATCACCCTGCCTTTGTACCAGCCGGCCCGATCCGGATCGGCCTTTAAGCTGAACGATTCAATCGTCCCATCGGGCCTGGCGTGGTCGGCGGTTATGCTCGGCTCCCGAACGGGCAGGAAGTTGGCGTCCAGCAGTCTCGCCGTCACCTCGATGACTTGGCCCATCTGGTAGCTGTCCCGCTCGGTCTGAAGGAGTCCTCTCTTCTTGCCGCCAAGCACCTTGCCCTCGGCTAGGTATCGAGGCATCTGGACCC
>JABAOF010001986.1_pt1 | contig 10286 bp, 9 predicted proteins | sample 7062171 | NCBI WGS metagenome assembly JABAOF01 (sample SAMN14538628, study PRJNA623070) | marine sediment metagenome | biome: marine biome [ENVO:00000428]; feature: marine pelagic biome [ENVO:01000023]; material: deep marine sediment [ENVO:00002113] | place: India: Gulf of Khambhat ... | reverse complement strand
CGCGCCGCCTCCCGTCTGCTCCGCGGCCTTCTCGACCGCCTTCGCCGCCTTGAAGCGGTAGTATTGCTCGAGGTTGCCCACCGCGGCCATGCCGGTCCGGTCGTCGATGACCGCCTGCACTTCGGGGGGCGGCGTGATGGCGTTGACGTAGAAGTCCGTGATCTCCAGGCCGTACTTGCCGAAGTCGTCGCGGACGCGGCTCTTCATCGCCGCGCCGAGCTCGTCGTACTTGGCCGCCAGGTCGAGGACCGTAGTTAACACCTCGCCCAGCACGTCCTGCAGCCGCGAGACGATCATCGCGCGGAAGAAGGACTCGATGTCGCGGGTCTCGAGGCGCCCTTCGGTCCCCACGACCTTGTTGACGAAGAGCATCGGGTCCGTAACGCGGACCGAGAAGATGCCGAAGGACCGGAGGCGGACCATCGCCAGGTCCTTGTCGCGGAAGACGACCGGCTCCGCGGTGCCCCACTTGAGGTCGCGGATGGGCCGCTTGTTGACGAAATAAACCTCCGTTTTAAAGGGGCTGCCGTCGGTTATGTGTTCGCCGATGAAGTCTATGAGGAGCGGGACGTTGCCGGTGGTGAGGGTATGGCGGCCGGCGCCGAAGACGTCGTAGCCCTTGCCGTCGCGGAAGAAGACGGCCCACTGGTTCTCGCGCACGACGAGCTGGCTGCCCAGCTTGATCTCGCCCGAGCCGACCGCGGGCCAACGCTGCACGATGGCCTCGGGGCCCATGTCCATCGATTCGATAACGTCGAATACGGCCACTTAGCTCACCCCCAGGATGGTTTCCTTGCGCTTGTCGAGCTTATCCTCGAACGCGCGGAGCTCCGCCTTGAGCTCGGCGAGGGGTTTTTTGACGTCGCCGCCCGCGGCCGCGACGGCCTCGGCCTTCGCCAGGATGCCGTCGATGGCCTTCGCCAGCGCCTCGTCGTACTCGTAAAGGCGGTCGAGCGCCTCCTCGTCCACGCGCGCGGCGTCGAAGAAGCCGGCGTAGCCGTACGAGGCGAACCCCAAACGGTCGACGACGTTCTCGAAGATGAGGTCGACGCGGTCGACGTCGTCGAGGCGGTCCAGCTTCGATTCCTCCACGAGTTTGTCGCGGACGCGCTGGATTTTTTTCTTGCCTTCGCGCAGCCGGCCCGCGAGATGCTCGCGCAAGAGCTTATCCGCCTCGCGCCGCGTTTCCTTCTCGACGTAGCCGCGGTACCCCGGGACGTACTTCATCATCCACTCTACCATCCCGCGGCGTTTCGCGGCCACTTCGTCCCGATAATCCATAGCTCACGCTCCCTTTTTGAAACGCCGGCGTGATCCGCACGTTTCCACGTTTAGCGCGGAAATATGATTCGACCGCCGGCTAAAACGTTTTCCGCGCGGCCGGGAGAGCCGTCCCGGGCCAGCCTAGCCGAGTTCCTTAACGAGCGCTATCCGCCGGCGCCCGGCCTTCATCCCGAACGACGCCGCCAGCCTCGCCGCGGCGACGTTCTCCTCGCGGACTTCGCATTCCACGACGTGCGCGCCGCCCTCGAGCAAGACGTGAAGCGCGTGCTTCAAAAGTTTCAAGGCCAGGCCGCGGCGGCGCGCCTCGCGCCGCGTGCCGACGTGCTGCATATACGGCTTGCCCTCGCGGTCCGTGGTGAATAGGAACGCCAGTACGCGGCTACCCTCGACGTAGGCCAGCGAGGCCCAAGGGCCCCACTGCGATTGCGTGATGAGCGCGTGGAGGTCGTCCTGCGTGCGCGGCATTTCCGGGAAGCACTCGTTGAACGCGTCGGTTACCTCGCTCAGCGGCACGTTGACGACNNCTCGTCGCCCCGCACCCAGGATATTATCCTCCCTGCCTCTTTCAGGCCGAAGCTCTTCGCGAACTCGACGAAACGCTCGTCCTCCTCCGGCGTCTCCGGCGCCAAAAGGCGCTTCAGCCCCAACGCCCGGGCGTTCGCCTCCCAGGTTTCCATCAACGTCCGCCCGATGCCGAGGCGCCGCGCGCTCTCGTCCACGGCGATAAGGCAGATCGTGGCGTTGCCCTCCTCGCGGTAATTGTGGAACGCCAACGCGCCGCGTATCTCGCCGGCCGCTTCCGCGACCACCGAGCCCTCGCGGCACGCCCGCGGGTGCAGGAACGCCATGCGCTGAAGCTCGAGGGAACTCGTCGGCCACCCGGGCGGCGCGAACTCGGGCTTATTATTTTGGACAAGTTGCCACACGGCCCGGAGGTCCGCTTGTTCCATGGGCCTGACGTTAACCGCTTCCATAACCGACCCCGCTTTTGATGCCCGCCATTTAAGTCAGGATAAAATAATATATTAACCGCGGCGCCGCAAGGCCAATAAAATTCTTCCGCCGAAACCGCGGCCCGCTAGCGCGGCGCCGGCTTGTTCCACGTTACGCTGGCCAGCGCCTTGTCCGAAGCCTCGTAGCTTTCGCCGTCGCCCGCGCTCGCGACCAAGAACACGACGAAGCGCGACCTGGCGGGGTAAGCCCACCAATCCTCGATAGCGTCGTAAGGAATGAACAGCGTGTTGCCGTAAACCGGGTTTTGAAAGTTCGAATATAACTCGCCCGTCCCGCGGCCCGTAAAACGGTCCAGCCGGTCCGCGGGAACCAAAAATACCACGTAGCCGCCGTCGGCGCCCGGCACCGCCTCCCAAGATACGTCGAGCCCTTCCGGGCCGGCCTCGACCGATACGGCCGGCGCCTCGAGCTTACGTACGGCGAGGCCGGGACACGCCGCCGCCGTCGCCGCCGCGCGGTTGCCCTGACTATCCTCGGCCCATATCGTCACCTCGCCGTCCGCCAAACGCGCGAGGTCGGCGCCGCGGTACTCGCGGCTGAAGGTGTATACGCCGTCGCCCGCGGCGTCGTCCGGCGGCACGCCCTCGTCGGCGAGTTCCACCTCCTCGCCGTCGGGCAGCGTGGCCCAAACGCGCTCGAGATTAAAATCGCGGTCGCGCGCCGCGGCTGACACGGTAAGCACCGCCCGCGCCTCGCCCCCCGCGGTCGCGCCGAAGTTATGCAGGCGCGCGTTCGCCGACGACAGCGACGGGCCGTACGTCAATCGTATCTCCACGCCCCGCGCCGAGGCGGCCGACACGTCGACCAACCCCTCCGCCACGCCCTCCGGCTCGCCCGTGCGCCAACGGCCGTCGCCGTCTTCGTCGAGATTGGCGGCCACCGCGTACGCCCCCGGCGCCAGCTTAGCCAAGGTAAAAAGGCCCGCCTTGTCCGTGGTCGCCAGCGCGCACGGCCCCTCGCCCCCGGCCGGCGTCGCCTTCACGAGCGCGCCCTCCGCCGGCAGCTTCTCGAACCATATAANNATATAATCCCTTCGATCTTCCGCGCCGGCCTCGGCGCCGCCGTAACTTCAAACCGTACGTCGAAGAGCTCGCCCCAGTTCCCGGCGGCGTCTCTGGCGTGAAAGTAGGCGACGTGCTCGCCTCTCTTCTTCACGCCCAACCGCCCGAGGTCCATAACGTATCGTTCGGCCGTCGCGCGCGAGCTCGCCCCCCACGCGGCGCCGACCGGGAACAGCTCGACGCCCGTGCCGTCGGACCAGATTTCGTCGAAAAAGACCTCGGCCGCGACTACGGCCGAACCCTCGGCGTCGGCAAAGGAGGCGCGGACGTAGCAGGCCCGCTGGCCCCTCGTCGGGCTCGGCGACAACGCCGCCTCCTCGACGTCGGGGCCGGACACGTCCGCGCGGCTAAGTACCACTTCTACGTTCTCCAAACTCGCGCCCGCGAGCAGGGTCGGCAAGGGGGCCGCTTTACCCTCCGAAAAGCCGTAGCCGCCGACGAACTCGTTCCTCCCGTCGCCGTCCTCGTCGACCGCGGCGACCACGTGGTAGGAAGCCACGGCCTCCGAGTTCGGCGGCGCGCCCGCCAAGACGAAACTCCCCTCGTCGCCGGCCTCGGCGTAGCCGACGACGCGCGCCCCTTCCGCCACCGGGTCCGGCGAGAGCGACAGCCTAACCTCGACGCCCGCCGGCGAAACCCCTTCCTCGAGCACCCGAACCCAGCCGTTAATAGTTACTTCTTCCTTATCCTCGATGGTGGTAAACGAAAAACGGCTTTCGCGGTAAAGCGGATTGCCTGCGAGGTCCGCGCAGGTATCCTTCACGACGACGGTGTACCGGGTCGCGTAATCCAGTCGGCGCGCGGCCCTGAAGCGGAGCCGATGCCCCTCGAAGCCCCCCTCGACGGCGTCCTCCGCGTCCAAATCGTCGTACAGGGCTATTAGGTCGGCGATGACGGGCTGAGGCGCCATAACGTCGGTGAATTCTACTAAAATCTCCGGAAACAAACCGACTTGCTCGGCGCCGTCCGCGGGGAAGGTTGCCGCCACAGCGGGTGCTTTCTCGTCCTTCTTTTTCGAACCTTTGAAGTCCTTACTGTTGCCGCGCTCAATGCGGTTGCCGCCGGAGGCGTCGGCGACGTTGCGCGCGACGAGCGTGTATTCGGCGCCGGCCTTTTGGCTAGCGGTAACGAGCGTGACCGCGTCCGCCCGGGTGACGACCGCGGCCTCGACCGGAAGCGCTCCGCCGGCTTCGTCGCGAATGAAATAATTGCCGGCGTCGCGGACCGTCGTCTCGTCCATCGCCTCGGAGAAGTATACGTCGAGGTGGTTGGCGTCGACGGTCTCGACCTTCTTGAGCCGCGGCGGCTCGTCGTCCTCGACGCGCTCGCGACCCGGCGGAACGCCGACGCGGGCGCAGTTTACTAAGGCGCAGGCCGCCACGAGCGTCGCGACGTATATCCAGCCTTTCATTTCGAATCCCGCCGCGGTTGGCACCGCGGGCAATAATAGGTGCTGCTGCCCTTGCCGGGCCACGACCTCAACCGAACGACCTCGGTACCACAATCGCGGCATCCTTCGCGGCCGTGGACGGCGAGGTAGTACCCGAAATCGCCGCTCGCGCCGGTGGGCGTTACGTAGTCGCGAAAGGAGGTCCCGCAGGCCTTAATGGCTTTATTCAACACGACCTTCGTCGCGCGGTGGACGCGGCGCAGCTCGTCGCGCAAGAGAGCCGCGGGTCGTGCCTTCGGGTGGATGCCGGCGCGGTGCAGGACTTCGTCGGCGTAGATGTTGCCGATGCCCGCGATTATTCTCTGGTTTAATAAAACCGACTTGAAGGCGCCGCGGCGGCCGCCGACGCGCTCGCGGAACTCGCGCCAGCTCACCTCGAGCGCGTCCGGCCCGAGCCGTGCCTCGCACCAGGCCGCGACCTCGACCGCGGGCGCGAGCATCGTCGTCGCGACGCGGGAACGCGTCAGGCGGCCAAGGCGCCGCGCGTCCACGTATATTAAATCGAAACCGCCCAGTTTCAGAATAAGGTGGGTATGCTTCGGCAGCGGGGCCGCGGGGCGGCGTCGGAGCTGGCCGCTCATTCCCAACGACACGAGCAGCGTCGTCCCGTCGTCGAAATGGACGAGGACCTTCTTTCCCCGCCGCGCCACCGCGGCGACGCGCGCGCCGACGGGGTACGCCGCCGAGCGCTCGCAAATCCCCTTCGTCAAACAGCGGGCCGCGAGGAGACGCCGACCCCGCACCAACCCGTCCAAGCCGCGCGCGATGGTCTCGGCCTCGGGGAGCTCCGGCATTTACGCTCTATCTCCCCGCAACTTTCCGACGAGGAAGCTCAGGCCGTCGAACATCTCGCGTCTGATATACTCGTCGAGGCCCGCGACGATTTCGGCCGGCGCCGCCGGGTTGTCGAACAGCGCGGTCCCCACTTGGACGGCCCGGGCGCCGGCGAGGACGTACGCCACGGCCGCCTCCCACCCGTCCACCCCTCCGGAAGCGATTATATCGGCGCCCGTGGCCTTATAAACAAGGTGAACGAGGCGCAGGTTTATGGGGCGTATCGCGGGGCCGGAGAGGCCGCCGTAAACGTTCCCCAGGACGGGCCGCCGCGCGCTGGCGTCTATCGCCATCGCCGGAACCGTATTCGCGATCGTGAGCGCGTCCGCGCCGCCGTCGAGCGCGGCCTTCGCGACAGGTATTATGTCCGTGACCATCGGCGCGAGCTTCACCCACAGCGGCTTAGTCGTTTCATCCCGGCAATCTTCGACCAGCGCCCGAAGGCCTTTGGCCCTCGCGCAAAAGGCCGCGCCGCGCGCCTTCACGTTTGGACAGGAGACGTTGAGCTCGAGGGCGTCCACGCGGCCCTCGCCGTCGAGCGCCGCGACCACGTCGCGGTACTCGCCCGCCGCCTTGCCCACCACGTTCGCGACGACCTTGCACGGCAAATCATCGAGCGCCGGCAGCTTCTCGCGAACGTAGACGTCGAGGCCAACGTTTTCAAGGCCGACGGCGTTGATGACGCCCGCGGGCGCCTCGGCAAGGCGGGGCGGCGCGTTGCCCGGCCACGGCTCGCGCGAAACCCCTTTCAGGACGACCGCGCCCAACGCGTCGAGGTCCACCAGCTCGAGCCACTCGTCGCCGTAGCCGGCGCACCCGGAGGCGAGCACGACCGGCGTCGCCAGCTCGAGCCGGCCCGCGGTTACGCTCGTCGGCGCGCTCAAACCTTACCCTCCAGCCGATTCCAATCCACTAACGACGCGTCGACGAGAGGCCCCTCCTCGCACGCGGCGATATAAGAACCCTCCGGCTCGCGCGCGGCCACCGCGCACGAACGGCACGCGCCGACGCCGCACGCCATCCGCTCCTCCATCAGAACGTACAAGCGCGCGTCCTCGCTAAGGATTTTATGGAGCACTACGTACATCGGCCTCGGCCCGCAGGCTATCACCGTCTTCGGATAAGCGGGTAGCTCTTCCTCCAACACCGCGGAAATTAGTTTATCTTTAACCGAGGGCACCCCCGGCAAGTATTCGGTCGCCAAACCTTTATGGCCGCTCGAGCCGTCCTCGGTCACGAAAATAGCCTCGACGCCTAACTCCGCCAGACGAGCCCTGGCGTACAGTTGGGCCGCAACCCTGGCGCCGTATAAAAGCGCAACCTTCCGCCCGGAACGCGCGCCCTCTGCGAGCGCGAAGAAAACGCCCGCTACGCCGATGCCGCCGGCGACGAAGAGCGCGTCCGCGGGGACGTCGAACCTCTGGCCGAAGGGGCCGGTGAGGTCGAGGTTCTCGCCNNGGTGCCGTCGCCTACCGGCCTGACCAGTAACGCGAGCTCGTCTCCACGGGCGTCGAATACCGACAGCGGCCTACGAAGGATAAAATCGCCCCCCGGAACCTTAACCAAAACGAACTGAAAAGGGCGAGCCGCCGCGGCGATACGCGGGGCGCTGAGGCGGAGGAGGCGCGCGTCGCCGTCGGCTTCGTTGGCCACTACGGCCGCGATTTCCCGTGTATGCGCCATTTTTAAGTGCGCGCGCGGTAGAGCATCGCCAGGCCGAGCAAGCCGAACAAGGTGTCGGGGAGGAACGCCGCGACGAGCGGCGGCAGCGTCCCGTTTTGGCCGAAGGCGCGGCCCACCGCGAGCGCGCCCCACAACATGAAGCCGAGGAGTATGGCGAGGCCGAAGCCGTAGGCGAGGCCGGCGCGGTGACTCTGCAAAGCAAGCGGCGCCCCCAGGAATATAACGATGAAGTTGGCAAGCGGCACCGATATCTTCAGGTACAGCTCGACGCGTTCCTTGGTGGCGTCGACGCCCGACGACTCGAGGTTGGAGATCTGGGTCGCGAGCTCGTCGAACTTCATCGTCTCGGCGTCTTTGTCCTCCCGCATGAAATCGGCGGGCGTTTCCGGTACGTCGAAGTATTTCTTATCGAAGTAAGATACTTTAATTTCGCCCCCGCCGCGGAAGGTCCGCACCGAGCCGTCCCGGAACTGCCAGCGGTCGCCGCGCCACACCGCCTCCCGCGCTACGATCAAACGACGGAGCTCGCCCGCCTCGGACTTCTCCACGACGCGGACGTCTCGCATCTGGTTGCGGATGCCGTCGAAGACGCGGACGTAGTAGAACCGGCCCCCCCGGCCGCGGTAAGCGAGGTTGATGCGGCGGATGGTCTTCAACAGCGGCAGCCTCTTTACGTAAACCGTCTCTATCTCCGTCTTCTGCGTATCGGCGTACGGGACCACGGTCTCGCCGAAGGCGAAGACCCCCGCGCTGATTATAAACCCGAGCAAGATAACCGGAAACATAACGCGCCTCAGGCTTAGGCCCGCGGCCGTCATCGCCGTAATCTCGAGATTCCGGGAGAGCGTCCCCAACGAAAACAGGACCCCCAAAAGAACCGCGATCGGGTTTATCCACTTGACGATGTAGGGAATCATGAAAAGGTAGTACTTGACTATTATCCCCAAGGGGACGTCGTACTCGAGGAACTTCGAGACTTTTTCGAAGAGGTTTACGACGAGGAAAATGGCGATAAAGGCGAAGAGGGCGACGAGCCACATGCGAAAGAACTCGGTCGACAGGTAGCGGTCGAGGATGCGGGGCCCGACTCTCACCGCGGCCCCTTAGCCTCCGCGCGCGCCTCTTCCTCGCGGGCCCACCGCGGCCGCCGCTTCTCCAAGACGTGCCGAATCACCGGCCAGCGTCGCACGTCGAGGTAGCGGAGGCCGGGGACCGTCACCATACCGTGGACCGAACGCGCGAGCAGCCAGGCCCCGAGGCCCGTGAGCAGGATATTGGGCAGCCACATCGCGAGAAAGGGCGGCATCATGCCGCGGTCGCCGAAGGCCTCGCCCGCAAGAAGCATTATGTAATATACGAGGAAAAAGCCTATCGAGAAGCTGAACCCGGCGCCCTTGCCGCCCCGGCGGACGATCACGCCCAACGGCGCGCCCACCAAGATCAACGCGGCGCAGGCGAACGGTATGGCCGTCTTCTTGTATATCTCCACCAGGTACTCGTTTTGGCGCCGCCGCAGCGTGTCGATTTGCTGAAGTTTGTATTTCTCCTCCACGAACGTCGCCGCCGGCTCCGCCCGCGCCATCGCGATACCCTCGCCGAGCTTCTTCACCGCGGCGCGCATCTCCGCGGTCGTCATCTCGCGGTCGCCCTTGGCGGCGTGGGCCGTGCGGACCAACGCCGAGTCGAACTCGAGGTTGACGAGCTGTTTGTCGAAGCGGAGACGCCGGTAGGTATCGGGGGTGTCGGCCGAGACCTCGTGCATCTCGCCGTCGTAGAGCTCGAGGACGACGAGGCCGCGGACGTTGCGCGAGGCGACGAGGCCGCGCTCGGCGACGATCGTGCTCTTGAGGCGGCCCCCCTCCATCTGGAAAATGGTCACGTTGCGCATCTCGCCGGACCGGTCGTCCATCTTCTCGATGTAAAGCTCGTAGCCCGGGAAATCCTGGATGAAGACGCGCTCCCGGAGCTCGAGGTCGGGCCGCTTCATCCCTATGGAGAGCATGAGGTCCTTGAAGCGGAGGTTGGAGGCGGGGACGACGCGGTCGATGAAGAAGTACATGCCGACGGCGGCCATAAGGCCGGCGACGAGGACCGGCCAGATAAGCCGGTAGAGGCTCACGCCTGCGCCCTTGAGCGCCGTTATCTCGTTGTCCGAGGACAGTCGGCCGAAGGCCATCAGCGACGCGACCATCACCGCCATCGGGACCGTCATCGCGAGGAGCGAGGGCAGAAAGTAGGAAAAAAGCTCGCCCACCGTCAGCACGTCGACGCCCTTGGAGATGATGAGCTCCATCATCTTGAAGATGCGCGCGAGGAGCAACACGAGCGTCGCCGTGAAGACGGCGAAGACGAACGGCCCCACGTGCTCGGCCAGTACGTATCGGTGGAGGATTTTCATAAACGACGCCTAATCTAGGAAGTATACAATAAAGCCGCGGCCCGGTAAAGGTCAAAGGCCGCGGCCTTGCGTTTCACCCGAATTTCGGCTATTTAAACAACGCCTTCACGCGGCCGAGGGAGGCGGGCGCGACGGCGGTGACGTCCTTGAAATACTGGATGCGGTAATTTTCCGTATCAGCGACGTAAACGTACGCGCCGTTCCCCGTAACCGCGACGCCGCAAAGGTAAGTGAATTGGCCGTTGCCGAAGCCGCGCCGGCCCCACTTGCCGAGGAAGTAGCCAACCGAGGTGAAGTATTGGACGCGGTGGTTCCACGAATCGGCGACGTAAACGTACGCGCCGTTCGCCGTAACCGCGACGCCTCCGGGTTTCTGTAATTGGCCGTTGCCCATGCCGGTCGAGCCCCACTTGCCCAGGTAGCTCCCGCTCGAGGTGAAGTATTGAATGCGGTCGTTTTTACAGTCGGTTACGTATACGTTACCGCTCAAGGGAATTGCGACGGCGCAGCACCCATCGAACTGGCCGTTGCCCGAGCCCTCCGAGCCCCACTTGCCGAGGTA
>JABAOF010049937.1_pt1 | contig 10287 bp, 13 predicted proteins | sample 7062171 | NCBI WGS metagenome assembly JABAOF01 (sample SAMN14538628, study PRJNA623070) | marine sediment metagenome | biome: marine biome [ENVO:00000428]; feature: marine pelagic biome [ENVO:01000023]; material: deep marine sediment [ENVO:00002113] | place: India: Gulf of Khambhat ... | reverse complement strand
TCTACCAAGTCGTTCAGTAAGAATGTTACTAAGGCATCGTACTTCTCAGAGTCGTCCCGATGGTGCTTGTGAACTTGTCCTGGGTTCGGCCCGAAGATACTCTTTTCGTCGAGGCCCCAGGAGTCCTCCATGAGGAGTGCCCAGAATGCTTTGAGAATGGTCCGAAATCCTTCTCGTTTCGTGTCAAACTCCATGGCACCCGGTTTTTTATGGCGAAATTTAAATGTTTAAACTCATCATTTTCTTAAAAAAAAAATTCCCCTTTTTTAAACACGCGAGGCGCGCGCTCGTTTATCCCTTTACTACCGCTAAGGGTATGAGTTGAGCTACCATACTGCCTATGCCGAGATTGTGGGTTACATCAACTACTTTATCCACGTCCTTGTAAGCTCCAGAAGCCTCCTCAGCGAGCACCACCTGGCTTGCTGCTCTCACAGCCATACCCCTCTGCTCCAACTGCTTTTTAACGTCTCCTCCCCAGAATTGTCTCTTAGCTGCTGAGCGACTCAGGACTCTGCCAGCACCGTGGGGTGTGGAACCAAAAGTGAGTTCCATCGCATCTCTTCTACCTACAAGGACCCATGAGCTGGTCCCCATGGTCCCGGGTATGAATACGGGTTGCCCCGTTGACCTATAATCCACTGGTATTTCATCCTGTCCCGGTCCGAAAGCTCTGGTGGCTCCCTTCCGATGGATCCAGACCTTCCTGCTTCCACCGTCTATTTGATGTTCCTCTTGTTTCACAATGTTGTGAGCAACATCGTAGACGAGCCTCAAGCCGAACTCCTCCGCAGGTTTCTTAAAGACCTGTTCAAAGCTCTCCCTCACCCAATGAGTAATAGCCTGCCTGTTGGAGAAGGCGTAGTTTACAGCGCAAGCCATGGCCTGGTAGTAATCCTGCGCCTCCCTACTATTCCCAGGAGCACAGGCGAGCTCCCTGTCTGGAAGAATTATATCGTACTTGGACATTGCTCTCTCCATTATCCTAAGGTAATCCGAGCACACCTGATGACCGAAACCCCTTGAGCCGGTGTGGATCATTACGGTAACCTGGCCGACGTGTGTGATGCCAAAGACCTTAGCAGTCCTTTCATCGAATATATCGCCCACAGTCTGTATCTCTAGAAAGTGGTTTCCAGAGCCTAAAGTCCCTACCTGAGCCAGTCCCCTCTGCCTTGCCCTGTCCGACAGCTTATCCGGATCGGCTCCTTTCATGCATCCCTCCTCCTCGCAGTGCTCAGCGTCCTCGGGCCTCCCCATCCCTCTATCAATCAGCCAGGGAACTCCCAGGCTTACCATGTTATCAAGCTCTGACCTGGATAACCTGAACTTCTTGCGGCTGCTCCCGAGACCAGAAGGCACGTTGTCGAATAATGTCTCAGCCAGAGCCTCAAGCTTAGGTCGCATATCCCTCTCTTCTAGGTTAGTCGTTAAAAGTCGTACACCGCAGTTTATGTCATAGCCCACGCCTCCAGGGCTGACTACGCCCTCATCATAGTCGGTGGCTGCCACCCCTCCAATCGGAAAGCCATATCCTTCGTGGCCGTCAGGCAGTGTTATGGCGTATTTGTATATTCCCTTTAGGTGGGCTACGTTGGCACACTGGTCAAGAGTTCTGTCGCTCCTCATTTTTTTTAGAAGTCTCTCATCAGCATAGACTCTGCCTGGAACTCGCATACCCTCCTTGTAGCTGACAGGTATCTGCCACGTGTATTCGTTGATCTTCTCTAATGGTACATTCATCCCGACCCTACTCATATAATATCAAATAAATGAAAGGAATGGAGCGTTATAAACGGTTAAACATAGCCTGATAAGATACGGCACTACGTTATACAGTTAAACATCTAAGATGAACTTTACTGTGACACATCCCGGCTGTTCATCTATCTCCATTTGATGGTAGGTTACAGCCTTTATCCCTAGCTTTTGTGGATGTTTCTCTGGGTTGAATTTCTCTCCCCATATTTTTGCCCCTAACCGGAATCCCTCCTTGGTTTGCTCTATTAAATTGATTTTGAATCTTGAGTATAGGACGCCATTGGCATCAAGCCGGATTATCAACTCCTCAATCCAGTTGTATAAGAGTGCCTCTAGGTCGTGGGCTTCTATCTCCACGGTTTCTTCTAATCTGGGTTCTACCTTTTCAGCGTCTGTCATGACTTCAGTTGAGGCTAGTGCAGCGTTCTCGAAGGCTTGCTCCAACGAATCCCCATATGCGGCGATGTAGACGTCGGCGGTGTGTTCTAAATATTCGAATCTCTCACCACACAAAAATGGGCCTCCATGCACAAATTATTGAGCGTGTGTTAAAGGATAAAATAAACATCTATTCTTCGTCCTCCACCCAAAATATTGCCTGTGAAGGACACTGGTTTATGGCATGCTGAATGGTTTCTTCATCCGCGCGCGCCCTACTGCTAGCGAAGTATCTTCGGGGTGAGAGGATGGTCTGGGTTCCAAGAGTAACTCTCTAGCATCGCGCGCGCGTTATCGTAATCCTCTTTCTATTTGATCTATTACAGCCTTTATTATTCTGGTCTCGATGAAGCCCGAAACTCCCTGTTGAGCACCCGAGATCCTATCATAAATTGACCTGTGGTATACGCATTTACCGTCGCTGAACTCGTAGACACATACACACGGTTCCTGTATTGGGGCTCCTTCGTAGGTGGATTCCCAGATATGCTCGTAAACAGCTTTATCGTCCTTCACTACGATTCCAATACCTGTGTCGTTGAATTTTACATCATTTACACGTTCAGGCGAGATCAACCAGGTAACATATCGCTTTATCTCTTTCTTTCCTTTGTATTCACCTTCGGGTGCGTGCCATACGGCGTCATCAGCAAAGAAGGATACAGCCCTATCCACGTCGTTTTTCTCAAGGGCACCAACCATTTCGCGGATTGCGTTCTCGATTTTTTCCTCAGACATTTTTAATTATTGTGAACATTTACATATACATAGCATTTATCCTCGCATGCGCGCGCGAGAGATGCAAGGCGCGCGCTATATATGGCGTATATACGATAATATGGTGGCAGTACTACCACTCTGTTATCCAACCATGCACGCGCGCGCGTTGAAAGTCACTGTTTATTAGTCGCAATCCAAAAAAATACCACGGTGAATCAAGTTTGGATAAATGGGAACAAATGATGGAGAACTTTATGGCAATGCCAGAAGAAAAACGCGTTGAGCAACTAGAAAGATCGAAAAGTATGTGCATCTGTAGATCATGTCCATCATATATTGATACAGGGGAGACCGAATTACTATTCTGTGGTATGGATAAGAGTTCGATAATCGGAGAAGAGAAGGGCTGTACTTGTGGTATGTGCCCTGTGGTTGCTCACATGGGCTTAACAAGGTTATACTATTGCACTCGCGGTAATGAAAGAGAACAAAGAGGTCTTTAGGGCATGAATAATTAACCGCGCACGCAGGATAATCATATGGTGCATCTTAACTCTGTTTTGAGCCGATCTATTTTACTTGGCCCCACTGATATTAGGGTTTCACGGATTGGCACCGGGACAAACCGGTGGGCGTTTGGGGAGAATGATGAGCCGGTCTTCCAAGTATACAAGTCGTTACTAGATAAGGGCGTTAACTTCTTTGACACAGCTGAGACATACACTGGTGGGAAGTCTGAGCGTCTCCTTGGAGCCTGCTACAAACGAGATGGGAGACAATCGATAATAGCGAGTAAATATAGGCCCTCCTCTAGCCGTCGTACTGAGAGTGATTTCTTGGATGCTCTGGATGGATCGTTAAGACGGTTGGGAGTGGAGACTCTGGATCTTTACTATATACACATGCCTCCTTCTGCTCAGAGTATTGAGGACCTCATGGATTATATGGCGGAGGCTTGGAATTCGGAGAAGATACGTGCGGTTGGTGTTAGTAACTTTGATGCTGAGCAGATGAGGAGATCCGCGGCTCAACTTGAGAGACACGGCATGAAGCTGGCAGCGAATCAGGTTGAGTATAGCCTGCTGAATCGGGGGACTGAGACAAACGGTGTACTTGAGGCTTGTAAAGATCTCGATGTTTCTCTTGTAGCTTATCGTCCTCTTGGGAGGGGACAGCTCACTTCAGTGGTGATGGCTGGTAGCTCTTCAAGGGCTGTAGTTGGATCTAAAAGTGAGTCTAATCTGGAGACTGTTATTCAATCAATCGCTGAGGACCATGGAGGGAGTGTTAGTCAGGTAGCTATTAATTGGCTACTTCATAGGGATGACATAGTGATTCCTATCCCAGGTGCCACAAAAGTGGATCACGCCCTGGAGAACGTTGGGGCATTGGATTGGGTCATGAGCGAAGCCGAGTTTAACGAGTTAGATGAAGCCTCTTCGTAACCTCATGCCATTCGTTAAACGCGACGATTTTAGTTATGAACACGCCCGCGCAACGTTACTGAGACTATTGGTACTAATGCGCGCGCGAAGGAACTATGTGTTTCCTGATTGAAGATCTAAGTCAGTAATTGATGCCTTTATTGAATTAACTATCTCTTTATTCAAGGTAACAAGACCGGCGCGCGCTTTTTCATTCTTGTCACAACTACAGTCACAAAAGTTTTACAAATACTTTTTTGTTAAGATATCAGCTTTATTTTGCATACCCCGAACATTTTTAAATTGCGCGCGCGCAAAGCCATCAACGCAAAGATAATGGGTTGATCGGATTAGATTAAAAGTTCTTAACCAGGTCGTTGGTTAAAGATATCTACTGATTTCTAATGTTATATCCTTAATTCCAGTAATATCGGTTATTCAGTTTGTGCGCGTGAACAAGCGTAGACGTAGATACATCACTAAACCAGATTGACTTTGATCAATTATAGAGAAATACCTATCAAAAGAGTTCCGTATAAAACCGTGAACCGATTATCAGGGGTTTAATCATGCTCGAAGTTGATGGGAGTGAGAAGAGCGGTAGCGGCACGATACTCCGTATCTCAGTGGCCCTTGCAGCCATCCTCAAAGAGGAGCTCCATATATACAACATCAGGAAGAGGCGCACTTCTCCTGGGTTGCGTCCTCAGCATTTAGAGGCAGTGTTGACAGCGGCCCGGCTATCAGAGGCCGTGGTGAAGGGAGCAGAACTGGGATCAGAGGAGATCTGGTTCAATCCAGGCAATATCAGAAGTGGAGCAGTAAAAGCAGAGATAGGGACAGCTGGAAGCATACCCATGCTCATCCTCACGGTTCTCCCCATATGTCTATATGCCAAGAGAAACGTTAGCCTCAAGATATCTAAGGGTGGAACCGACGTGAGACATGCGCCGACCATAAACTACCTAAGGCATATTCTCCTGCCGACACTGAGGAAGATGGGTGTAGAAGCCTCACTGAGAATAGAAGCCTACGGATATTACCCAAAAGGGATGGGAGAGATCCACCTCCAGGTCAACCCCTCTGGCAGATTGAAGCCTCTACGGCTACCCGAGTTCGGTGAGATCAAGGAGATACACGGCCTCTCAGTATGTACCTTCCTCAAGGAGAGACGAGTGGCGGAGAGGCAAGCAGAGGCCGCCCGGAAATACCTGAAGGCCCGAGGGATTAAGGCCGAGATCGATGTGCTATACGATACCTCCAATCCTCTTCAGAAGGGGAGTTCCCTCGTCCTCTGGGCGGAGACCAACTCAGGGGTTCTGCTCGGCGGAGACGCTATTGGGGAGCTGCGTAAGCCAAGCGAGGTGGTGGGTCGAGAGGCAGCCGAGAAACTCTTCATGGAGTTCAACGCTAGGCCCACCGCNNGTCCCCTACGTCGGATTGGCCAAGGGAGAGTCCATCTACACAGTCAGGGACCTGACAGAACATCTGGATACGAACATATGGCTAACAGAGAAGATCCTTGGAACCAAGTTCCACGTTGAAAAGGCTGGCCGCCTATACAGGGTAGAGAAGGGCTGAGGTTCGCTCGATGTCACGAGATGGGTTAAGGGTGAAGATCCGTGGGATCTACACCACAGCCCTAACGAAGCTTCTTCTAGACCACAATTATGAGATTGTTCAACCCTCGGAAGAGATTGTAGAGCGATTTGGGTTAGAGGCCGTAGAAAGGGAGTCAGACCTGATTATTCGAGATCGTTACGACCGACAAGGCGTCGAGGCTATCGGGGGCGTCGAAGTCATCGATGCCTTCCGCTCTATCCTGAGGGAGGAACTTGTGGACGTGATCTTGAGGAGGAGGGTTGACAGTTGTCTGGATGTGGAATTTCCATGGGCCTCGAAGATGAAGCTCGACGAGCATCGTAGAACTGTCGCCCCCACAGTTCAGATGCACCACTTCTACAAAGCCTGCGGAGGCGAGGTCTCATCAGCGGCGGATATGGCCGAGAGACTCCTTTTGGGAGGGCGCCCCGCAGAGGAGGTGGAGGAACTCCTGAGAAGAACACTCGTACCTTACTTCCCTTTCGAAGGCTCCAAGATAGGTATAGAACATGTCAAACTCAGCGGCGAAATCCTAAGCCTAGGGAAAGCCGTTATCGAGACTTTTAATGAGTCTCTGGTTAGGTATACGAGAGAGATGAGGAGCGAAGGCGTCTATGATGGGCTGGGAGTAGAGAAAGAGTCCGGTGATTGCGCCGTGACCGAGGCGAAGTTGGGCGAATATTATACGGTGACCAAGTACTTCTCTAAAGGTGGGCGGTTCAAGGGGGCTTACATAAACCTCAACACCCCAGTGGAGCTGTACTCCTCGAAAACAAGATACGTAGACCTAGAGGTTGACATATGCCTCTGGCCAGGGGGCGATGTTAGGGTAATAGATGAAGACCTGTTTGAAAGAGCTGTTAAAGAGCTTATCATCACAGAAAAGCTCCTTAAACTTGTGAAGACAAAAGTCAATGAGCTCCTAGATTATATTGGTGATGGATTCGCATAGCCCGCCCGCGAACAAATTCTCCCAGAAAAATCTAATCGGCTTCTCTGGAGCTTCGATCATCTCGCGCGCGGTCAGATCAGACACCCATAAAAACCAGTGGACCAATGCCTCCCCGAGAGGCGCCCATGATCCAAGTGGAGGGACGGAACCCCGTCCATGAGACCCTGAAGACTATGAGGCCGGAGAGGGTCCTTTTGGCGAGGGGGATCGAGGACCAAGCCAAGATTGTGGAGATCCTGCGCCTCGCCGGGGAGCGGGGAGTCCAGGTAGAGTACGTTACGAAGAAGCGCCTCGACACGATCTCCGAGTCCGGGCGCCACCAGGGGGTCATCGCCTTAATTCAGCCCCCGAAAGCCTCCACCCTCAAAGGGATCCTCGCCCGGATCCAGGAAGATGTCACCCTTATCCTCATCGACAGGCTCTACGACCCCATGAACCTCGGCTCCATACTTAGGACTGCGGAGGCCACGGGGGTCGACGCCGTGGTGATCCCCAAGAAAGGGAGCGTGGGGCTCACTCCCGCCGTCCTTCGGGCCTCAATGGGGGGCGGACTCCACGTACCCATCATCAGGGACAACCTCTTCCAGGCAGCGAAGCTCCTGAAACAGGAAGGGGTAAAACTCGTGGCGGTCGACCCTACAGGGGCCACCGACTACTATCGGGAGAGGCTCACTGGATCCGTCGCCCTCGTCCTGGGCGGCGAAGACCGGGGGATAAACGATTCCCTCTTAAATAGATGCGACTCCGTCATCAGGATCCCCATGCGGGGCGGCATCACATCCCTCAACGTGGGCGCGGCCGCGGCCGTCGTCCTCTACGAGAGGATGCGGCAACTGTCATTGGCATGATCCTTAGAGGGGTACGAGATGCNNGCGGCCGCGGCCGTTGTCCTCTATGAGAGGGTACGGCAACTGGCACTGGCATAATCCTTGGAGGGCGACGAGATGCGAGGAACAGGCAGGGCACGAGGCCGGAGCAACAGGGGCGGGGGTTTCCGTGGCTATTCGAGGAAGAGGACCTGCGAGGAATGCAGAAAGTATTCTAGGAAGACGTTCTACTGCGCCAAACTCGGGAAAGTGCTGGAGAAGAGTAGGGCGGCGTGCAATTTCTTCGCTCCGAGGAGGAGAATCCGCTCACGGGAAAGGACCTCCTAATATCTCCATTCAGTCATACGCAACAGCTACAAAGGTCCAATTAACCTGAAGAATTATAGGACCCCTTCACCTTTACATACGCGCGCGAACTAAGACACTGGCGGAGAGCACGCGCAATGTAGAGTTGGATAACGTGCGCGAGTTCCGTACTCAAAAAAATATAAAATCTTTCGCGCGCGCGTGTGTGTGCCTACAGGGAGGTCGTGATTGAATGAACGAGCAGAAGGCCGGATGGAGGGAACTCCCAAAGGGAGCTGTCCCGTACAAGTCATCAACAGAATACGAGACGGGCGACTGGGGAGTCGATAAGCCCGAGGTTGACCGCAGCAAGTGCACCAAGTGCATGCTCTGCCACTTCTTTTGCCCAGAGGGGACTATAACGGTGCGGGATGACGACTATATGGAGGTGGATCTCAGGTACTGCATAGGGTGCGGTATCTGTTCGGAGGAATGTCCTGTCAAGTGCATAGCGATGGTAAGGAAGTGAGGGAAAAATGATAAATCCTAATAAAATAATTCATTCGAGAACTGGAATCGTGCGCTCACGTTTTTTCAAGGGGGTGAGAGGCTTATGATTACTTCTAAGGAATATCCTGAATGTCCTAAATGTGATGGGATAACCTATCCCACGTTCGACCATCAAACGGGGAAACCCTACTTCAAATGCCATTCCTGTGGATATGACAGCAGAGAAGAAGTGAGGGAATGATGCCTTTTGGATTATCTATTATCATGTATGCAATCCAGTTTCTTCTCATGAGACTGTGCATATCGAAAGAGTTGCCTGCTCTAATGAGAGTTGCACTATTCATCTGCACGACTGCCGCGCTTGTTCTCATGATTTATTGGAACACGTCGTTAAAATGGAGACTAGAATATGGACACGGAACGTGAGAAAAAATACATTGAGGCTCATATGGGGGATTGGCTACGGAAGTACGATGATTTAGAGAGCCGCCTTGAACTGGTCCGTAGAATCCTGAGTAAGTATCCACAGTACGTGCCCCCGTTTAACCGGGCGGCGTTACCCTTTGAGAGGGTAGAGATCCTATTGAGCGACATGCAAGAGCTTCAAGCTCTAATGGATACGCCTCGCGCCTGTGAAGGGCTTCGTGATAAAGCTCATAGCGGTGCTGAAAAATGAGTAGAGGAGCGGATGCCGAGGGAGGGGCGGAGTATGCTCGCATTGGGGTTCCTACTTATCATTGCATGGCTAGTCAATACCCGAATAAGGGAGGATGAGGACCGTTCCTCGGCATAAGAAGATGTCGCGTAAAGGTAAGAAAAAGCGATTGAGGAAGAGAAGGAGAAAGGCGAAGAGAAGATGATAAGCTGAAAGTTTTTTCTCACGCAAGGATAGGTTCAGATGACGAAGTTTAATGTTCTCGTAAGTATGGAAGACCGTAGCTATACACGGATACATATGGTGATTTGCGGTCATTCCAAGGATCCGGGTACTAAGACGGCTAATACCTTTTGCCACAGTTACTTTAACACTTACTATGAGACGAGGGACTTTTCTCTCTCGCGCGCGCAGGCGGCTCATGGAAGAAGAGAAAACACAGGAGAAAGATGACGAATCAAAGTTAAAGAGGTATAGATGAATGAGTGAGAAAAATAGCCAGTGCGATGTTGAGATCCAGAACGTCGTAGCTACGGCGTCCCTAGGGACCGAGATCGACCTAATTGCCATCATGAAGGTCTTCAGAAACGTCGAGTACAGGCCGAAAAAGTTCCCCGGGCTGGTCTTCAGGCTGAAGCGCCCGAAGACCGCCACCCTGATCTTCACGACGGGGAAGATGGTGTGCACCGGTTCCAAGTCGGAGAAGGAGGCCAGGAGCGCGGTGAGGAAGGTTGTGCGGGAGCTCAAGGAAGCGGGCTTCATAATAAAGAGAGTGCCAGATATAATCGTCCAGAACATCGTCGCCTCCGCTGACATTCACGGAAAAGTGGACCTCGAGGAGACTGCTGAGGTTCTGGATAACATAATGTACGAGCCCGAGCAGTTCCCCGGCGCCGTCTACAGGATGAAGGAGCCTAAAGTCGTCATACTGATGTTCTCCTCGGGTAGGCTCGTGATAACTGGTGCGAAGAGTGCGGAGCAGGTCCACGAGGCCGCGGAGAAAATTCGTGGAATACTATTTGAAAACGAGCTAATTTACTAGCATACTCGCGTGTGCGCGCAGCCACCCAGCTAGGCGCGCGCCATATTTCTGTAACCAGTCTTCATAGTCTC
>JABAOF010016899.1_pt1 | contig 10289 bp, 8 predicted proteins | sample 7062171 | NCBI WGS metagenome assembly JABAOF01 (sample SAMN14538628, study PRJNA623070) | marine sediment metagenome | biome: marine biome [ENVO:00000428]; feature: marine pelagic biome [ENVO:01000023]; material: deep marine sediment [ENVO:00002113] | place: India: Gulf of Khambhat ... | reverse complement strand
GCGTGATTCTGAACAAAACGGCGTTCTATCCGGAAGGAGGTGGGGTACCAGCCGATCATGGCTATCTGGTTTTTAACAAGGCGCGGACAGAAGTAGTGGATGTTCAAAAAATTGGAAACGTGATCGTTCATGTTGTCAAGGGTCTCGTTCCTCAAGAGGGAGACGCGATCAAAGGAGCGTTCAATTGGGAAAGAAGAAGTAGTTTCATGAAGCATCATACAGCCACTCACGTCATTATGGGGGCGGCGAGACGAGTATTGGGAGAACATATCTGGCAGGCAGGGGCTCAAAAAGGTGTTGAGAGATCCCGGCTGGACATCTCTCACTTCAAACGACTTACAAAAGACGAGATTCACGAGATTGAAAGGCTTGCAAACCAAGCAGTTATGCGAAACATACCTGTTGAAATTTCTTGGATGCCTCGAGAACAGGCGGAAGAACGCTACGGCTTCAGGCTATATCAGGGAGGGGTTGTGCCAGGAAGAGAAATTCGAGTTGTAAAAACCAGAGGCTGGGAAGTTGAAGCCTGTGGAGGCACTCATGTAAAAAGCACGGGAGAAATCGGATTCATAAAGATCGTTCGTACAGAGAGAATTCAAGACGGCGTTGAACGAATTGTATTTAGCGCTGGGCTTTCAGCCCTGAAAGCTGTGCAAGAAGACGAGAAATTGCTGTGGAAAGTTTCCGAAATACTGAATGCACCTACTGAAAAACTGAGTAAGACTGCGGAACGGCTTGTCAAAGAATGGAAAGAAGCTCGGCGTGAAAGGAAACGCCTTCTGGAAGAAATCGCTCTGCGAGAGGCTGTAAAACCAGAAGCGGCTGGGGAAGCTAGAAAAACAAAGTTGATTAATGGAGTGAGGTTTGTGACGCAGCAATTTGAGCGCGGTGGTATTGACTTCATGATTAAAACAGCCAGTGAACTCGTCAAAAAGAGTCCCGAAATCGTTTCGGTGTTTCATGGTGTCGAAAGAAGAACCGCCAGAATTGTAGTCATGGCAGGAAAAGATGCGGTTTATCTTGGCATAAATTCAGCTGAAATCGCTGGGAAAGCTGCCTCTATATTAGGTGGAGGGGGTAGCGGCAGAGCCGATTTCGCTCAGGGGGGAGGAACCCTTGTCAAGAAGGTGCCAGAAGCATTACGTACGGCTGAAGAAGTTGTGAGGAAACAGCTGGAGATGAAACGCTAGTGCCGGTTAAATGGCATGAAATCGAAGAGAAATGGCAAAAAGCTTGGGAAGAAGCAAAAATCTTTCAAGCTGACCCGGATCCGAGTAAGCCAAAGTATTTTGTCACCGTGGCGTATCCTTATCCAAACTCCCCCCAACACATAGGCCACGGAAGAACCTATACGCTGGCGGACGTTCACGCGCGCTACATGCGCATGCGAGGGTTTAATGTCCTGTTTCCGATGGCTTTCCACTATACGGGGACCCCTGTTTTAGCCATGTCAAAACGTGTGAAAGCGGGCGACGAGGATTTAATCGACACTTTCGTAAGAATCTACAAGGTGCCGCAAGAAGCCTTGAAGGAATTTGTTGAACCCATCAAGATCGCCCGATATTTCCATGAAGAGATAGAGGCAAGCATGAAAAAGGTGGGTTACTCCATAGATTGGAGACGAGATTTCACGACGATTGATCCTCAATATAGCCGGTTCATTGAGTGGCAGTTCAAGAAGCTACGTGAAGCCGGATTCATTTCGCAGGGAAGCCATCCGGTGGGGTGGTGTCCGAGTTGCGGAAACCCTGTGGGTCAACACGACACATTAGGAGATGTTGAGCCCGAGATTGAAGAGTTTACCATCATAAAATTCGAGTACAACGGATGTTTTCTGCCAGCGGCAACCTTGAGACCTGAAACAATATTCGGCGTAACCAACGTTTGGCTAAACCCAGAAGTCGAGTACGTCAAGGTAAGTGTAGAAAATGAACAATGGATTGTTAGCAGGGAAAGCGTTGAGAAACTGCGGTACTTAAACCGCAAAGTTGAGATAAGAGAAACCTTTTTGGGAAAAGAGCTTGTTGGGAAGAAGGTCAGCAATCCGGTAGCTACCGGAGAAATTCTAATTCTCCCAGCTGCTTTTGTCGATCCAAATAACGCGACAGGAGTTGTCATGTCAGTTCCCGGACACGCTCCCTACGATTACATAGCCTTGAAAGACATGAAAAGGGAAGCTTCCCAACTCAAACAGTATGGAATTGCGCGGGAAGCCTTGGATGCGCTCAAGCCAATCTCCATCATCGCGGTTCCCAAACACTCCCCTTACCCCGCGGCTGACGTGGTCAAAGAGATGGGAATAAAGAGTCAAGTAGATCCCAGCCTCGAGAAAGCGACAAAAGAGGTTTACAGACATGAATTCCATAATGGAAGAATGAAAGAGAACACGAAGCAGTACGCGGGGCTTCCGGTAGCAGAAGCAAAGCAAAGAGTCAAAGCTGATCTTATCAAAGAGAAAAAAGCTGACATTATGTATGAGCTAGTCAACAAGCCAGTGATGTGTCGGTGCGGAACCGAATGTAACGTGAAGGTTTTCGAGGATCAATGGTTCATCAACTACGGAGAACCCGGATGGAAAGCCACGGCACATAAAGCCTTCGAGAACATGGAAATTCTGCCACAGGAGTTGATTCCAGAATTTAACTATGTTATTGATTGGCTTCACGAGAAAGCTTGTGCCAGAAAGGCTGGACTCGGCACAAAACTGCCTTGGGACCCAGAATGGATAATAGAGTCGCTTTCAGACTCCGTCATATACATGGCTTACTACATTATTGTCAAACACATTAAAGAACAAGGAATCAAAGCGAACCAGTTAACCGACTCCGTTTTCGACTACATTTTCCTTGGCGTCGGACAAGGAAGTGAAGTGGCCAAAGAGGCAAGTTTGAACCCAGAGGCGTTAGAGCAAATGCGCAGCGAATTCTCCTACTTTTATCCACTAGACAGCCGCCATTCAGGCCGAGACCTTGTCCCAAACCACCTGACCTTCATGATTTTTATTCACACGGCGATTTTTCCAGAAGCCCTCTGGCCTCGTCAAATCGTTGTAAATGGAAGCGTATTGATGGACGGGCGAAAGATGAGTAAATCCTTTGGCAACATAATTCCTCTTCGAGAAGCCATCAAACTTTTTGGAGCAGATCCACTAAGATTCGCGGTTTTAGCCACCTCTGAATTGTTGCAAGATGCCGACTTCAGCTCCAACTTGGCGAGGTCTGTACGCGACCGGCTTGAGCGGTTCTATCGATTTGCGGTTGAAAACGGGCAAACCCAAGCGGATTTTCTGGGCGGATCGCCAACGCTCATAGACAAGTGGATGCTCAGCCGCCTGCAGAGGCACATAAGGATGGCGACCGAAGCAATGGACAAACTCATGGTTAGAAAAGCTATTCACAGCGCCCTATACGCCCTGGATCAGGATTTCCAATGGTATTTACGGCGGACCGGTGGACAGAAAGAAGCTTCGGAAAGAAGAGGAGCCGTTGCTCAAGTGGTCAAAAATATTCTGGATACTCAGGTTAAGATGCTCGCCCCTGTCGCTCCACACATCTGTGAAGAGGTTTGGGAGAAGACTGGAGGAAAAGGCTTCGTTTCTCTGGCTGATTGGCCCGTGTACGAAGAAGCAAAGGTTGATACTAGGGCTGAAGAAAGCGAAGCTTTGATTAGAAGTATCTTGGAAGACACTTTAAACATCATCAGGACAACGAGAATCGCCCCGAAGAGAATCAACTATTATGTTGCGGCGCCTTGGAAATGGAAGATCTATTTGATGGCGCTGAAAAAGTCTTTTTCTATGAGGATCAGCTTGAACGACTTGATGAAAGAACTAATGACTCATACAGACTTGAGGAGAATAGCTAAAAAGGTTTCGAGATTCACTTCCCAAATCGTCGATGAAGTTAACCAGATGCCTGATGACAAAAAGAATCTACGGCTTGAGATGGGGAGCGTCGATGAATTAGAGACACTGATAGCGGCGGAGAGCTTCTTCCAAAAGGAACTCGACGCGGAGATCAATGTTTGTTCCGAAGAAGCCCCGCGACGCCACGACCCTGAGAAAAAAGCTGAACTAGCCAGACCGTACCGCCCCGCCATCTACATTGAATAAGAGGAACCTATTCGAGCAATTCCTAAAACGCTGTCATTGTACACACGCTGACGATGATACGCGCGCAAGTTTAAGAAAAATGCTTATCTTGTGAAGGCTTGGAAATATGACAGGGTAGCCAACCCATGGTTGAGTTGCTATTAGATTTGAATCTTCTCTTTTTGATCGTACAAGTTGCTGTGATAATACTAGCCAGCTTCATATTGGTAGCGATCTTCAGTCGTTTCCTAAGAGTTGCTGAACAGAAGGTCAAGGTCAAGAAAGGACGTCTTGTTCATATTCAAAGATTCTTTCAGCTGATTGTCTATTCTGCAGCAGCTATTTTGATTTTGTGGGCGGCCGATATTGATGTTACAGGACTGCTTGCTGGTTTAGGTATTGGGGCTCTGATAATTGGTTTTGGGCTGAAGGATATCATCGAAAATTGGGTTGCAGGTCTATTGATAATCTCTGGAAAGACCTACCGAATTGGCGATGTGATAAGAGTTGGGAAATTGACGGGGGTGGTCACGGACATAAGCCTAAGAACAACCAAGCTGACGACATATGACAGGAACGAGATTATAATACCAAATTCCATGCTGGTGAAACAAGACATAGTAAATCTTACTGGGGGCAAAAAAGAGACCGTAGCATCCATCATTTTCTATATTGACCACGTTTTTGAAGTTGAAAAAGCTAAGAAGGCTATCGAAAGTGTTGTCAAGGAGCACCCAAACGTGATCGTGGATCAAAAGAAAAGAAGAGAAATCCGATTTGTTGTACGAAGCAAAGAATGGACTACAGAGATAGAATCTTTGTTCTGGGTTAATGATCCTGAAAACGAAGAATTCATAAAGTCACAAATTACAGAATTGACAAAAAAGAAATTTGAAAAAGAGAAAATATTGCCACCACTCCCCGGAGTTATGAGAAAAGAGTTTCTTGAAAGAAAAAAATAACTTTTCTAGGCGGGATCTCGAAAGCGGCGTGTCACAACACAAAAGCATGCTACATTTTTTCAAGCGAATATCTGCCAACGAAGCGCCTCTCAGGAGCCGAAGATAACCTCGAAAAACAGTTCTGGTTTTCAGTTCTTTCAATTGCGTGTTAGAGAGATGCAAAAAGTGGCGGGCCCGCGGGGATTTGAACCCCGGATCTCCGGCTTTCTCCCTTCCACAGTAGAAGGCCGGCGCCTTATCCAACTAGGCCACGGGCCCCAATTGAAGGTTCACTGGCATCAAAGGAGCAAGCTATATGGCCCTTGACAAGTTTTTGTTACACTTCCTTATCTCTTTAACTAATTTTCTTAATTTCTTACCTCCTGTGGAATAACGATTTATCTTTCGGACTTAGAGGGCGGAGTCACAGAAAACAATAGTGCCAGTGGAAGATAGAAGAAGAGACAATGAGACTAAGCTAGTCAGTCTTCGAGGTGTGCGCGACTTTTTTTGTGACTGGAGTGGTTTGAAGCTTTACAAAGTAGACGCAAATTATAAATTGCCTTAAAACAAATACAATGGCACCATTGGAGTTTGCCGCGTTATTGTAAAAAAAGGGATTGATATATGAGCACCCATGCAGAGGACCTGAAACTTCGATTAATGACGATCGAGCTGCTTCGAACCGCGAAGAAGCGATATACCTACCGGGAGTTATCCTCCAAAACTGGTCTGCCCGTGACTGTTCTGAGCCGGTATGCCAAAGGACATGTCTTGCCAAACGCCGAGAGAGCTCGACAGCTTTGGGGCACCCTGAAGAAGCTCGTCGGCTTGCAAACCGAGCTACGAAAGAGGGTAGAGTTCAACGATCAAGGTTATTTCAATAACACATGGATTGTCGGCGACTTCAACATACTTCGGCAAGCGGCTCACCACGCCCTCGCCGCCTTCGCTGGGAGACGTGTAACAAAGATCTTGACCGCCGCAGTGGATGGAGTGCCACTGGCAACCATGGTCGCAGACTCGTTGGGTGTCAATTTGGTCATGGCGAAATGGAATAAGGAAGTGGGAGTTCCATCGTTTCTTGAGGAAACCTATGTGCTCAGAGACTCAGGTGTAACCAGGACATTGTACGTGCCGAAAGAGGCAATAAGAAAGCGAGACAGCGTGCTCATTGTGGACGACATGATAAAGACCGGAGAAACTCAAGCTGCTCTTGTTACACTCATTCGCAAAGCAAGAGCAGAAATCTCTGGTGTCTACTCTCTTATCTCTGTTGGAGACGAATGGGAAAAGAAGCTAGTCCTGCCAAAAGGGTGCCTAGTCGAAATCGTGACAAGAATTAAGCCCACGAAGTAGCTGAACAATGCTCTCTGACAACGCATTCTTTACATTTCCTTTTTCTGCATAAGTCTTTTCCAAGCCTGAGTAAAGCGGTCTCAAAGTTCGCAAAAGTTTTTCCGGCTATTTCATTATTTATCCAAAACTCCTTCAGCGCCACCAATGCTCTTTCAGGGCTTTCATCCCGTATCAGCTCCAGATTTCTTGCTGCCAGAATGATCAGAGGAGTTGGTTTTGGGTCAGCTTTGTTCCAGAGGCCTCTTAGCTCTCTGAGGAAAATGCTCACAGTCACTTCTCCTATGCCCTTCCCTAGGTCCTTCAAGCGTTTTTCCAGATCAGAAGAGTTCAAGGATTGTTTGTGAAGTAGATTCAAGCTTCCCTTGTGTTTTTTGACAAGGTTGTTCATAATTTCCAAGAGCTTGTCGCTTGTTTTGAAGTCGTAGCGGGTATAGCCTCCTTCATCAAGAATCTCAACCAGACCATGCCACCCTGTTTTGAGAACTTTCTGTGGCGTGAGCACCTCTCGCCTCTCAAAACACTTGTAAGTTCTTTTCACAGATGTTTCGCTTATGGGAGCCCCGAACAAGACCGAGGCCAGAAACCACTTAAAAATCTCATTATCATCCCCTTTTTCTAGGTCAATTCCCAGAATCTCTGAATACCTTCGCCCAAGGTTCTCGATCAACAAGGGTAAGACTTTCATGCGAATCCTCTTATTATTGTGTATTTAGAGCATCATAAAAGCTGAATGTACGCACACATTTGGTTTGACAAAAAAACAAAAATCGACAAACACGTAATAAAGAAGGTCAACAGGTGAGCGCATGAGAACGATAGAGTGGAAAGAAGGTAAGGTTATCACAGTAGACCAGACAAAACTACCTGACGAAACGTCTTTTCTGAAAATGAGAGAGTGCCGTGAAGTGGCTTCCGCTATCAGGGATATGAAGATAAGGGGAGCCCCAATTATAGGGGTGGCGGCTGCCTATGGTTTGGCTCTCACGGCGTATCATTCTAGAGTTGGAGAAAAAAGGGAGTTAATAAAAGAAATTGAACAATCAGCTGAGATTTTGAGGAAAACGAGGCCGACGGCCGTGAATCTTTTCTGGGCGGTGAATAGAGTTGTCAAAAGAGCGCGGGAAACCCTAGGGAGTGCAAGGGTCGTGGCCGAGATTGTAGTTGATGAGGCTGAGAGAATGGCGAATGAAGATGTTGAAGCCAACCGCAACATCGGTCGATATGGAGCAAAACTGATTGACTATGGAGATACTATACTTACCCATTGTAATGCAGGAAAACTAGCTACCGTGGATTATGGAACCGCGCTGGGGGTAATACGAGCCGCGTGGGAAGAGGGCAAGAAAATTAGAGTGATGGCCACGGAGACCAGGCCTAAGCTTCAAGGCGCCAGACTCACCGCGTATGAGCTAAAAAGCGATGGAATTCCAGTGAAGCTGATTACAGATAGTATGGTTGGATATGTAATCTCCAAGCAACTTGTGAACAAAGTTGTGGTGGGAGCAGATAGGATAGTTCGAGATGCTGTGGTAAACAAGATTGGAACGTACCCTATTGCTGTGTTGGCCCATGAACATGGAGTTCCGTTCTATGTCGCAGCCCCAACTTCCACTTTCGATATGTCAAGTTCTGCAAAAGATGTAATTGTCGAGGAGAGGAGCCCTAGGGAGGTCACGCATTTCTATTTAAAGAGAATTGCTCCAGAGGGGATCGAAGCTCTGAACCCCGCGTTCGACGTTACCCCGAGTAAATACGTGAGCGCCATCATCTGTGAAACCGGTGTTCTGTCACCCGCAAAACTCCGAGAACTTACAGATGGTTGAAAGAAAGGGTTTAAATCATAAACGTACACGTGAGAGTTTTAGTAAGCAACTTGGAGGTCCCAGCTTTGAAGCAACCAGAGGGTAAGACTGAGATGACTCGCGAAGCCGAGTTGAAGATAAGAGCGTCACTAGGAGAGAAGGGAATTCTGGTCTCTTCACCGGAGGAAATTGAGGGACTTTCTGCAAGAGGCTACGGAGTGTCCGAAAACGGAAAGCTCGTACTTACTTTCTATGAAACTTTGTTTCTGTTGGGTAAAGACATCCTTGAGGTCGAGGATAAAAAAACTGGAAAAGATTTGAGCTTTCAAGACGTTCTCAAGCGTTTTCAAACATTAGAGAAAGAGGCCTGGGTTAAGTATCTCATCTATCGGGATTTGAGGAGCCGCGGGTACGTGGCACGGGAAGGGTTCGGACTTGGAATAGACTTTCGCGTGTACGATAGGGGGGAGTACGGGAAGGAAACCGCGAAATACCTAATATTTGGAATTCAGGAGGGTAAACCTGTTTCAGTGGAGGAGTTGGCGCGAGCCCTGAGGCATGTTCAAGGTCTCAAAAAGAAGCTGGTGCTTGCGGTTATCAACAGGAGAGGAGAGGTTGTCTACTATTCTCTTTCACAGCTTACCTTAAAATAAGAAACATGGAAAAAGATTGCAGGAAGTTAAGAGGTTCGGGTTTGTCTGGATGATGATGGTTGCGTTATCTCTTATTGCAGAAAACTTTGGCAGGTGATGATGTGCAGCAGTTTAGAACTCTCCGAGGAATGAGGGATTTTCTTCCTGAAGATGCGAAGAAGTTGAGGCATGTGGAGATGGTTGCAAGGGACCTCGCTAGGCTCTACGGCTATGAGGAAGTTGTTACACCGGTCGTGGAACATTATGATCTATTGGCGGCGAAATCTGGTGAGGAAATCCGGCAGCGCATGTACGCTTTCAAAGATATGGGCGGTCGAATGGTGGCTTTACGCCCCGAGTTCACTGCTTCTATAGCCCGCCTCGTGGCTACCAAGATGAGACATGAGCCCAAGCCGCTGAAATTGTTTTCAGCCGGAAGCCTCTACCGCTACGATGAGCCGCAATATGGGCGCTTTAGGGAGTTCTGGCAAGCGAACTACGAGCTTGTTGGCTCCCGCAAAGCTGAAGCCGACGCGGAGATACTCCTGCTCACCCACGACTTAATGGAAAGACTGGGATTTCGCACCTACTGGTTCAAGGTTGGACACGTGGGAATTCTGCGGGGAGTCTTAGCACAGGAAGAAATAGCAGAGGAGCAGCAGAGCAGGATCATGCAGTTGCTTGACAAAAAGCGGTGGGACGAAGCCTTAACTGTATCCAAGGAGCTAGGCGCTTCACAGAGCTGCATAACAGCCTTGAAAAAGCTTCTTGAAATTAAAGGGAAAAATGTCTCGCAGGTTCTCAAAGAAGCGAAACGATGTGTCAAAGACTATGATACCGCCGTTTCGGCCGTGGAAAACTTGTGGGAAATCCTCGAACTTACTGGCGAGAGCGGTGTCAAGTTTGAGACATTGATAGACGCGGGGTTTGCTCGAGGACTCGAATACTACACCGGGATGATTTTTGAGTCTTATGTTCCGAAAGTTGAGATTGCCCTAGCAGGTGGAGGACGTTACGATAAACTTATCGAACTCTTCGGTGGAGAACCAACCCCGGCGTTGGGAGTCGCTCAAGGAATAGATCGCATAGTGCTCGCCATCAAAAAGAAGAGAGTCTCTCCAAAAGTTCAGGAGGAAACTAAGGTTACGATCATCCCGGTCGGCGAGGAACCGAAGAGAAGGGCTGTTGAACTTTCGGTGAAGTTGAGGAAGGCAAGGATATGTGCCGAGGTGGAGGTGATGGGACGCACAGTTTCTAAGGCCTTAGCTGACGCCGACAGAAGAAGAGTAACGCATGTCGTCATTGTAGGTCCTGAAGAACTCAGTGAAGGCAAAGTGGCGCTAAGAAACATGAAGAAGAGGGAGCAGAGAGTCGTTGAAATCGAGAATCTTTCCAAAGAAATTCTTCGAGACACCTGCTAGAACAGACATAACTGTCACGTTTCCTCTTCCATTTCCTCTTCACA
>JABAOF010015972.1_pt4 | contig 10289 bp, 11 predicted proteins | sample 7062171 | NCBI WGS metagenome assembly JABAOF01 (sample SAMN14538628, study PRJNA623070) | marine sediment metagenome | biome: marine biome [ENVO:00000428]; feature: marine pelagic biome [ENVO:01000023]; material: deep marine sediment [ENVO:00002113] | place: India: Gulf of Khambhat ... | reverse complement strand
TAACTTAAAAAACTTTAATTAATAAATGCTCCTTAATTAAAATTTTTTAAGTTGTATTTAATTTAAAATTTACATCTAACTTAAAAAATTTTAATTAATAAATGCTTATTAATTAAAGTTTTTTAATTTGTATTTAATTTGAAATTTACATCTAACTTAAAAAACTTTAATTAATAAATGCTTATTAATTAAAGTTTTTTAATTTGTATTAACCTTAAGATTATTTCTTTTTCTTGTCCTTCTTCTTCTTATTTTTACGCGACTATTTTCAGTATCATCAATATCACTATGATCTAAAGTGGAAATCTCATCAATCTTTGAAAAATCATCATTTAATTTACTATCTATTATCTGATCAATATTTGGATTTATCTTGACAGTAGATTCTTTATCATTTATATTAACATTCTGTATCTTTGATGTTTCCATATTCTTCATTCTTTTTTTTTGTTCTAAAATTTGTTGCTGTCTATATAGTTCTTGATTCGTTGAGTTAAATGGCAAACGATTAGTTTGTGATAGCATATCCCTAAAATTTGGAGGTAAGTTTGGAGGCATCATTGTTTTTTGTTCTGTCCTGCGAGGATTACTATATGCTGATCTATTTTCTGAAATTTGTGCATTTAATCTTATTTCAAGATCATTTAACTGTTGCTGCCTTTCCAACAATTGCTGCTGCATCATTTGTTGTTGCATCATCGCTTGTTGTTGTTGTTGCATCTGCATATACTCTTGATGTTTTTCTCTTAACATTTGAATATCGGAAGCTTTTTGATTAGCAGTTTCATGTTCCTTATTGCCAGCAGTATTAATTGCATTTCTTTGTTTCATATTCTGTTGTCTTATTTTATCAGAGGCTGCTTGTTGTCTCAATCTTTCTGCAAGAACGGGATTACTATTCATCATATTGCCCAAATTAGGTAAGCTATTCATAGCAACATTTGCTAAATGGAATTTTATAGCACTCCCAGATATCATAAAGAATAGTTTTAATTCAGGAGGTACAGGTTTTCCTGTTTTAAAATATTTTTCATAAAGTTCTCCAAATACATCGTAGTAGTCTCCAACATCTTCAGACATCTGTTCTGACCAACCTTTGAGATGAAAATCGAATGGATTGAATTTCTCGTTTGCCAATTCTAAACCATAGCATGCATTTAACATCATATTACTTAACCATTTAACACCATTTTGTTTATCACGTATACTTCTATGTAATTCATATTCATATTTCATTGCTTTATAACTTGAATTCATATTGTAGGGCTGAGAAAGCTTAATACCATACTGAGTTAACTCACCAAGTTTTCTTAACATATCAAGTTTTGCTAGATTTTCTTCTTCTTCAGATTCAAATTCATTTTTGGAAAAATTTCCTCCACCTTGTGGAGCACTTGTGCCACTACCATATGATGGACCAAATTGACTAGGTTTAGGAGTAGCATAATTATCTCCAACATCATTATTTTTATAAATATCATCCTCAGTTTTATGGTAAGAATCAATATTCTCATGAGGGGAATATCTTTCTGATTTATTATTATCCCTGTAATAATTTTTTTCAAATAGTTTAACTTCTGAATCTGGCACCATTTTCATGTTATTTGCAAAATATTCAAATTTATAATCTGTTTCTGTTGTTTTAAGATGTTCTTCATTTTTTATTAAATCATTTGATTTTTCTGAATCATTCTTATTTGATTTTTCTCTAATTTGATCTAAAGTTAGATTCTGATTTACCAAATTTGAAATATTAGGTTCTGGATGATCCCCTTCAGTATTTATATCATGTTTACCAAAGAAATTATTGTTTGTATTCATTGATATTATATGTTCAATAAGAAACTTATTTTTAAATACTTACGCGTTTTAGTATTTAAAAAATCTACTATAATCATTTTATCTTTAAATTTCGTCCGCTAGATTATCATTGCGAAATGCTTCTAGGTATGCAAAATTTTCTTTAACTTCTTGTTCGCTAAGAAAATGGAGGGTAAGGACAAATACTAAAGCAACTGTTATTGCAACATGAGGAGCCTTATTGAAATTCTGCATAAGAAGTAGAGTTAAAAATACAACTCTGAAGATATTGTTATTGAATAGATTCCGAATATATCCTGGGAGTTCCATTCTTGCTCCTGCGTAACCATAAAGGACGAGGAATAGGGCAAGAGCAACAACTACATAATCATTATCCAAAAATGCTAGATCTAATTTCATTTATTAAAATTTTATATAATTATAGAATAAAAAAATTCATCCAGCAATTTTATTTTTATAGATTCTTCTTAGAAATGGGTGATGAAAAGTATAAAAATTTTATTTATTTCTAAGATTTTAAAACTATTTTTTTTTGTCTGTTTATTATAAATGATGTATTGTGCTGTAGAGGAAGCTTTTGATAATCCCTTAAAACAGCAAATGCAACGGATAAATAGGGAAAATAAAATAAATAATTACAGGGCTTCATTGGCAAAGAGTGTCAGTGAATGTCAACATAAATATGGGTTGAATCAACTGCAGGTTGGTCCTATGGATTATCAATTTGAATCATCTCATGGGAAAAATGAATTACCATTTTACACAGCTCAAGGAGATTATTCTAAAAATAATAATTTAGTTGGTACTTCCATTTCAGAATTGAAACAACATGAATTAGAAAAAGATGACCCTTTCTCTGATGATGCTCTTTCTCTTCTGGATAGTGACTATTCTGAACTATTAGTTAATAGTGATTCTGAACAGTTACAAAAAGAAAAAATAGCAAAATTTAGTCATAATCATTACATAAATAAATTTCTAAAGTCAATTCTTGATGATGGGAATGATCTCATTTCATTAGCGAGTTCCCAAGATGCTAATGTATATGATCATATTAAAGCTTGTAAATATTGTAGAAGCCAAATAGGTCAAAAAATGAAATCTCATTATACAAATGAAATAAAAAGTACGGAAGTTCAATCACAAGTTTTGCAAAAAAGAATAGGTTCTTTTGCAATTCCTGATAAAGTATTTGGATACAACTTAAAAGAAATAATTTTAATAATTGCAATTAGTATTATGATAATATTTGTCCTTGATCTTCTTGTCCGTATTGGTAGAAAAACAGTAAATCAAACTTAATTTTTCTTTTTATTATTTTCTTCTTTATTTTTTCGATTCTCTTCTATATTTTTCCAACTGATGAATATAGATTTATTTGAAAGTTTTAAAGTGTCCATATAATGAAGATTGCGAAGTCTAGTTTCTATATATTCAAGGCATTTGTATGGATCATATTCTCTACATCCATACACTACTTCGGGAACATCATATATTATTTCAGTTGTGTTATTAATTTTATTTATTTCTTTAATTTTTCTTAAAACCATATAGTATCTTTTTTTATAATTTTCAGTAACTTTTCTCTTTTTCTTTTCCCAATCGTTTATTAAACTATCAACACTAAAAGTATCTTCATTTTTCCTCCTATTATGGTTATTGTAGAGTGATGTAACATCTAATGGTTTGTTATTATCTTTATTAGAAGATGGAAACAAATTATCAATACTTATTTTATCCATTTCAGGTTTATATAATAATAAAATAATATTATTATTATTTAACACACGATAATTAAAATAATGAACCAATCTATTGAAAGTGAAATTTATAGTGAGTTGCTTAATATACTAGATAATGACAAAGTAAAAATAAATATAAATCCCATTTTTGATATACCTATATATATTTCAAAAAAAAATAGGCAATCGTGCAAGAANNCAAGAAACGAGTATTAATATTAAGTGGTGGAGGAATCAAAGGATTAGCTCACGTGGGCGCTATGAAAGCACTAGATGAATTGGGATACCTTGATAATATTGAAGAATTTGCTGGTGCATCAGTTGGATCTCTTATTCTCGGAATGTTTTTAGTTGGGTATTCGCCAAATGAAATGAAAGAATTTATCTCAAAATTTAATTTTAAAAAACTACTTAAGATAGATATTTTTGGAATTCTTCATAATTTTGGTATCGATTCTGGTAAAAATTTAGAATATGTTATCAAACGTCTTATTGAAGCAAAAGGATACAATCCAAATGTAACACTTAATGATTTATATAAAAAGACAAAAAAGAAGATCCTTTTCACTTCTGTATGCATAAATAATAAATCAGTTGTTTATATATCACACGAAAATTTTCCAAATCTACCACTATTTAAAGCTATACGAATGTCTTCTGCTATACCATGGTTCTACTGTCCAGTTAAATATAGTGGTAAATTTTATATAGATGGAGCATGTATGGATAATTATCCCATTCAAATTTATGAAGATAGACTCGGAGAAATTATTGGAATATACTTAGAAGAGGGGGATGATTGTGTTGACACTATTGATAATATTGAACTCTATTCGCAGAGGGTTTTTAAATGTATTGGCGCAGGGATTAATTTAAATTCCAAAAAAAGCTTTAAGGAGTACACAATCAACATACATCTTGATCCAATATTAGCTATTAATTATGATCTAGATCCTGAAACTAAAAATAGAATATTTATGAAGGGGTATTCAACTATAATGGGGATTTTTAAATAGTTTGTAAAAGATTTAAAAATTATTTAAAAATTAAGTATTTTTTCGTAATTCTAATAGTCTCTCATATTTCTTTCGAAGATCCTCTTCGTCATTGTCCCATCCGATAGACCCAGCATTAACGCCAACATCTTTGAAAATACCATATCCTCCACAGTTTGGATCTGTATTGAATTCACTCATCTCACGATTGTCATATTTTTGTGTTTGTAGTTCTCTTTCAGCTAATCTTTGCGCTACAAGACCACTGTAATTCTTATCCACAACATTATGATTTGATGTATAAGATACTGGTTCAAGTTTATTGAGATCATCCTTACTAAGTCTCTTTTTCGCTCCCATATCGAAATCAACATGACTATAGTTTTGTCCATCTAAACCTACATGATTTGTATCCTCTACATATAAATCATTATAATTGTTTATAGATGAATATTGACCTTCTTGTGAATCTAAAGAATTCCATGCATCTGGATTGCCAGAATGTGGTACTAAATCAGTTGGACCTTTGTGAACAGCATCCCATGCGGCATTAAACATATTCAAATTGAATCTACCATTATCAAAGATCTTTTCATGAGATAATTCTATTTCTTCCTGCTCTCTTTCCATTTCACGATCCATTAATCTTCTCATTGTTTCTTTCTTATTTAATGCAAGATCATCTTTACCACGTTGATAGCTGTGTTTCATATCCATCTCATTCATAGCTTTTTTGAAATCAGATGATAGTTCTTCTTTTGACTTCTTAGTTACAGAAGTTTGTTGAGCATCATAATAGTTCATCGCTTGAGCTTTAAGTGAACTATGATCCTTTCCAGATTGTTGTGATAATTTGTAGAGATTATCATATTCTTGTCTAGATTCCGGTTTCGATAAAACATTATACGCATCAGTGATTAGATCAAACATATCTTCATCACCATCTGGTTTGTCAGGATGGTATTTTTTGACTAATAGTCGATATGCTTTCTTTATTTCTGAAAGAGTTGCGTCATTAGATACGTCAAGCACATCATACAAATTTACAGTTGACATTATTTTATTTATATCATTACTATTTATATTTTTAAGTATAATTTAGACGAATATTTTATTATAATCATATACTATATTATAAAGATAGGATGGAGAAACGCTATGAAGCTTGTATGGTTCTTCATGCTATGGGAGACACCATTGGTTTTAATAATGGAAAATGGGAATTTATGCCAGGTGGTTCAGAGAAAGTCCATGAGAAAGTCAACCAATTTGTTGATTATGGTGGCATAAATTATGTTCCACAGAAAGGATGGAGAATATCAGATGATACAATAATGCACCTAAAAACTGCATATTCACTTTTAGAAAATTATAATAGCATGAATACACTTGGTAAGATATTTAGAAAAAAATATATCGAAGCATTTGATGAATTTAATAAAGAAGAACCAGAAAAAAGAGCACCTGGAATTACATTAATAAAAAATTTAGATAAAATGAAAGCCGGTTTAAAGTGGAATGAATTAGAATATGATTTTTATTATGGAGGATCTGGTGCAGCAATGAGAAGTGCATGCATTGGACTTGCATATCATGGCGAAGAAAATAGAGAGAAGCTAATCCAAGTTTCAATTGAATCCAGTAGAATAACTCATAATTCTACTACTGGATATCTTGGTGGATTCACAGTAGCACTTTTTACTGCATTTGCTATAGAGAACATCGATATCAAAAAATGGCCACATTTACTGGTCGATCTTTTTAGAATGGAAATTCCAAAATATATTAGAAGTGCAAATAGAGATATTCAATATTTTACTGAAGATCATCATCATTTTCTCGGAAAATGGAAAAGATATATTGATGAAAAATTTGACGATGAAGGTAATCCAATTTATAAGAGATCCAGTAAAAATTTAATATGGAGAACACAATATTATCATAATACATTTAGTGATAAAGGTCCAAAAGATGAATTTTTCCCTGGCTCTGCTGGAGATGATTCAACTATTATAGCATATGATTGTTTACTTGATTCTGATTTCAAATGGGAAAAATTAGTTTTTTATGCTATGTTACATGGTGGAGATACTGATACAACTGGATGTATTGCAGGAGCCTGGTATGGAGCAATTAAAGAGTATGGTGATGTACCAATTGATCTTTTAGATAGAATTGAAAGATATAACGAGATTAAAAAAGTTGGACGCGATCTTTACAAGAAATATGGTGGTTAATAATTTTTATTATAAATAGTGTAAACTACTAATAATAAATTTACAAATTACTTTTAACAAATTCAATAAGTTTATCAAATGTTCTCTCTTTATCAAAACTGATTTCTTTACCGTCATTACGATAAAGTATCACTGTTGGATAACCTTCAATTCCTTTTTCTGTACAAGTTCTTTCATCACCACCTTCACATTTCTGTTTTATGACTCTTAATTGTGGTAGATTTTCTCTTGCATGTTTTTCAAATTTATCCCATTCTGGAAGGAACATTCTTGAATATCCACACCATGTTGCATAATATAAAATCAATTCTCCTTTTATTTCATCAGTAGTAGGTTGTGTTATAGGTTGTGTGGTAGGTTTTTGAACATTTGTAGAATTGTATCCTTCATTACTTTCTACCTCTTGTTGTATTTTTCTTAAACATAGTTTCTTATTGAAATATACAATAATAATAATGATAACTAAAATTGCAATTATTACATATGACCATTTAATATTTTTGATGATTTCCATAAAATTCACAATAACTATATTATCACTTTATAAAAAATTTATCTTATAAAATATAGAATATGCCATTTTTTTTTATTAAATAATATATATATACTTAAAATGTCGATAGCTTCTAATGAGGACCATTTTAGTTGTCTTTTTGGAGATCATAGAGGTAAAACATTTATTAATTCATTTTTAAATTATATCGGACCACTTACCCCTAGAGCAGATGGTCCATTTATTCCTATTCAAAAAAGTAATGATAAGTATTATGCTAGTTATTTATTTAATAAAACGTCGGCAGTAAATATGATGAGATCAAAATACTATACAAACATTGATGAAACAGTTGACGGTGTGCAAATCACAGAAAATGATATTCATTATGAATTTATGAATTTAGTTAATTTATTGGCTATTAGACTTCGAGAATTAGACAAATCAGCAGAAGAGGGAACGAAACTTCTGCCAATAATGGAACATGTTAGGAAAGTGATGAATATGTTCAAAGAGGATTTGTATAATTGTTTAACTGGTGATGGTGATGATTTTGAAGTATGTAGAAACCATAATGCAAAAGTAGTTGGTATTATGCTTCAGCCTGCTAATTTATATGAACAGGTTATTAGAGATCGTGGCAATTTAAATGATTATAAAAAGAAATTAGCTGATGATTTAATTGATAAAATGGATAGTTTTATTAAAAACTATTTAGATTTAATGAAAAACAACTAATATTCAAATCGATCAAAAAGAAGTTGATAGGTTTTATCAATTATTTGCTCATCATATAACAACAAATGTTAAAAATTCACTCACAAGTTTGTATAATGACGCATATACTACTCTAGATAGAACTAGTGTTGGAAGAGAAATTTTCGATTGTGTATATTCAAAATGGTATTCTTTGGATCAAAAGACAAAAGATTTTTATACTCAATATATGGATCTATTAGAACGCCAACTAGATAATACATTTAAGCCTGTTAAAAACTATCCATCAAAAATTCAACCAGCTGATTACAGAAATTATAGAATAAATCTTAAAAAACAACCAGAAAAACTAGATCGACTATTAATAGAAACAATACTTCCAATTGTGCCAGATAAATTTACTGGCATGTTATTTACTGAACCAAATAAAGAACAAAAATTACAGCGTCATGTATTTAATTTTGATAATGTAGAAGAAAAATTTGCAATTAGAGATCATTTCCACCAAATTTACACCAATCAGATGGATAGGGATTTATCTATAGAGGATGCATTAAGATTTTATTCTTCTCCCAAGTTTAGTTTAAATGTCAAAAGAATGGTGCGCGATACAATTAAGGCAATTCTTAAAGGTGAACAATTGTTTCCAGAGTTCGCTCTTGGAGAATCAGATCCGAATGAAAGTTGTAATGATTGTGAAGTTTTAGATGTTGTATCTGGTACAGTTTGGGGATTAAAAGATGGTAAGTTCCAACGTAAAGAAGGAGATAAGTGGTATGAATTAGATAATGAATATCATCGCAAACTAATGCAAAAAAGAGATCATCCATGTTATTCTACTCTAGTTAATTCAACGCCAGCACAGTGCAGAAAGTACATTTATGAATGTTTACTTACAAATGACACTGTTAATATTGGTGCATGTATGTTAGATAGAGAATTGCGTGGTGATTTCTTTGAAGTTTCAAAAGAAGAAATTAAAAATATGCATCCACTTATTGCTCTTCGCACACTCCAAAAATTTGGATTCCGCCAGTACAGGAAGATGGATACGGTTGCAAATCGAGAATTAAATAAGATAGAAAGGGTTGACCATTGGCTTAAAAATTATGTTGCGGAACACTATGCTAAAAATGATGTAAGAAATGCTATATCAGGGAACAAGAACCTATTAATTTATCTTGATTTAATTGCTCAATATGTTAATTCTAGTTCTTGTGTAAGTATTTTGAATCCTGAATATAGTGGTAAGACTGAACAGGATGAATTTGCAAAAGAAATTGAACCTACTCCACCACCAGGTTTTGCACAACCTGTAGAACCATTAGAACCCTCAGCTAAACCACCAGTTACACCAGAAGAAGAATTTCCAATGGCTAAACTAAGCGCATATCTAGAAACACAAAGATGGGCATTAATTCGAGATTTCAATCAAATCAACAAATGGGCAGTTTCTAATCGTTGCCCACCATTTATGGTTGGTGTTATTAATGATGAATATTTTTGTGCTGGTTATACCAGATCCTATCAATCATCAGTACCACAAGTTGTCAAGCCTATAGACATTGAATGGTTAAGAAATAAAATCAAAGAGGCTGGAAGTTCCAGATTAATTCGTGAGGTTTTCAGTATGTATATAAATCGTCTACGTGATGATTATAATGTTGTCATCAAGCAAGATGATTTAGATAATATGAAAAAACTTGTTGAGGAACTCGAAAAAGTAGAAATGGATTCGATTAATTATATGGAAGCATTGAGAGAATACATGGTATATAAAGATGCATATGGCGATCAATGTCTCCTTGAAGAAGGAGAGGGAGAAAAGAAAAATATCTTCTCAGTTGAAAACCTAAAGGAATTTGTAATTAAATGTAGAGAAAAGATGGAAAAGAAATTTGAATTGGAGAAAGCAGCAGCTGCTGTTGGAGGACGATTAGAACAGACAATTTATGAATTAAAAATGAAAAAAATTAATAGAAATTAATTGTTAATTAATGAATTTAAAATTTATTAATTAAGTATCTCTTGAAAAAACCAATCCACTAATACCATTTGCAATTCGAAGCACATTATAAACTACAGCATAAATTCGGAGTTTTGCAGTTTTCTTGAAATTTATTTTAGGAACTACTTCTATTTTAAGCCGAATATTATCTATTTTTGTTAAATTGGCTTCACCGGATGGTTGATGTTTTTCTGGATTTATAGAAAATGAATAAACATTTATGCCTTCTTTTGGACCATTCGTATGATGTTGATAAGGTTGTACTTGACTGAAGTA
>JABAOF010001321.1_pt3 | contig 10291 bp, 11 predicted proteins | sample 7062171 | NCBI WGS metagenome assembly JABAOF01 (sample SAMN14538628, study PRJNA623070) | marine sediment metagenome | biome: marine biome [ENVO:00000428]; feature: marine pelagic biome [ENVO:01000023]; material: deep marine sediment [ENVO:00002113] | place: India: Gulf of Khambhat ... | reverse complement strand
CAGCGCATCAACGACATGCCCAAAGTCAACGATATGGTGCAGCAGATCGTCACGGAGGCCGAGACCATCCTCAGAAACGTTGCCAAGATGCTGGCCTAGCCTGTCAGGCCGGGTTGTCCTGAAGGAAAGCCGCCGGCGGCCTGTGCCGCCGGCTTTCCTTTTCCGCGAGAGCACTCGCGAAACCATGCGGTCTGAGCGTACTGGATTCGTGGCTCCACCGCGTTGCCCCTCCTATCGCGCCGCAAGCATAGCGCCGAAGGGGGCAGGCGTCAAAGGGAGTCGGAGGTGCAGCCCCGTGAGGTGGCAACAGACGTCCTGATAACCGTGACGAAATCCGCTCGGCGGGCCGGAACGTATGTTTGAGCGTACACAGACCGCATTAGCTGAGAAGGAGGACCACATTGCCCCTGTACATGGACACACACCGTAGGGTTGAGGGTCTCACCGCCCAAGGCGTGGCCGAGGCCCATCAGAGGGACGTCGACATCCAGGAGAAGCACGGCGTGAGGTACCTGAGGTACTGGTTCAATGAGCAGGAACGCCTTGTGCACTGCCTGGTAGACGCGCCCAGCAAAGAGGCCGCAGAGGCCGTCCACCGTGAGGCGCATGGCCTGGCTGCCGACGACATCGTGGAGGTACAGGAGGGGTCGTAGCGGACTCCGCATCCAATAGCACAGGGTTGAAGCCTGCGTGGATAGGCTCCCCAATCCTATTGGGCGGCTCCATCCGGAATGCCGGAAAGGGCATATTTGCGGCCCCGAGAATGCCCCCTGGCATAACGCTATTTGGGGCCGCCCTTGGCCTCAGTCTGCTCGACGAAGACGGGCCGGACAGGAGGTGCCCGCCTGGCCTGGGCGGGTGTCAACGGGGCTTCGCAACGTCAAGGATCTGATCCGGGCGGCTCCGCCCAAGGGGACTCCGGATTCCAGCGGTCGTTCCCCTGACGCAACGCCCGAATGTGATTGATCTCTCCTGCGTGGTAGAGGTCGTGTTCGATCATGAGTGCGATGATCCACTGCAGGTCCTTCCCCTCGTGCCAGTCGACGCGGCCGGGCCGCGCCAGGTCCTCGTCAGTTAGCGCGGCGACGTGGTCTCGGAAGCGACGGTGGCCCTCTCGCAGCCAGTCCAAGACCGCCCTCGTCGCCGTCTCCTTCTCAACCGTGGGCACGGTGCCGGGGTGGTCCCAATTCATGGTGCCATCGCCCAAGGCGTGGTTGTCGTACACGTAGTAGCACTCCCCAACGTGCCGCACGATGTCAAAGATGGAGCGGTGGCCGCCAGGAGGGTGCCAGTCCCACTCGTCCTCGCCGACGCTGCGCAGGTTGGCGAGGAGCGAGTGGCAGTCGTCCGGAGGTTCGCCAACGCCCGTGAAGGCGCCGTCCATCAGGCGCAAGAGTTGCTCGACCGCTGTGCGACTCATTCGTGCTCTCCCTCAGGTGGTACTGCCGGAAGCGATGCCATCCACGCGATATGGGCCCGCCAATCCGCTCAACCGCCCGCCCGCCGCGATTGTGCGCCTGGGCTGGGTGGCTGTCAACGGGCGGTAGGCACTAGGCCGCACTAACCTCGGCCGCGAACGGGATACCCGCTTCCAGCTTGCCGAGGCGGCCTGCTCGTGGTTGTCGCGAGGAACAGGGGACCGGGCTCGCGGCCCCGGACCGCTGGATGGTGGAAGAGGGGCGACATGGACCCGGAATCCGCCAAGTCCTCTCGTGACGTATCGATAGTGCAGGCCTCGCAGTGGCTCCCATTGCAAGCAGGTCCGCGGTCCACTCGTCCGCACTAGGTGCTTAGTCGAATTTCGATCGCGAATCGTCGACGCGGTGCCTGCGCCACGTTCGCACGACAACGGTCATGCCCAGTTCTGGAGGTACGAACATGCTCTTAAGCAAGCGCCGGAACGAGACCGTCTCGCCCGAGGAGGCGCTGCCGGGCCCGGACCGCTCCGCCTCCGGCGTCACGGCACGGCACGCCGTCCTCGGCACGCCTCTTCAACCGCCGTTTCCCGAAGGGGTCCAGACAGCCGTCTTCGCCCTCGGTTGCTTCTGGGGCGCCGAGCGCATCTTCTGGCAGACACCCGGGGTCTACACAACCGCGGTCGGGTACGCGGGCGGGCACACCCCCAACCCGACTTACGAGGAGGTCTGCTCGGGCCGGACTGGCCACGCTGAGGCCGTTCTCGTGGCGTTCGACCCCGACCGGATCTCCTACGCCTCGTTGCTGAAGATCTTCTTCGAGGCCCACGATCCGACCCAGGGCATGAGACAGGGTAACGACTTCGGCACACAGTACCGCTCCGCCATCTACTACGCCGACGAAGAACAGCGGCAGGCCGCCGAGTCGGCGCGCTCCGTGTACAACGAGGCGCTCGCGCGAGCCGGCTTCGGCCCAATCACCACGGAGATGGCGCCCGCCGGCCCGTTCTACTACGCCGAGGAGTACCATCAGCAGTACCTCCACAAGGTTCCGAACGGCTACTGCGGAATCGCCGGGACCGGGGTGACTTGTCCTCTACCAGCCGCGTCCGAAGCCGGTGACACTCTCATGCCTGTGCCCACAACGGACGAGGAATGGCGCCAGCGCCTGACGCCGGAACAGTACGCGGTGCTGCGCCAGGCCGGGACGGAACGAGCTTTCACGGGCGAATACGTCGACACCGAGGATGACGGCGTCTACCGCTGCTCCGGCTGCGGGAACATGGTCTTCGATAGCCGAACAAAGTACCATTCTGGCTGCGGCTGGCCCAGCTTCACCGATGCCGTCTCGCCGGACGCCGTCGAGCTACTGGAAGACCGCTCTCACGGCATGGTCCGCGTGGAAGTGCGGTGCGCGCGCTGTAACTCCCACCTCGGGCACGTCTTCGAGGACGGGCCCAGGGACGCGGGCGGTCAGCGCTGGTGCATCAACAGCGTTGCCCTGGACCTTGACCTGCGCTGAGTCACGGGCGCTGGCCACCGGCACCGCAAGGGGCTCGTTGCCCGACGGCCGCGATTGTGCGCCTGGGCGAGGCAGGTGTCAACGAGGCACCTGGTGCGCCAGGAAGCGCCTGGCTCAGGCGCGACTAGACATGTGGCACTGCTACCGGCGAAGGCCGCTAGAGCCTATGCTGCCCTCTCTAGCCTGAACCTGGCCAGCACAGTTGCGATCGGCGCACGCAGCTCTCCCCATTGGTGCTGACGGGGAACACTCAGCTAGCGCCGCCACCGAGTTTGATCCTGATAACCACCCTGCCCTGCGCCCGCTTTGCCGCCTTCTCCAGGGATATGTGCCTGCCGATGCCCTCATAGAACTCCTGGACAGCTTCCGCCAGGTCTGCGCCCGCGAGTTCTTCCACCCTGCCAACACCGGCTAGATCCTCGCCTCCTATGTGCAGCGCCACGGAACCGCCACCTTTCAAGTTCAACCACCAGGTCCGACCCTTCCGGCTCAGCACTGTGACCTCGTCGCCGCGGCGCACGTAGTTCACTGGGGTCGTGTATTTGCGACCTGTCTTGCGTCCGGTGACTGTGATGAGCATGAAACGGCGACTGAGTAGGCGGTGGAACGGAGAGCGAAGGAGGCGCGATATGAAAGAGTTCGCGATTCGGTTCAGCATCGGGCCTCACCTAGGTCTTCGATCAAGGTGCCGCTACACTTCGGACAGACACTGGCGGGAGCGTCCTGCGTTGGTGAACCTCTCATCGTTTCGATATCTCACATCATCTAGGCCAACGGGGCGTTACTGCGGTTCCCGTGACTGGTCATCCTCTTGGTCGGACGAGGCAACTACCAGATGTTCCGACAGGCAATAGGAGCAAATCTCCGGTCCGTACATCATGTACGCCTTGCAGTCGCGGCACTGTAGCAAGCCCGGCCTGCCATCGAGCGTTTGGCCCCGTCGTTGGTACCGTTCTCTAGGCCTTCGCTCGTCCATAGTCGTAAGGCTCCCTCACATCATGCTGGTCTGTCTCTACTACGTGGATTCCAGGCACCGTGGATTGGTGCGGTGACCTGCCAGCGAACCTGAGCCGCGCGCCTCAGCCGGTGGGCACACCCCGCGACTCGAACCGCCCGACACCGTGCCCCAGGTACCATCGCTCCCCCGTTCCCCTGAGCTTGCGACCCTCGCGGGCAGCTTTGGCTAGTGCCCGATGACAGCGCGGACAGAGCGGCAAGACCTCACGACGCCATGCTGCGGTGTCGTCGGGGTCGCTGTCGAGGCCGGTGAGGGCGAAGCTGATCCCAGCGGTACTGCCGCAGAAGGCCACGCTCCAAAGTCCAAGCGTGGCCGCAGCCAGTGCCAACCGAGAGGCGACGCTATCCGTTGTTAGTGCCCACGAGCCACCGAGGAGCTCCGAACTGAGGCTCACACAGAATGTTACTTGCGCTGAAGCTCAGCAGCGAAGCACTGTAGAATATTGGCGAACACCGAAGAACGCCGCTGAAGGATCGTCATGCCGTACGAGCTCCCACACATGAGGCCACCCAGCGAGGCCCGCTCCCTTCTCATCAGGGTCATGCGAGGCTGTCCCTGGAACTACTGCACTTTCTGCTCGGCCTACAAGGACGTGCCGCGAAAGACGCTGATGCGGTCGGTGGAGGAGGTGAAGAGCGACATCGACGAACTGCGGGCGCATTGCGACGAGATGCGCTACCGGGGTTACGTCGTGGAGCCGAGAGCCGCCTTCCTGGCTGACTCCAACGCGATCATCGTTAAGACCGCTGACTTGGTCCAGATCGTGATCCACCTGCTCGAAGCATTCCCGTCCCTGGGGCGGGTGACATCGTACGGGCGGGCGAAGACAGTGCTGACTAAGGATCTGCACGAGCTACAAGAGCTTCGGAAGGCGGGGCTGAACCGCCTCCACCTGGGGCTGGAGAGCGGCGACGACGGTGTCCTGGAGCGGGTGAAGAAGGGCGCCAACTCTGAACAGATGATCACCGCCGGGCTCAGGGTCAAGGAGGCCGGCTTCGAGCTCTCGGAGTACGTGATGCCGGGCCTGGGCGGCCGGGAGCGCTCACAACAGCACGTGGAGGGCACCGCCCGCGTCCTCAACGCCGTCGACCCGCACTACACCAGGGTCAGGTCGCTCATCCTGGCCCCCGGCACACCGCTTTACCAGGAGCATAGGGAGGGGAGCTTTCAGGCGATGTCAGTGCTGGACCTGACGCGCGAGATAAGGGCTCTGGTGGAACGCTTGGAGATCACCGGTCGTCTTTGCTTCGACCACTTCTCCAATCCCCCCTTCTTGCGACAGGACTGGGAGGGCTACAGGTTCCCCGACGAGAAGGAAGAAGTGCTGTCCACTATCGACAGCGCCCTGGAGATCCAACAGGCGCGCCTGCCGGACGAAAGCTCCGGCCCAGTCATCGGTTCCCAGCTTTGATGGCCTGCGGGGCGGCCGAATCTGATCCGCAGCCAGCGGCAACTAAGAGGCGACACTAAGTTCCCATCGTGTCCGGTGTCAGGCGGTGTATGCTGACGACGAAGCACGCCGGCCCGCTGAAGGGCTCAGGACACGCCGATGCTCCATCTCGCGCGTCGGCTGTCCTTAGGGGCTAAGCCTTCCCTGCTCGAGGAGCCCCTCGGCAATCTGAATGACGTTGAGTGCCGCGCCCTTTCGCAGGTTGTCTGCCACGCACCACAGGTTCAGCCCGTTTTCAATTGTTGGATCTTCACGGATTCGCCCCACCAGCACCATGTCCCGATACTCGGGTTTTCGGACGTCGAGGGGCACGGGGTAGGTACGTTCGTGCGGGTCGTTTCGGGCATTGCTGTCGTTCGGGTCATCGATGACGACAATCCCTGGCGATCTCGATAGAATCTCCCGCGCCTCAGCAGGGCTCAGCTTCCTTTCCGTCTCGATATTGACGCTTTCGCCATGCCCCACCAAGACCGGTACGCGCACGGTGGTAGGACTTATCTTGATGGTGTCGTCCCCCATTATCTTCTGGGTCTCCAACACCATCTTCATCTCTTCCTTGGTGTAGCCGTCGTCAGTGAACTTGTCGATGTGAGGAAAGAGGTTGAATGCTATCGGCCGGGCCAGCACTGTCGGATCGAAGGGAATGCCGTCCAGGGAGTTGAGCGCATGCGGGACCTGATCCAGTAGTTCCTGCTGCGCCTTCACACCCCATCCCGATACACTCTGATAAGTGGACACGACGACCCTGCGGATTCTGGCAGCCTGGTGCAGTGGATGAAGGACCAACACCATCTGGATCGTTGAGCAGTTGGGACTCGCAATGAACCGTGTCTCGGGCGTCGCCGCGTCGAGGTTCACTTCCGGCACGATTAGCGGGACCGCGGGGTCGAGACGAAAGTCGCCGCCATTGTCAACGCAGATGGAGCCCGCCTCGACCGCCTTCTTGCCCCACTGCACGCTTGCCCCCTTGGCTCCTTCCTTTCCTGCGAAGAAGACAACGTCCGCACCGTCGAAAGACTCATCGCTGGTTTCCTCAACCTGAAAGCCCTCCCCGGCAAGCGTTTCGCTGCGCGCCCTTGTGGCGCAAATCCGTGGGGGCCACTGCATAGGAAAGCCACGTTCTCGCAAGATAGAAACGATTTCCTCCCCGACCATGCCCACACCCACGACCGCAACTCTTAGCGACATGCTGACCTCCCCGAGCCGAGACAAGGAGTCTCGTCACTCATGAGAACCTGTCCCAAGACTTGGTTTCATTCTCTTTCACTTAGCAAGAGGAGCGCAACAGCCTGCGTGGCGCTCAGCCCAGGCCAGTGACTGAGGGGGAGCTAACGCTAAGTGTCGCTAGTGTTGGGCCGTAGAACGTCTGCCTAGCGAGCAGAGGGTCTGGAGCACAGTACTGGCAAGCAGGTTGTAGTGTGTATCGATCGCAGCTCTTGCATATCAAGGCTCTGACGTTAGATGCTTCAACCTTCCTCACTTGGCCGCAGGCCTTTAGCATAGCCGGCCTCGGCAGCCGCATCGAGAAGTGTGTTGAGATCATCGACGCTAATGAGGCGGTGATCGGTGGCTTCCGTCGCTGGAGCACCCGCCACGGCGCGACCGGCGATGCGTTGCGTGTCGCGCAGCAGCGGCTCGGCGGCTGCGGCCTGCCGACGAGCGACTGTCGCCTCCTCGGTGGCGGCACCGGCGACTCGTTGGGCTTCCGCCACACCGCGCGCACCCACGCTGTAGCCGAAGACGCCTGCGGCGACGGTGCCAACCGCTGCCAGCGCGGGAGAGAGCACCGCCACGACCTCCGCTGCCTCGAACTCGGTCACTCCAACGATGATCCCAATGCCGCCAAGGAATACCGCGGCGAGAGACGACATGATTATCAATAGCATGACGACATCGGGCCAGTCATACCTTCGTCTTTCTTGCTGAGCAGCGCTCNNTCCCATCCTCCTATCTGAAGAATCTGGACAAAGGGATTTCGCTCGCGTGGGTGCTCCTGAGGCTAGAACCATACTTTCACGGGACAGTGATCGGAGATGTTACGTGTCCAGTTTTGCAGGACCTCGGGGTACCTCTGGAAGCGGAACGGTATCTTGGAGGGCGCCGTGGGTGTCAACGGTCGCTAGCCATGGTCAGACGCCGCGCTACTCCACCCGCACTTCCATCACCAGGCGGCCCCATCCGCCACACCTGACGCCCACGTCGAAGCAGTTTGTCCGGTTGAAGCGGAGGGCGTTGGGGTCGGCGTCGGCGTAGTGTAGCTCGGCAACGGCGTAGATGAGAGGGCCTAGGGCGCCCAGGGCGCCCAGACACATGCGCTCGGGGTTCCTGTCTCTTAGGAGGTTGCCCGCGCCGTCAAAGATGAAGCGGTCGCCCACCTTGTGTTGGCTGTTGCAGCCATGCGACTCCACCACCTCGGCGACGATGGTCTTACTGATGAGTGCTGGGCCTTTCGTCAGGATATCGGCGTTGCGAGGGTTGGCACGGAACAGGGCCATCTGCTCATCGCTGTAGCCCAGGTGCTGCTGGAAGAACTGCCACCTGTCTTCGCTGATTTCCATCTAGCTCCCCTTTCAAGCCGCTCTGGTACCCGCCCGCCGCGATTGTGCCCCTGGCTTGGGCGGGCGTCAACGGGGCGGCGGCCGAAATCTGCCTAGCGATTTCGTTTCGGCCTCAGTACCGATTGAGGAAGGCGTACCAGAGAACATATGCGAAGCCAGCGCAGGCCAATCCAAATGCTCCAAGGATTGAGGCGACGACACACCCGAAGACTACGCCAGAGGGAGGAGAGTACAACCACGTTGCGTCTGCGTCATGATTCCCCATCCCCTCTGTGATGAGCGAATATGCACCCATGCCGCACGCAGCCAGAAAGGCCGCTGTCAGCAGGGTGAATATGGCCGCAAACATCACTGTGAGAGTAGCCCCCATCCTACGCTCCCGGCTTAGCCCTCTGCGCTGTAGCCAGTAGACCTAGGGGGCGCCGCTCGGACTGTGGGGACACTACTGCTGGAACAGTCGGCCTCGGGGCGGCGCTGACCATCGAGAGCAGCAGCGCTCTGCAGATCTGGCACCCGCAAACCTTGATCGCCATCGCGTTTCTTCTTCTCGTCTACTCCTTCCATCGGTCTCCATGCTCTCAGGGACTGAGGCCGCTGCCATGGTGCGGCTGTACCAATCTGCAGCTGACAGATGCACCAACCGAGATCTTCGCCCGGCGGCGCTGGCTGGGGTAGGTGCGCGTCTACAGTCGTGCCGGGGGTCGTAGTCTCATTCACTTTCCAGTTCGAAACTCAGTGACATCAAGGGCACATGTTGCTGAGCGCCGAAGACGTCGGTGTCGCCTGGGGCCGCGGAACTGACCCATCGCTTGATGGAGATCTTCAGGGCCTCGGCGGGCTCGAAAAAGGTGACCTCCAGAATGTCATCCTCAGCGACGCGGTAGAGCTCGGCCAGACTGGCCTTGGTGATGACTCCGGCGTCTCGCACCTTCCGGAAGATCTCCCCTTCCTTGAAGAACACGTCAAGCGTGAGCACAAAAGGCCCCGCGTTCTTGCTCCGCACAACAGTGGCAAGGTCAGCCAGGCAAACGGTTGATTCAGTCATTGCCCGACCTCGGCCACCTGGATGGGGAAGTGGATGAGAGGGTCGTCCACCTCCATGAGGTGGTAGACGCTGAAGCGGTGGACAGGCCCGGCCGGGATATCCTGCGGCGAGAAAGGAAACGCCAAGTTGCCGGCGGTCGAAGTCCTTCCGGGGAAGCCGCAGTGCAGGACTTGGGCGTGAGCGAACATACAGATGCTGCTCGCCTGCTCCTGGGTCGAGGCGACGGCTTCAATGAGCAGACCGACCTCGTGCGGTAGCGAACTCTCGGCCTCAAGGGGCCCCATCACGCCGTCCCTTCCGTAGACCCTGAAGTGCAGCTCCCATCGCGCGTGGCCCGGATCGCCAAACTGCTCGGCGGTCCTTGTCCGGGTGGCCTCCAGCATTTCGTCGAGATGGGCCAGGGCCGCCGGGTCACGCACACCGGCAATGCAGATAGTCCTGTAACCGACGAGTTCGGCGCCCTCGAGCTTGACGCGGTAGACGGGGTCTTCGACAAACTTGCTGCCGGACACCCGCACGCGGCGCTCGGTCTCCTGGTCGAAGCTCACCCCTCGCAGATCAACCGTACCGCCGGGTTCATGCAGGCGCCAGGGATCGGCAGCCTCATAGAGGCTGTGGGCCGCCACCGACCTGACTGTGCATCTGCGGTCTGGGTTCATGGGCTCAACCAGGAAATAGTCCTGCCTTATCGTCCCCAGGATGACATCTCCGCCGCTTCCCGGCTCCGCTGCTATGGCCCCGCACTCCAGTATCTTTCCCATATGGATGGACAGGCCCTTGTCGAACCCCTTGAGGATGGGCAACGCCGCGAACATGCCCGGGTCGCTCGCCCGGCCGGCAACGATCACCTGGGCGCCCTCTTCAAGGGCGCGAACAAAGGGCTCTACCCCCATCTGCGCCACTATGCGCACTGACCGGTCGACGTCCTCGGGCGACAGCTGGGCTACCGGGCCTAGCGGCGTCACTTTCCCCTGTCGGAGTTTCTCCTTGACCAGCGACCGGTCGATCTCGGCGTGAATCAGGGCCATTGGGAACTTCAGCCTCTCCTGTTCGGCGATTCCCCTAACCAGAGCGGCGATGCTCATCACGTGTAGGTTTCCGCCCGCGCCGCCGGCCGAGCCGATGATGAGGGGTATCCGAGCTTCCAGGGCGGCCTTGATAAGCGGCCTCAGGTCCGTGTACATGGTCCGGGCGAACTGGGCCAGCCTGCCGCCTCCCTCGCCCGGGTGGATACCGAGAAAGTACGGCCCGGGGTCCGTCGAGCCGGCATCGACCGCGATGGC
>JABAOF010016087.1_pt6 | contig 10292 bp, 8 predicted proteins | sample 7062171 | NCBI WGS metagenome assembly JABAOF01 (sample SAMN14538628, study PRJNA623070) | marine sediment metagenome | biome: marine biome [ENVO:00000428]; feature: marine pelagic biome [ENVO:01000023]; material: deep marine sediment [ENVO:00002113] | place: India: Gulf of Khambhat ... | reverse complement strand
CCTTAGAATCCTTTAATAAAGCCGTAGAATTAGATAAAACCAATGGCTTGATTTATTATTTTTTAGGAAGAACTTATCAAAAATTAGAAAATAAAGACCAAGCAATTTCAAATCTCGAAAAAGCCATTGACTTAAAATACGGCGGCGATGAAGTTAAAAAAGAATTAGAAGAACTTAAATAAATCCTCAATAAAATCCTCATTTTTCAATTTTCAAATTTCCAAAATAATTAAAATCTTCAGTTTTTCTGAAGATTTTTATTTTAGAATTTGTTATTTGGAACTTGGAATTTGTTTAGAAATTAGAAATTTTACCTGTTATTCTTTGACCACTCTCCAAATTTCATCAATAGTGGTAATTCCTGATAAAACCTTTTGTAAACCATCTTGTTCAATGGTAAGCATTTTTTGTTCTACAGCTTTTTCATTAATTTCACTAACTGTAGCGGAGTTTAAAACCAATTCCTCAATTTCATCGCTCATCTCCAAAACTTCAAAAAGACCGATTCGCCCTCTGTAACCAGTATTGTTACAATTAATACAACCTTTACCTCGCCATAACTTGAAATTAGAATTTTCTATTTTAAATTTTGCCAATCTTTCTTGAATCTCTTTTTTAATTGATTCAGAAGGTTGGTATTCCTCTTTACATTTAAGGCAGATTCTTCTTACCAGTCTTTGAGAAATAACAATATTAATGGCATCAGTTACCAAAAATGGCTTAATGCCAATGTCAACTAATCGAGGCAAAGCTCCGGCAGCATCTATAGTGTGTAAAGTCGATAAAACTATATGTCCAGTTAAAGCAGAATGAACTGCCATATCAGCAGTTTCATAATCTCTAATCTCACCAATCATTAAAACATCAGGGTCTTGACGTAAAATAGATTTAAGTCCTGTTGCGAAATCAAAATCAACTTTAGGATTAACTTGACTTTGAGAAATTCCTGGTAAATTATATTCAATTGGGTCTTCCAAAGTAATAATTTTTCGTTCTGATCGATTTAATTTTTGTAAAATGGCGTACAAAGTGGTAGTTTTTCCAGAACCAGTAGGACCTGTAACTAAAGTCATACCGCAAGGTGAAGTAATTGATTTTTTTACTTTTTGATAATTTGTATCTGTAAGTCCGAGTTGATCTAAATTTAAAGCGACTGCTTCTTGATCAAAAAGTCGCATCACTACATTTTCTCCCCAAACTGTTGGTAAACTAGAGACTCTAATATCGATTCTTTTTTCACCAATTTTAATAAAAAATTTTCCATCTTGAGGAATATTAGTGATATCCATTTTCAATTTAGCTAAAAATTTAATCCGAGAAATCACGGAATGATAAACTGAGCTCGAAAATGAAGCTACATCTTGCAAAATTCCATCAATTCGATACCGAATTCTAACTTCTGTTTCAGTAACTTCAATATGAATATCAGAACTTTGAGTTTTTACTGCCCCAGCTAAAATAATATCTACCAATTTAGTGGTTGCTACTTGACTAATTTTATTTTTTAATTGGGTTAGGTTTTCAATTTCTGAAGCAAATTGCTTTCCTTCTTTTTCACTAATATCCACACTACTCTGTTTTGACTCATGATGAACTAATAAACTGTAAGATTTTTGGGCAAAATCAATAGAACTTTTAGAAGCTAAAGAAAGAGAAAACAAGAAGTCACTTGAATCTTCTAGAATTTTTAAAGCCTTTTGAATTTCTGGATTTTGAGGCTCTAAAGCAGCTACTTTTACATTTTTACCACTTTTAGTATAAGCAATAAGATTATATTTCTTTACTAATTCTTCTGGAATAATTTCTAAAATTTCTGGTTTTAAGGGATAGGTGATTAAATTAACATAGTCAAAACCTAACTTTGCTGCCTTCTGAATTACTTTTTCTTCTTCTTCTTGATGAACAATATTAGAAATTGCTTGTTCCATCTGCTCTGCTGTCTGCGGCTTCAAAATTTCTTTTTTCTGACTCCCATCAAGGTCAGTATAGTCTGTTTTTTTTATTTGAGTATTTTGATCCATAATTTTTTTGTTCTTTTGTTTTTTAGTTCTTAAGTTTTTATGTTAATCATAAATTATTTAATTTTAGAAGAACCCCTCACTTCGCCTCGCTAGCGGGGCTTCGTTCGAGAACCTTGAAATGAAATAATTTCTATCAAAATTATTTCATTATAGCATTTTTTAAACCAAAAGTCAAGAGAAAATTACATAAATTAAAATACCAACCTTTAGAAATGGTTGATATTTTAATTACTGATATTTAAATGGCTTCCATTAACTTAATTATATATTGATCAACAGGAGCAAAATCGTCGGTCAATATTGGCATATCATTGGAAATTTCTTTGGTCCATAAATGTTTAAGATAACCATCAAATTCTTTATTTTGACTTGTCCATAAAGGTTTTTGATTCGATTTTATTGCCACCAAAATCAAATTCTGAACTTGAAAACCCTGTTGTGAATTATCAACCGGCAAAATATAAATTTGAGGAAAAACCTCTTTGTAAGTAGCATATTCAGCCCGCAAAAATTGCCCTCTTGGTCCNNAATTACGCCGCTATCATTTAAAACATCGTACAATTTTTGGACTGTTTCTTTGCTAGTCAGATAATAAGGTAAAGAATAATAAGAACGGAAAACATCTAAATAAATAACATCATATTTATTGTTTGTTCTATTAATAAAGGTACGACCATCTTCATGATAAGTGTTAAGTCGAGGATTGTCTTTCAAGCCAAAATATTTTTGAGCCAAAGTGGTAAATTTAGGATCAATTTCTACTACATCGATTGTGGGATTTTGATATCTTTTTAGATAGTCTTTGGGAAATGAATAACCTCCGCCTCCAATAAATAAAGCTTTTTTAAATTCAGGGTTAAAATGTTTAGCTAATCGATAGTATTTAGTATATTCGAAAACTAATTCATTATCCTTATCTAAAAACATAGCAGATTGCAATTCCTTTAAACCGGTAAGTAAAATGCGGATTGGTCTTCCTGTTTTTTCGTCTTTACTTTCATAAATTAAAGCTCGGTTATATTGAGTATCAATGTCAATTACTCCTTTTCTAATTAATAACTCATTTTGGATATTAATAAATCCAAAAGATAAAATAAGTAAAATAATAGTTATTATTCGGGATTTTATAAATTCTTGAAAAAAAGCTAAAGCAGAAGTTAAAACCAAAATAATGGCTAATAAAATAATAATTTTAGTACTACCGAAATGAGCAACAAGAAAAAAACCAGCTAAAAACGTGCCAATAATACTACCGATAGTAGAAACAGCACTTATTTTTCCTACTATTGCCCCTGAAGTATTTACACTCTGCATTTTTAATCTTGCAGCATAAGGTGAAACCATTCCTAAAAGAATACTTGCCGGAGTAAATAAAAAAATTGTGGCAATAACTGCCCCAATCCGAATATCAGAAATATTTTGAATAAAGATTAGTATTGGTTCTTTTATTAAAACTATTATTCCTGTAAATATAGCTGAAAGAAGAATTATGAAAGAAAAAAATTTTATATCAGGTTTTCTATCTGCTATTTTTCCACCCCACCAATATCCTAAACTTAAGCTGCCTAGAATAATTCCAATAACGCTAGTCCAAACAAAAATAGAAGTCCCCAAATAGGGAGCCAAAACTCTAGAGCCGACTAATTCCAAAATCATAACTACAGCTCCGCAAATAAAAACAATTATTTCCAATAGATATTTTTTCATGAGTAAATTTTGATAATTTGCTTAGAGATTTCGAATGTAAGTCGAGTGGCGGTGGGAGGAGGATTCGAACCTCCGTCCCGATAAAATCGGGAACCTGTTTTCGAGACAGGCCTGTTCAACCACTCCAGCATCCCACCTTTAATTTTTGGCATTTTGAATTTTGAATTTTTATTTTATTTCATGGTGCCCCGAGAGCGAGTCGAACGCTCAACCTCCGGCTCCGCAAGCCGATGCTCTATCCATTGAGCTATCGGGGCGCTCTCTGTATTGCCTGTCCGCCATAGCTTCAGCGAAGGCGGGGGCTTACGAACGCAAAATTAAAAGTGCTTTACAGCACTTTTACTATAACAGATTAGAATCTGTTTCATCAAACTCTTGTTTGATATAACAAATCTCTGATTTGTTTCAAGGTTCTGCGAAGCAGGTTCTTATATAGCAAATCTGTATCTTTAAAATCATTTAATTTGATATAGCGCTTTGCGATATATTAAACAAAGTTTGCTATAAAATTATTTCATTAATTAAAACTTTATCCACCTTGAAAATTTATCAATCAAATCGTCTTCTCTACCTTCCTGTTCTGGTAAATATTTTTTCAAAATTTCCCTTAATTTTTGAGAATCTATATCTTGTAATTGAATCTTTAAAATGGGAAGTAATTTTCTTAATGATTCTAAATTTAAAGTTTTGACATCTGTGGTATCAATAATCCAAAAGGATTTTATTTTTGAATAAGGGAAAAAGTTTTTGCCAATTTTTACCCCTTTATTGGAAATGGAATGTTCCCGTAATTCAGGTCGAATTTGGGTAAATCTAAAAAGGGCTATTGCTGCAGCAACAAAAGCAGCTGCCATCAACCATTGTTTAACAATAATAGCATATACAACTAAAAGACCCATTATTACCCCAGCTCCCAAAAACCATAATTGGCTTTTTTCATAATGAACATATTCCGGAGCAGTCCAAGAAAGGAAAATTTTTTCTGGCTCTTCTTTGATTTCTTCTTTAGATTCTTCTTTTTTTGGTCCTTCTATTTCTGATGATTTTTCTTCTTCTTCTTTTTCTTTAGGTTGATTTTGTTTTGCTGATTCTTTTTTGGGCATAAAAACCTCCGAAAATTACGAATAAAGGCTAGTTTAACTGCAAATTTATCGCTTATTAAAATTAAACTGATTATATTATATCAAAGTGATATTCTGTAAGCAAAATTAAATGATTTTGTACATGGCGGTGAGGGTGGGATTCGAACCCACGTGGCGGCTTTTAGACCACCGACGGTTTAGCAAACCGTTCCCTTAAACCACTCGGGCACCTCACCAGAATTAACTTATAACTTATCACTAATAACTAAATTAATTTTAATTAATGTTGTAAGTTATCTGTTGTTAGTCAGTAGTTAATATGTGGCGGTGGGGGTGAGATTCGAACTCACGGTCCCCGTAAAGAGACAACAGTTTTCAAGACTGCCCCGTTAAACCACTCCGGCACCCCACCTCAATTTAATTAGAAGGATCCTTCGCTTCGCTCGAGGATTTTGGAATAAAACTTACAATTTCATTATAAGAACCTTGCTCCGCAAGAACCTTGAAATGAAATCTTACAATTTCATTATAACAAAATTAATGCCGCGCCAAAACCAGACCCCAGATTTGGCGGGCTCCGGCACCTCTCAACTCTTTAGCGCATTCGTTTAAAGTAGCGCCTGTGGTGCAAACATCATCAATTAACAAAACTGTCTTCCCTTTCAAATTTTCTCCCTGGTATAAAAAAGCTTCTTTAACATTCCTGTGGCGCTTTTGTCCTTTTAGTTCAATTTGAGGCCGAGTATTTTTTATTCTCAACAAGTCGGTGTTAATTTTAAATCCAAATTCTTCTTTTAATTCTTTTGCCAAAAGTGTCGCTTGATTAAATCCTCTAAAAACTTCACGTTTCTTGTGGAGTGGGACCGGAATTAAAATTTTCTTGCCTTTTGGCAAATTTTCTCTTAAATAACTACGCAATAAAGTTGATAGAGGTTGAGCTAAATGAAAAATAAAATTATATTTATAAGCATGGATTGCTTCTTTTAAGGGACCTTCGTCATAATAGGCCGTCACCATAATTCCTGTCAAAGCAGTTTTTCTCCGACACCTGGAACAAAATTCGCCATGAATTGTAATTTTATTACAATATGGACAAACTGGTGAACTTACTTTAACAATTTTAGAAAAGCAACTTTGACATAACCAGATTTCCTCTTTACCGCAACCAACACAGAAAATTGGAAAAAGTAAATCTAAAAATGATTTTTTAATTTTGGAAATTTTTAAATTCATAAGGAAGAAGTTAAATTTTTTCAAATTAATTCTACAACTTTTGCTTGTCAATTAAAACAAAATATTATATAATTAATATTGTCTGAATTCATTTTAATAATTTAAGGAGGGAATTGTGGCAAAAAAAATAACTTTTTTTGGGAAAAACAAAGAAAAAACAACTCCTGAAGAAACAGCTGACGAGTGGTTGGGAGAAGAAGGAAATATGGAACAACTCGATGTTGATGTTTACCAAACTGAAAATAATATTGTTATTGTAGCTCCAATGGCTGGAGTTGACCCAGAAAAAGTTGAAATTAATATTTCTGATGATACAGTCACAATTAAAGGAGAAACAGTTCAAGAAAGTAAGATAGAAAAAGAAAATTATCTCTCCCAAGAATGTTTTTGGGGGATTAAATCAAGAACAATTATTTTACCTACTCAAGTAGCTTTAGAAAAAGCATCGGCAACTTTCAAAAATAGTGTTTTGACTATCACTTTGCCAAAAGCCAGTAAAGCTCGAACTAAAACCCTCAAAGTAAAGGTTTTAAGTTAATTCACGTTTTACAACAAAAAAGTTTTTATACAAACTGAAATAACAACCTCATTTTGAGGTTTTTTGTCTTTAACATTTCGTATATTACACTCAAGGTTAAAATATTAAATTAATTTAGGAGGCGAATGAATGCTTTGTGAAAAATGTAAACTTAGACCAGCTTCGGTAACAGTAATGCAAACTTCAGACGGAAAAACTAAACGAGTTCACTTATGTAACGCCTGCGCTGAAGAACAGGCCTTTTTTGGCGATTCCTTGTTTGGCTCCTTCTTTTCTGATCCTTTCTTTTCTTCTTTTTTTGGTGCTCCAAAAATCAGAGAAGAAGAAAAAATAAATATTTTTGATTATTTTTCTGACCGAGCACAAACTGTTATTAGTAAAGCAGAAAATACAGCCAAAAAATTTGGCTCATTATATATTGATACCGAACATCTCCTTTTAGGGCTGCTTGATGACAAAGTAATTTTAAAAATTTTAGGAAAAATTAAATTAAAACCAGAAAAACTAAAAGAAGAACTTCAAGCAAATATAAAAAAAGAAAAACCGATTGAAATTGAAACTACTCTATCACCAAGAGCCAAAAAATCCTTAGAATTAGCTTTTGAGGAAGCTCGAAACTTTGGGCATCACTATGTTGGTCCAGAACATATTTTACTAGGTCTTTCTCTTGAAGGCGAAGGATTGGCTGCTCAAACTTTATCTAATGAAAAAACTGATTATTCTAAAATAAAACAAGCAGTAGTGGAGCAGGTTGGTCTGGGTGATGAACATGGAGTTCTTCCTCAAATAGAATCAAAAACTCCCACTTTAGATGAATTTAGCAAAGACTTAACCAAATTAGCCCAGGAAGGAAAATTGGATCCGGTAATTGGGAGAAAAGAAGAAATTAATCGAATTATCCAGATTTTATCTCGGCGCACTAAAAATAATCCAGTTTTAATTGGTGATCCTGGAGTTGGAAAAACTGCTATTGCCGAAGGTTTAGCTCAAAGAATCGCCAAAGGCAACGTTCCAGAAGTTTTGAAAAACAAAAGAGTTGTGGCTTTGGACCTATCTGCCATTGTTGCTGGAACGAAATACCGAGGTGAATTTGAAGAACGGTTTAAAAAAGTAGTAGAAGAAATTTTGGCTACCTCTCGAGAAATAATTCTTTTTATTGATGAACTTCATGTTCTTGTTGGAGCTGGTGGAGCTGAAGGTGCTATTGATGCTTCTAATATGATTAAACCTCCTTTAGCTCGTGGTGATTTGCAGTGTATTGGCGCTACTACCGTTTCTGAATACCGAAAATATATTGAAAAAGATGCCGCTTTAGAACGTCGATTCCAACCTGTTTTAGTAGAAGAACCTTCGGTTTCTGAAACTATTGAAATTTTGCAAGGACTAAGAGATAAATATGAAGCTCATCACCGAGTTAAAATTTCTGATGAAGCTATTATAGCCGCTGCTAATCTTTCAGACCGATATCTAACTGACAGATTTTTACCTGATAAAGCCATTGATTTAATTGATGAGGCAGCAGCTAAAGTTCGACTTTCTATTATTTCGACCCCTGAAGATTTAAAGGAACTTGAAGAAAAAATTAAAAATAAGGAGCGAGAAAAAGAAGCAGTTGTCAAAGCCCAAGATTTCAGAAAAGCAACAGTTTTAAAAGAAGAAATTTTAAAACTTAAACAAGAAATAGAAGAAAAATCAAAGGGTTGGAAAAAAGAAAAAGGAATTGATGTTTCAGACGTTACTGCTTCTGATGTAGCTGAAATTGTCTCCTCTTGGACCAAGATTCCTTTAACCTCATTAGCTGAAGAGGAATCAGAAAAACTTCTAAAATTAGAAAAGAAATTACACCAAAGAGTCGTTGGTCAGGATGAAGCTATTATTGCTGTTTCAGAAGCTATAAGAAGAGGTCGATCTGGTTTAAAACATCCAGCCCGTCCCATTGGTTCTTTTATCTTCTTGGGACCAACTGGAGTTGGTAAAACTGAATTGGCTAAAGCCTTGGCCTGTGAACTTTTTGGCTCTGAAGAAGCTATGATTCGACTTGATATGTCTGAATATCAAGAAAAACACACTGTTTCTCGCTTGATTGGAGCACCACCCGGTTATGTTGGTTTTGAAGAAGGAGGACAATTAACTGAAGCGATTCGCAGGAAACCTTACTCTGTTATCCTTCTTGATGAAATTGAAAAAGCTCACAGTGAAGTTTTTAATGTTCTTTTGCAAATTTTAGACGATGGTAGGTTAACTGACGGGAAAGGAAAAACCATTGATTTTAAAAATACTGTTATTATTGCCACCTCAAATTTAGGAGCGGAAATGATAAATTCCGGATTAAAGAAAGAACAAACCGAAAAAGAATATGAAGAAATGAAGCAAAAATTAATGAGTTTGTTACATACTTCATTTAGACCAGAGTTTTTAAACCGTATTGATGAAATTATTGTTTTCCATCCTTTAACAGAGAAAGAAATTAAAGAAATTATTACGTTACAGCTTTCAGAGCTTAAAAAGAAACTTCAGGCTCAAAAAATTTCCCTCGAGATTACAGACAAAGTCAAAGAAAAAATTGCTACCGAAGGATTCGATGCTCATTTTGGGGCCAGGCCCTTGCGCCGAGCAATCCAAAAACAAATTGAAAATCCTCTTTCTTCTCTTCTGATAAAGGGCGAATTTAAAGAAGGCAATAAAATTAAAGTTAACCTAGAAAACGGGAAAATTATTTTCAAGAAAAGTTAATTAATTCTTATGAAAAGAAAACTCCAAATCGAGGTTAGAGGTCTGGTTCAAGGAGTATTTTTTAGACGAGATACTCAAAATGAAGCTTTGTCTTTGGGTCTTTTTGGTTATGTCAAAAATTTAGAAGATGGTAGAGTGGAAATTATCGCTGAAGGAGAAGAAGAAAATTTAAAAAAATTAATTGCTTGGCTTAAAAAAGGTCCAAAATTTGCCAAAGTTGAAAATGTAGAAACTTTCTGGAGTAATTTTGAAGATGAATTTTCTAATTTTGAAATCCAATTGTGAAACTTTGAATTTTTGTTATGTTATAATAAAAGAAATTTAAAAACCTTAGTTTTATCAGGGTTAATTTTTTAGAAGGGTGTTTGACCTTCTAGGAGAAAAATTGTGGAAATAAAAAAAGCTGTTATTCCTGCTGCCGGTCTGGGAACCAGATTTTTGCCAGCCACCAAAGCTTCTCCCAAAGAAATGCTTCCCATTGTTGACAAACCAATTATTCAATACGCAGTTGAGGAAGCTATTGCTGCTGGAATTAAAGAATTTATCATTATTACAGGCCGTGGCAAAAGAGCTATTGAAGACCACTTTGATTATTCCTTTGAATTAGAGCATAATTTACAGAAAAATGGGAAACTCGACAAATTAGAATTACTGAACGGGATTCAAGAAATTTCTGATTTGGCGAGTTTCATTTATATTCGCCAAAAAGAACCTTTAGGTTTGGGACATGCCATCTATTGCGCCAAAGATATAATCGATAATGACGAAATGTTTGCCATTATTCTGCCGGATAATATCACTGATAGCAAAATGCCTTGGTTAGTTCAAATGATGCGAGTTTACAAAAAATACCAAAAGCCGATTTTGGGTTTAAAGGAGGTTCCCGAAAACCACCTTTCCCGATACGGAATTATCAAACCAAAATTAGTTAGTAAAGATACCTGCCAAATTTTAGATATCATTCAAAAACCAAAAACA
>JABAOF010031554.1_pt1 | contig 10296 bp, 9 predicted proteins | sample 7062171 | NCBI WGS metagenome assembly JABAOF01 (sample SAMN14538628, study PRJNA623070) | marine sediment metagenome | biome: marine biome [ENVO:00000428]; feature: marine pelagic biome [ENVO:01000023]; material: deep marine sediment [ENVO:00002113] | place: India: Gulf of Khambhat ... | reverse complement strand
CCTGTTTTTGATAAGGGAGATCGTAGAAGGGGAGTTCTCCCTTTTTTCTTTTTGATGCGAGCGTATTGTGGATCTCAACGGTTTTACCTGTGTAGGATTCCAATTCTTCTATTGATAACGACGCCGAACTGGTTATTCTATCGAATAGTACATTGTTGTAGTCATATAAGATCGGCTTTTTGAGCATTGAGCTTCTCCCTATAAAGAGTTTTTCGATCCGCAAGAGTTATTTTAATATTATAATAAAACCACTTCTGATACTCCTATCAATATAAAATTTAATAGTCTGGAAAAGATTTATATTTGTATCCTCAATCTCAATACCGCCTCCTCTAAACTGGTGAACATTGCAATTTCTTGAATGTAATCTGTAATTATAGTATTCTAACCGCAAATGAAAAAGTGGTTTATTCTCATAGTGTTCCTTGTTTTTGCTGTTTCTCCCATTATTGCTGAGAGTAGATTGATCGTTTACTATATCCTTCCACAGGGTTTACCCTACAGTAGTCCCGATTTTAATGCGAAAACGGATCAAAATGTTTTGCTCCGTTTTGGTGATGAGCTTACAGTCATTGAAAAAATCATTATTAATGGAGTACCATGGTACAGATGCGCCAGAGGATTGTACTATTTTTATTTACCCGAAATGCATATAACACACAAGTCACACCCCCTTCGTACAGATCAGAATGGTAACATTACCATTGGGACCGGTATGATTGACAGAGAACATCCAGTACCGCTTGATTACAAACCGGATGATCTGGTTCGTATTTTACCGAGCTACAAGGCTCAGGGATACGATTGGCGTGAACTCTTACTCAGAAGGGAGGCGGCGAGAGTATTTGAGCGACTCATAGACAATGCCCGGAAGGACGGAGTATTTATCGGTATACTATCAGCTTATCGTGATGCAAGGTATCAATCGCGGCTCTATTCGAATGCAATTCGTCGTTACGGCATTTATCAGATTCGAGTTGCTAAGCCAGGTCATTCGGAACATCAGCTAGGAACGGTTTGCGATCTCACCTCAGATGAGATAAACAGTAATTTATCGCGTGAGTTTGAACATACAGTAGCTTTTCAGTGGCTTATGGAAAACATCTCAGATTATGGAATCATCCTTTCATATCCAAAAAACAGGATAAGGATTACCGGCTATATCTATGAGCCCTGGCATTTTAGGTATTTTGGTGATACGCTAATAATTAGTGACAAACGAAGAAAGAGTTTCTTGCTAAATCACTAAAAAGTCTCTCTGCATTTAGATAAATTATCATATTATCGGAAGCTTCTCGATGATGTAAATAGATTAAGCCCATGGATGAATAACTGAGTTGTGTGTAATTAGATACTTGCCGAAACGATGATTTTGTATTTTAATTAATATGATTTAATTTTACCTTACCGTGGAGAACGCTTGTGAGTAGAAATCATCACAAGAGATACAAGAAATATCGCAACTATAAAACAAAAAAAGAGCAGGCATTCAAAACTCCCTGCCCTATTTGCAATAGACCCCTCAATATGGCCATTACAGCAATTCAGCACAAAGAATCCGGAAAAAAGGCGCATTTTGACTGTATTTTGAAAGAGTTGAAAAAATCGTATCAGTTAAATCAAAAAGAGGAGATGTACTACCTCGGTGGTGGTGCTTTCGGAATTATAGAAAGGGTAAAAGGAAAGAATTCGCTTGGATTTGTTATCAAGCAGAGATTCCAGTATGAAAACAGAGAGTGATGTGCAGCCTCGAGGTATAGGTTAACTCGCCATCTAAATTCCACCTTGTTTACAGTATAATGAGTATTATTGTTTTTTATTAATTTATCCAAAAGTATGAGTAGAATTTGAAATACCATAAGGCAATCTTACATCCAAACAAACTAAGGGTATTTCGTTTTTAAAAGTAGCCGTATTAGATTTACAAATAATTGAGCACTCTGTTCTATTTTTCGAAAAATATTATTGGAGGGGTATTACAATGGTGACAAACAAAACCATTGCTTTAGCTGCTTTTATTGGCGTAGTATCAATGTCCTTTGGCATCGGCTTTGCCATAAATTCTCAGGCGTCAGTTGCACCTCCAGTCGGGGCATTGCCAATGACTGTTGTTAATATGAGTTGGTCGCTTGTATTCTTTTTCATGCTTAAAAATGATATGCGGTTTGGCTATGCCGGAGCGATTGTAGTTGGAATATCAATGGCGCTCCTACCCATTTTAGTATTTATGGGTAAGTTTGGTCCAGCTCCAGCAGTTGTACCCGCCCACTATTTTGGTGTTTCCACTGACATAATTCTAGGTATTATTTTGGTGGCGACTGGCATTCGCGGTTTGTCACATAAACCTGAAAGCACTTAAATGAAGTACTCCATATAACGCTAAAAGACCGGTATCGAGTTATTGAAAGCTGACAAAGAATACCTTTGGTTTACGCGTATATCCCTGATAGTCAAACAAAGACCGGTAAGACCAGTAAAATGAGCGAAATTTAATGGTGATCAGAGAGGAAATTACAATGTATACATTGGTCAGAAAGAACGCCTAATCGTAACACTTACTCATGAACATGTTATATATTGCATGTATTTGTTGGCATGGATGCCGGGTCCTGGAAGCGTTTTTTTAAGTCAAAACTGCAAGTTTGTTGCACCTGTGTTTATTGTAGACACAATTAAAGATCAAAGTAAACTGGCAAACTGGTGAAAAGGTTTTTGAAAATGAGGCCCGTTGCTATACATTCACCACAATTTAGTGAAATTGAGATTAAAATATTAAACCATAATCCATCTTTCTAACGGTATTTCTAAGTATAACCCTCCTACTTTTCCACCGCCTATATATTTCTTTTCATCAATGCACCAGAAGAAAAACTCGAGGAAACGCTTCATGAACAGAGTATCCAGCCATAAAGTTGGAAAGAGTGGATTAGTCCGTATATTTGTTTGATAATCGACACAGCTGAGCATCGAGTGTTGGTTGATACTGGTGCAACTTGATATTTAGCGATGATTTCTTTGAAGCTTCAGATGAAATCTGTTCAACTCCTGCTCTTGTTTCAGGTAACACGTACTATCTGTTAATTGGGGAATGAAATGATATGGCGGAAACATTTACGCTGACAATTGCTTTTCCATAGTTCCTATTTATAACCTGTTATTTGGTTGAGTCTACTACCGCCAGTAGAATGTCTCGATTTATCCTGAGTCCGTTCTGCATCTGGTTTCTGTACAATAGGAATTTTAATAATCCCAATAATAGTAGCCCTTGACAAAATTAAAAATAATTAGAGGATCTATATATAAGCATTAAAGTTATTACTCATATCAATTCGTTTTTTATATTTAATGAATGTCGCAATTGTAATTAAGCGTTTCCTATGCAGGATTTTTTGCATGGATTATGTGCATTGCATTTAATAGGATTCTATCCAAATACAGAGAGTTAAAGTAATCTTTTGAATGAAAGGAGGAATGTCATGAGAAGAATATTTTTCATAATTATTAGTTTTGTAATACTTATTACCCCGCTGACAATCAAGGCTGCCGGAAAGGCGGAACTAGGGGATCTGCCGAGCGCTCCAGTGGAAATTTACTGGGATAAAGATGGAATACCCCATATTTACGCAGATACAATGGAGGATCTATTATATGCCCAGGGTTACGTTCATGCCAAAGACCGTTTCTGGCAGATGGAGTTTTGGAGGCGTATTGGCTCAGGAAGACTTGCTGAGTTTTTTGGAGATGCCGTACTTGGAATAGACATCTATATACGAACCGTTGGGTTCAGACGGATAGCGGAGCTGGAATACGCCAAGCTTGATGGGGAAACCAGGCGCTTTCTTGATGCCTATGCCGCAGGAGTCAACGCTTATATTTTAAACCGCAAACCTTCCCGGCTTGGCAGTGAGTTCCGATTACTAAAACTGCAGGGGGTGGAATTTGAAATCGAGCCCTGGACCCCGGTTAACTCTCTTACCTGGTTAAAGGTCATGGCTGAGGACGCCGGTGGTAACATGCAAAAAGAGCTTTATACTATTGACATCGTCAGGACCGTTGGTATTGAAATGACCAAGGATTATTTCCCGGACTACCGGTATGATGAAATGCCTGTTATCGTAGATGACAGCGAGATCACCTTTTCAGGCAAGCCACGTAAACACGACGGTCTCACTGCATTGACAGAAGAGTACATATCACTTCTTCTCGGTCTCAACACCAGTCTTGTGGGGGGTTTTGATCCTTTTACTCCACTGGCATTTGGAAAGGGTGAAGGAGTCGGGACCAATGCATGGGTCATTTCAGGAGACCTGACAGCGACGGGTAAACCTCTTTTGGCCAACGATCCGCACCTCGGGATTCAGATGCCCTCGATGTGGTACGAGATTGGCCTGCACAGTAAGACAGGCAGTGGGCCGGATGGAACCGAGCCTTTTAATGTACGCGGTTATTCTTTTGCGGGTGTGCCCTGGATCATTCTCGGACACAACGACCGAATCGCCTGGGGAATGTCATTCATGAGCGCGGACGTGCAGGATCTTTACATAGAGAGGATAAATCCTTACAATCCGAACCAGTACGAAGTAAATGGGCAGTGGGTGGATATGGAAATCCATCGCGAGGAGATCTCAATTAAAAAACAGGATGAGCCCTATGTTTTACTGGTCCGGAGCACACGGCACGGGCCGATCGTAACGGATCATGGATCGTTGATGAGCGCAAACAGCTTTGATATAGTCCCCCAGAAGAATTTTCCCGAGAATCTTGAGCTCAAAGCGCTGTCTCTTCGCTGGGTAGCTCTTCAGCCGCTTGAGAACATCAAAATGCTTCTTTTATTAAACAGAGCCCGGAACTATGAGGAGTTCCGAGAGGCCACACGCTATTTCACTTCTCCGAACATACAGATGACCTACGCAGATGTTGAAGGTAATATAGGATTTCAGGCAGTGGGTCTGATACCCGTGAGGCCTAATAGCGACGGCCTTTTACCAGTCCCCGGGTGGACTGATGAGTATGAATGGTCGGGCTTTGTTCCTTTTGAAGATATGCCTTGGGTTAAAAATCCGTCAAAAGGCTACATAATCGCAGCCAACAACGCGACAGTCAGCCTGAAATACCCGTATGTGATCGATAGGGAAGCTGACGATGGTTATAGGGCGCGTCGCATTATGGACATGATCGAACTGGGCGGATCAGGATTTAATGTTAAGGATATGATAGCCATGCAGGGAGATGTTCTGAGCAATTCAGCAAGGGAGATCCTGCCCTATCTGAAAGGTATCAGTTTTGAAGATGCAGCAGTGGGGGCCGCACGCGACAGACTGCTTGAATGGGACAGCAGGATGAGGATGGAAAGCCCTGAGGCTGCGCTCTACGGCTATTTCTGGGCAACACTCGTTGAGGAAATATTTAAGGATCAGATACACGAAGATCTCTGGAATAAGGATAAGGCGCTTGGGACACGATCTAGCCTTCTGAGTTGTGTGCGAAATCTTCTAGAGGAGCCTGACAACGGGTGGTGGGACGATATCACCACAATGGACAGAATCGAGCTGCCGGATGAGATCCTGGCCCGTGCCTTTGAGAAGGGATACAATAAAGGAGTTGAAGAGCTGGGTAAGAAACTGGATAGTTGGGAATGGGGGAAAATTCATACGGCAACTTTTCGAAATGCGACATTCGGTAGATCCGGAATTGGCTTCATTGAGAGAATTTTTAACCGTGGTCCTGTGGCAGTTTCAGGCGGGTTTCACCAGGTTAACCGGGCTGACTACAGCGTTGAAGACCCCTTTGAGGTTTACCATGTTACATCGATGCGAGCTATTTATGACCTGAGCGACCTGTCCAATTCGCTTATGATGCACACGACAGGTCAAAGCGGACATCCACGAGACCCGCATTATGATGATTTCATAGAATCATGGCGGCTCATACGATACCATCCAAACAGGTGGGAGAAAAACGAAGTAAAAGCTGCCCTAGAAAGAAAGCTGGTTCTCAAGTAAATCTTACACAAGGATAAGATTCGATCACTGTTATATATTCCAATGAGCATTAATACATCATGGAACATTAGTTTTATTCAATTCCAGCATCGTGTGTGGGCTGGACTTCGGTGAGCGGTATAACTCATACTGTTTGAGTCAACGGTGTTGTGCAACTTGTGTCTATCCCACCTCTCTTCTTCTCATCGTCTCCTTTCCCCTCAGGAAAATATATCGCTATGTTCTCATTGTAGAGACCGACGCATATAAATTACAAAATCAGGCAATTCAGAGATAAATGCTCTCAGTAATCCTTACAGTGCAGAGATTCTCAGAAATTTGAGATTTTGAATTATTGTAGTATAATTTTTAATGGGATTACTTTCGTTCTTTGATTGTTTAATTCATTGTAGTTGAATATTTCGGAGTACCAGATGGTTGAAGTTCCGATCGATTTTGTAAAGCCTGGAGATGTTATAGGGAAACACCAATCATTTAAAAAATTTACAGGGGGAATGCGCTCTGCGGTTGATCTGATGAAGGGCTACAGAATCACCGAAAAAACATTGAACAAGCTAAAGAATGAATTTAATGTACAGTCTCTTTTCGTCATAAGTCAATTTGACGATATAGATGGTCTTACTTCTGAAGAAGGATTCGACGAAAGTGAAAGACAAAAGGTAATTAATGCTATCATACAAAACATGAATAGCATTAAGAACTCAGGGATCATTGACATGAAACCCCTACGGGCCGTTGTCGAGGATATTATAAACCATGTTTTTCGCATCATAAAAACAGGTAAAGGAAAATTTAAAACCCTATCTCAGGCATTTGCCGATGTTCAGTCCCATGATGCGTATACGTGGGAACATTCGGTAAACACTGCCATTTATTCGGCCATTATTATATTTGAAGCATCTGATATTCTTACAGAGATGAAAGACGTCCGCTCAATTGGTGGATTCACCGAGCAAGAGAATATCGTTCTCAATATGCTTTTGCATGATATTGGAAAAACTCACATTCCATTACAGGTTTTAAATAAAAAAGATAAGCTTACTGAATCTGAGATTGCATTAATTCAAAAGCATCCCTATACTGGTTTTGTGCTTTTAAGAAAGATTAATGAAAAGCTCAAAGAAAAGAAAATGCCTCTCATCCCTGCATATCTTCGAAAAGCTTGCTTATTTCACCATCAGTCATATGATGGTTCTGGGTATCCGAATTTAAGGATTGATATGGATGTAAGACCTTTTAAAAGCCAGGAAATCCCGCTTGTTGGGAGGATAGCAGCAGTGGCAGATATATACGATGCCTTAACCTCAAACAGACCCTACAGGCTACCACTCCATCCTGCAGAGGCTTTGAAGATTATGGATAAAGAAAAGGGAAGAAGGCTTGATCCGCATCTAACAGAGGCCCTTATTAAGAATATTACACCGTTTCCAAAAGGCACTACGGTAATGCTCTCAAACAATGAGCTTGCTATAGTAACGGGCTATGTCGATAATAATAAGTTCAGTCCGATTGTAAAACCTTATATGAAAAAGATATACAGAGATGGAAAAGAAGAAATAATTCGTCTGTTAAATAGGGATAACATTGAGATCCGACCAGGCTCAAACATCAAACTTATCGTTAATAAAGAAGTCTATCGGCTTGCAGACGATTACAATCATCAAGTTCTTAGCTGAATCAGCGCTGTATATGGTTAGTGCAGCCAAACAATACAAAAAGATGCCGCTAATAATAATCCTTTAACAATAATCAGTATGAAAGATAGAAAATGGCCATGACCGGCGGGACATGGATCTGTATGTGAATCTTTGCGATTACTTTCAGGTTCAGGATCCTGGCTATAGTATGTAAAGATGAGAGAAAGGAAGCTGCTACGAAAACGGTGATTGTGTTTAAAATCTGTGGCCTGTTGTTGATTGGGCCCCCCTTTACCAAAGGGATAAAGGAGGGAAGGGTGGAGCTCATCAGGGTTGCTTATAATTTTCTAAGAAGATTAGCGAATTGAAGTAAGGTACAAGATGCTAGTTATGGATATTTTTTAAAAGCGTGATAATTTATATAGATGGATATTTACGATAATAATCGCTGGTATGATAAAAGTCCTTTTTTATGGCTCGTCATTAACGCATTGAAATACGCGGATGATGATTTAATAACCGACATCATTCTTTATTTAAATGAAAAAATGTAATTGCTCCTTTTATTATAGACTTTCCTAGGCCTTCCGTTCTTTTTTCCTCACATACATTTGTTATCTGGATGATATGTACTATACTTTTATACGTAAACGATAATTCAAATATTTAGAATATTGGTTTTATTCAGCATAACCTATGTGTAAGGAGACAATTGTGAGTAAAAAAGCAACCTGTTCTATGAGAATGCTGTTATTACTTGGTTTGTTACTACCGGCAGTATTGTTTTCCTTCGGGAGTAGTTGTGACAGTACTGGTAATGGGGGTACTGAGCCTGCTAATGAGGGTACGATTTCGAATCCAATGGAGTTAACAGTGGGTACAGCTCATAGCGGCCAGGTTGGTGCAGGTGGAACAAGCTATTATAAATTCACGGCGAATAACGATGGCGCTCACACAATTGCTTTGACAAATACACAGTCCGACCTTAGCTGGGATTTATATTCCAGTCCAGACTTCTTTAGCAATCTTTTATTATTCTGTGATGATTTCTTTGACGCTTCAGATGAAGTCCGTGCTACTCCTGCTCTTGGTTCAGGTACTACTTATTTTCTTTTAGTAGACGAATGGGACGATATGGCGGGAACGTTTACTTTGACTATTACTTTTCCATAATTACAATTTATTTTTGGTTTTTATAAAACATATTACTGCCAGTAGAATGTCTTAATTTTATGTGCCCGTAACTGTGTTACATACAGTATAAACTGCTCGTAACTTCGGGTACTCGCACAAATCTGCCATTAATCTCACCTTGCACTAATTCCTTTGAATTAATTTTTCAATACTTGACAAAAATCAGAATAATGAGAAGATAGTAGATAATAGCAACAAAGTAGTTACCCACATCGATTCGTTCTTTGTTATCATTCACTTCTCGTAGACCTTGTAGGTAGTTATGATTTAGTATCATGCTGTTGTTTTTCTTCTTTCTTTCCGCATCGACCTCACCAGGAAATGCCACTCCAATCATCTACAAGGTCATTTAAGAAGCTGTACAGAGGCTTTTTCTTATGTATGTACAGTGTTCGTAAAATGATTAAATATCAAAAAGGAGGAGTAAGATGAAGACCAAGACTTTAGTATCAATCTTGATTCTTGTTTTAGCTGTACTGATTATCGCTGGCAGTTGTGCTACGCATAAGAATGTTTATGCTCAAGAAAAACCATCAGTTGAGGATATAGCCGGAACTTGGGTTAACACAGACATGAAAACTGATAAGTTTATTATGAAAACCGATGGAACTTGGGTTGATTATCAATATTTAACCGTGGATAAACCAAGTTATACTGGCACGTTCACTATTGATGACAGTTGGGTTGATAAAAAGGAAAATAAATATTTTAAGATTCATTCTATAATGGAGGAAGGACTCGGAGTTCACAGCTTCCATGTTTGGAAATTAAATGAATCGGGAACTACCTTAGAAATTAATTCCCATACAGACCATTTTTATCGTGAAGGGGATACTAAAAAATATCCTGCGGGAATAAATCCCCATCCAACTGATAGTTATTATCGTATCTATTATCGCCAAGAATAGCTACACCCCGCATTAGCTTTGCATATGGTTTGTGCGTCATTGATGAAATAAGATTTCAAGGAGGCTGATGATGCAAAGTAAGGTGTTGGTTTTATCGGTATTGTTATTCTCTGCAGGGATTGTTTTATTTGGATCAGGTACAAACAAAGAAGCTGATATCGATGAGGTTTTACAAATAATGAGTGGAACTTGGATCAATCCTGAATATGATGCGAGACCTATAGGAGCGAAAGGTGTTTTTCATCAGGATGGATCAGTTGACATTTACAACAAAACAACAGATGCGAGTGTAAGAGATCATATGAAGTACACTATTGAAGAAGCGTGGTATGATAGAGATGGCAATATTTGGTATAAAGCAACATATGTAAAAATTGGAGAATATGGTAGCGGTTATGAACTCGGAAAATTGAGTGATAATGCAACTGTATGGGAATCGGTATTTTCTCGGGTCAAATATCCTGAAGAACTTGATCCCATGCGTAATTATTTTATCTATTACCGTCAGTAGAATGTCTTGCTGCACCCCGCATCAGCTCTGCATCTGGTAAGGTA
>JABAOF010047081.1_pt1 | contig 10297 bp, 7 predicted proteins | sample 7062171 | NCBI WGS metagenome assembly JABAOF01 (sample SAMN14538628, study PRJNA623070) | marine sediment metagenome | biome: marine biome [ENVO:00000428]; feature: marine pelagic biome [ENVO:01000023]; material: deep marine sediment [ENVO:00002113] | place: India: Gulf of Khambhat ... | reverse complement strand
AAGCCGCACACCGAAGCCGCTCGAACCTTCGGATGAGTATTCCGTGGACTTCTCGAATATCTCCACGCCCGCGATGTCCAGATGAGCCCACTTCTTCTCGCCGACAAACTGTCGTAAAAACGCGGCAGCAGTGCATGCCCCGCCCCACTTGCTGCCGATATTCTTTAAATCTGCTATCTTGCTCTTCATCTCCTTCGCATACTCCTCACCGCTCGGCATGGGCCAGACCTTCTCACCGCTGTCCTCCGCGGCTCTCTGTAATTGTTTTATCAGCTTCTCATCGTTGCTCATAAGACCCGCCATATAGTTGCCCAGTGCAACCTTGCACGCGCCCGTCAACGTCGCTATGTCAATGATAACGTCGCATTTTTCCTTGTCTGCGTAGTGAAGAGCGTCGCACATGACCATTCTGCCCTCCGCGTCGGTATTCTGAACCTCAACCGTTTTGCCGCTGAACGTTGTAATAATGTCACCGGGCCGATAGCTTGTCCCGCTCGGCAGATTCTCCGCAGAAGGAATTAACCCGAGAACTCGAACGCCCAATCCAAGCTCCGCCACGGCTTTCAACGTGCATAGCACCGCCACTCCACCTGTTTTATCTAATTTCATCTGGTCCATATTGGGTGCTGGCTTGATACTTATCCCTCCGGAATCGAACGTTATCGCCTTGCCGACAAGTCCGACAGTGGGTACTTTTGAACCGACTCGACGGGATGGAGTGTATTTCAAAACTATAAGTCGCGGCTTATTTTGTGAGCCGGAACCAACCGCCAGTATCCCTCCCATCCCTTTCGCGGCTAATTGCTTTTCATCAAAAACAGTACAGCTTAAGCTCTTACAGCCGCGAGCTATTTCTTTTGCAGCCGCTGCCAGTTTAACCGGAGTCATCACATTCGCCGGCCGATTCATCAAAGTCCTTGCATAACTTTGTGCCTGTCCTATAATAACGCCGTTTTTAATGCCTTTATCAAGCCTTTTCGTCTTTGTCGAATCGGAATCTATCACCTCTACGCCGAGTTTCCCCAATCGCCCGTCCTCGTTCTCGGTAACAAACTCGTCGTAGTGATAGCTGCCGAAATAAGCCCCCTCAGCACAGGCCTGGCCCATCTTGCCCAGGTCAAACCGTCCCCCGAAAGCCTTGTGCAATGCCAGACTCATAGATTTCGCCTTCATGGATACCGCCCTGTTGGCAGCATGCGCCGCCGCCTTGCGAATGGTATCAAGAGTCGCTTTTTTCTTTTCGCCCAGTCCGGCAAGAAATACTCGCTTGGCTCCTATATTGGCATTGCCATACACAATCGCGTTCGTACCTTCTTTTCCTTTGAAGTCGCCCAGCTTAATCAATCGCTCAATCGCACCGTCGAGTTTCCTGTCAAGCTCTGCGTTCGTTTTGTCCAGCACTTTGGCGTCACTGAAGTGCCCTGTCACAAGCAAATCCGTTTCGCGTTTGTGGAAATCGACTGTCCGCGTTTTGATTTTGACATCTATAATATCTTTCATCTTTGCGCCTTTTATTTCTTGCTATGTTGTGTTTTGGCCCTGTGACGAAGATAGCTTTCGATAAAGCCGTCGAGTTCGCCGTCCAGCACTGCGTCCACATTTCCCGTTTGAAAGTCGGTACGATGGTCTTTAACCATTCTGTAAGGCTGCAGAACATAGCTGCGTATCTGGTTGCCCCACGCGATTTCGCCCTTCTTGCTGTAAAGCTTCGCCATCTCTGCATCCCGTTTTTGCTGTTCGAGCATATACAACTTCGCCTTGAGCACCTTCATCGCCTGGGCCCTGTTTTTATGCTGGCTTCGCTCGTTTTGGCATTGAACCACGATTCCGGTCGGCTCATGGGTAATCCTTACCGCCGAGCTTACCTTGTTGACATGCNNCATGCTGCCCCCCTGCCCCGCTGGCACGATAAAAATCGATTCGCAAATCATCTTCGTTTATTTCTATATCGATATCCTCTTCGAATTCAGGCACGCAATCCACTGCTGCAAAACTGGTATGCCTTCGCTTTTGTGAATCGAACGGGCTTATTCTAACCAGCCGATGCACACCCGTCTCGCACGACAGTTTCCCGAATGCGAAAGACCCGCTGATTTGTAACGTGACTGATCGGATCCCCGCCTCCTCTCCAGGCGTGATAGCCAGTTCACGAATCTTGTATTTATTATTTTCGCAGTATCGGCTGTACATCCTCAGAAGCATAGTTACCCAGTCACAGCTTTCCGTCCCCCCTGCCCCCGCGTGAATACTGAAAAAGCAGTTTTTCGCGTCCTCCGGTTTTGATAACAGCCCTGTCAGCTCGATTTGTTCACATCTTTTTAAAAGACTTGACAGGTCGTCTTCTAATTGTATCAGCTCTTCCTTGTCCGAATCGGCCGCCGCCATCTCGAAAAGTTCCTGCAGGTCTTCGACCTCATGTTGCAGCTCTTCGACTGGCTCTATTATTGATTTAAGTGCGCTGAGCTGCGCCACTACCGGCTGTGCCGATTCGGGATTGTCCCAGAATACTGCACTGGCCATCTTCTTTTCAAGTTCCCCAAGGGCGGTTTTTTTATTGGACAAGTCAAAGCCAGTCCCGGATTTTTTCCACCCGGGCCGTAAGCTCTTCTATCGCTATTTTCAGTTCTGACGTTTCCATATTGTGTTTCTCAAAATTAAGTTTTCACACCTTATACCACATTAAAGCAGAAAACTCAACATGTCTTTACGGCACCAAAAGGGATTGTTGCCAATCATTGAAACTAAAGAAAAAGCAGCAATATGCAAACCCTAACTTACCCACTCTATTACATGCATCAATTCATATCCCTGATCGGTCTTTGTGACCTCAAGAACTTGTCCTCTGTCGGCCGGTCCGTGTTCCTGTGTGCCGGTTCTTACTTTTATGACCTCTACTTCCTTTGTAATTGTCATGATAGGAGGGTCCCGATCAACGTGAAAGTCGAGCTGTCCTGGCTTTCTCCTCGTTTTTATCGGTCTTGTCCGTATGAAATCCACGATTTCAACAACCTCCTTGTCAGCAAAACTCTCCGAAATGGAAAACGGTAGCATTGAATCCTTTGGTGGAATTACCACTTTATAAGAGCTTTTCCGTTAAAGGGATTTATAATGACCAAATAAATTACTTAATTTAATTCTTACATTGGATTGACTTTTAGGCGATGTTAGATTGATATTTAACTAACTCCAATTTCCCGGAAGTAGCATCTTCTACATTTCATAACGTTTCAGATTCGAATATAATCCGTCAGAATTTTATTCTCCTGGTTTTTATTCTTGCTCCTTACCCCCTTCTTCTCACTTCTAAATTTTTTAATTGTTCCACGTGAAACATTTCAGAGCGACCGATCTGATGAAGATTATTTGGTAAAAGTCTGTTATCTTATTCATCGTCCTTATGTCGTTGAATTGTATTAGTAGGATATTATCAATCCATAAATCATTATTTACCTTCATACGTGATTGAATCTAATCGAAGGCTTCTAATTCTTAAAACGTAATAAACAAACTGGATGATCATTAATGTAGCAGAATTTTTTGAAAAAGAAAATACATAACATATGTTATGGAATTGAGAGTATTCTATCTGTAGATTTTCTTATTTGGTTGTATTGTATAAGTAGCAAATTTCAATTTCATTCTATGTAGTCCAGTAAAACGCTATGATAAATCTTGTTTCACGTGAAACATTTTTCTTTTTCAGACAGTTTTGTACTTACAAAGTTGCAGAATTTTTAGCAAAATTCCGAAAATATAATTAGTTTTGTTTCTAAGTGTTAAATCTAAATATGTGAAAGAGAATATTGATGTAAAGTGGTACCTTAGTTTGTCAGGAGCTAATGGATTTATGGTATTCGTATAAGTTGATCGCTGGTCTTCAGGATCTTGAGACAAAATGATAGGCTTAAGGATGACAGCTTTATTATAAAGGAATAGGTTTATGACGACAAAAAAGAAAGAAAAACAAAGGCATCTCGGCAGGGGACTCGAGTCTCTATTGAGTCCGATAACATCTGTGCGCAGCGCATACAAAAACAGGGGGCTGTCTGACGATTTGGAAGACATTAACTTCCCAACAGACAAAGAGTTACAACAATCCCTCCAGGAAATTAACATCAATTCTATTTCACCTAATCCTTATCAGGCCAGAACGGTTTGGGACCAGCAGGAATTAGACGAATTGGCAGAGTCCATCAAGTCAAATGGCCTCCTTCAGCCGATTTTAGTCAGGCCGGCAGCAAATGGATTTGAGTTGATAGCGGGAGAACGCAGATTCAGGGCTGCTAAATTGGCTTCACTGTCAACAATACCAGCCCTGGTCCGCTCTGCTACGGATCAACAGTTACTTGAGTTGGCCTTAATAGAGAACATACATAGAGCCAATCTTAATCCTATAGAAAGAGCTAAATGCTATCAAAACTACCTTAACACGTTCTCTTTAACACAGGCAGAGGCGGCACAACGCCTCGGAGAAGACCGCTCGGTAATCGCTAACTATCTGCGCCTACTTGACTTACCGGAAGCAATCAAACAAATGCTGACAAAGCGACAATTAACTATGGGCCACGCCCGTGCAATTCTTGCCCTACCCACAGAGCAGCTTAGACAAAAACTCGCAAACAGGGCAATGGCTGGTCGTCTTAGCGTACGTGAGGTCGAAAGATTGGTACGAAGATATCTTACGGGCACCAGCCGGGAAAAGAAAGGAAATTACCAAAAACCAGCTAATATTGTGGATCTGGAGAGAACTTTGAGCTTGCAGCTTGGAACGAAAGTAATCATTGAAACACGCAAAAACGGGCAAAGAGGCAAGATTATAATCGAATTTCACTCGCTTGATGAGTTCGATAGAATCTCACAAAAGATGGGCCTGGAATCCCTGGAAAGGGTTTAAAAAAAGCATATAAAAGCAAATTTCTTCAGTTTTTGTACAAAAAGACAGCAATTTTGGGTATAATTACTATAAGTGTGTTAAATGACCGGTTAAGAAAATCAATTGGTCTTTATTGTCATTTCCGGAATATCGGAGGATATATTGTGAAACGTATAGTTATGTTGATTTCGGCTTTGCTGATTGTTTTTTTCAGCGTAATACAAAGTGTTGCTGCAATAAATTTGCCGCGTCCAATTGTTCAGCTCCCCCAAAACGAAGAGAAAATACAATATCAGATGCGTTTTAAAGAGGGTGATAAGTATTATCTGCGGTTCGTTACAGAGCAAAAAATTACTCAGACTGTCAGCGGTAGGCAACAGTACACAGAGCAGACTATCGGTATTGGCTGCGACTTGGATGTTAAAAGTGTGGAGCCGAATGGAAATGCCTTGGTGAGCTATACCTTCAGGTGGGCAAACTTAATACTAACGGGAACTGGGGGCAAGTTAGTATACGATTCATCTGACGAAGGTTCTCCGGTTCCACCTATGGCGCAGGGATTTGCTGCGCTTTTAGATGAGGGTTTTTCAATTAAAACCACTCCGAAGGGGAGGATTGAGGAAGTTATGGGTTTACAGACATTTCGCGACAACGTCGAAAAAAAGCTACCGGAAGGGCCGATGAAAGAAGCATCGAAGGTGAGTATAAAGCAATTTATCAACCAGGAAGGTATAAAAGAAATGACGGAAAGCTCATTGGCTATATATCCGGATAAACCTGTGGGTATTGGGGATTCCTGGAAAAGAACGCTCACGTTGACTCAAGGCGCTTCAATGACGCTGGAAAATGAATGGATTTTGAAAAATCGAAAAGATGGAATTTCATTTATCGAGGTTAAGTCCAACATAAAATCGAATCCAAAAGCGGAAACTGTCGGAATGGGCTCCACAAAGGTGAGCTATGATCTGTCAGGGAAACAGCAGGGGATGATAGAGGTCGAAGAGTCAACAGGAAGACCAATCCGCAGCAGGATAAATCAGGATATATCGGGACAGATAAAGGTGGAGGTACCCGGCCAGCAGTCACAGCAGCCGCCCATACCAGTGAGGATAAATAGCATTGTGACTTGCGAGATGACTAAGCGAGATGATGTGAAGCCGGTTCTTAATGATAACGAAGTTGTAGTTAGCGACCCGAACGACCCAAATACAATTATGGATCGAATCAGGGCATTTGAAGGCCTGGAAGAAGAATTGCAAAACGTTGAACAGCAAAGCGAAAACGAGATAACCGGGTGGATTAATGGCTTGGTAGCTTGCACGCCTGAAGTCGTGCAAGCTGTATATGAGCAAATCGGAGCGGAGTTTGAGTTTATTCGAAAACAAGCTGTGGAAGAGTCGGCCGAAAAAACGACAACCGCAATCGATGGGATGCTTTTGGCCAGAAGTGAACGCTTGGAAAAAATTGGCGAAAAGATGCAGGAAGATGCAATGCGGCGTGAGATTCGAGAGTCAAGGAGAAGTAAGGTCACGCGAAGGGGCACGAGGGGCCGCACAGGTACGATAGACCGCACAGGTACAATGGGTCGCACAGGTACTGTTGATAGCGTTTATAATAGAGGAAGATACCCTGATGATACAAGACAGAATGGTAGAAGAAGGCCCCGGGAAGATGTAACAACTAACACACAGTCGCTGACCAAAGTAACCTTGAAACTCCCGTTTACTGATCCGAACACAGTCAAAGCCGGTATAAAGAAATATGAAGGTCTGGAAAAAGAGTTGAAAGCCATTGACAGAATGGCAATAAGGGAAACGCGCGGATGGTCAACCAGGCAGAGCGAAAGTTCCCCAATCTTGGCAAAAGCCGTATATAAGCAGGTCGAAGACGAGCTTACTTTCACAAGGAAGCTTGCCATCGAAGAGAATGCCCCAAAGACAACGGTAGCGATCGACGGAATAATGCTGACAAGGAACGAACGCTTCGAAAGGCTCCTGAAAGTAATGCAGGAGGAGAAGAAAAGATTGCGAGAGGAACTGCGTACAGGTCGGATCAGAACGAGATAATGGCCCGGGTAATTGGATTTCCCGACGCTCTAAAACAGCGTTTTTAGTGTAAAATGTCGACACTTTGTCTTATCCTGATTAAAAAATCAACCATCTGAATCAGCAAAATTACTGGACAACACTCCTGTCGATTTAGTAAAATGTTATAGGATGTCCGTTTGGAAAAAAATCCTTACTGGAGGGCCATAAAATGAGCGAAAAGTCATCTCTCAAAGTCTTTTTGACAATAATGATGTTCTTGATGTCTGTTGCCTCCACAGCCGCCGGTAAAATAATTTATGTTGACGATGATACTCCACTGTCGGGCGATGGGAAAAGCTGGGAAACATCATTTACCTACCTGCAGGATGCGCTGGCTGCTGCCAATTCTTTGATCAAGCCCGTGGAAATCCGAGTTGCTCAGGGTATCTATACACCTGACAGCAATTCAGTTGATCCTAATGGCAGCGGCGACCGGACGGCGACGTTTCGACTTATTAATGGAGTAACTCTCAAAGGCGGCTACGCCGGCTTTAGCGAACCGGACCCCAATGCACGAGATATTGATAAATACAAGACCATCCTGAGCGGAGACCTGCAGAGTAACGATAGGGAAGTGTCCGACCCCTGTGAACTGCTAAACGACCCCAGTCGAACTGATAATAGTTATCATGTTGTGGCCACTAACGGCGCTAATACAAGCAGCATGCTCGACGGCTTTAGCATCACCGGCGGCAACGCCAACGGGCCGATAGAATGGCCATTCATCTATCGCAGTGGCGGAGGAATGTACAGCTACAGTGACAGCCCAACAGTGAAAAATTGCAGTTTCAATGGAAACTCGGCCCACTGGGGGGGCGGGATGTTCACTAATTCCGGGGACCCGACGCTGACGAAATGCACATTCGATGGAAACTGGGCACTCTGGGGCGGCGGCGGTATGTGCTCTTGGTCCTGGAACGGAAGTGCAACTCTGGTTAATTGCAAGTTCAGGATGAACTCGACTTTGTCCGAAGGCGGTGGAATGTTAAACGGGGGGTTGGGTGTGCTGACTGACTGCACGTTCACTGGAAATTCAGCTGGCAACGGCGGCGGGATAAGCAACGGCGGTACCCCCGTCCTATTGAACTGCATCTTCACCGGCAATTCCGCAAGCCATAACGGGGGTGCTATGAGCAACCTTTATACCTCCGGAATGTCAACACTGGTCAATTGTATTTTCGAAGATAACTCAGCCCACCGGGGCGGGGCAATGGACAACTACGAGACTGGTGCGATACTGATCAACTGCATTTTCACCAAGAACTCATCCAGGGAAAGTGGTGGCGGTATATGCAACGGTTCCTGGGTCCGGCAAAAGTTGACCAACTGCACATTCGTCGCAAATGTTGCTGACCAAGACGGTGGCGGGATAAGCAATCTATACAGCTTTGAGGGTAGTACATCCCTGACCAATTGCATGTTTGTCGGAAATTCAGCAGAAAAAGGAAACTCTCTGACCTGTGCTCGCACGTATTTAGATGGGCAGAGCACCATCCAGTTGTCTAACTGTATCCTCTGGGATGGCGGCAATGAAATATGGAACGGCGAGGCTTCAAAGATAACAATTGCATACACCGACATATGGGGTGGCCAAACCGCGATTTACGACCCTTGTGGTGTGGTCATTTGGGCTGAGGGCAACATCGACGTCGACCCTTGCTTTGTCGAGCCGGGTTATTGGGATCAGAATGATACGCCTGATCAACCTTGGGATGATTTCTGGGTTGATGGCGACTATCATTTGCTGGAGGATTCGCCGTGCATAAACGCGGGAGATCCGAATCATCCATACGACCCGAATGAAACAGATTTGGACGGCAATCCTCGTATAATCGGCGGCCGGGTCGATATGGGCGCTTATGAATACCGACCGTTGATAACGGCCGAGGTCAGGATTATCCCCCACACCATCAATCTGACAAGCAAAGGTAAATGGATTAAGTGCTATATTGAGTTTCCCGAAGGCTATGATGTCGCTGATATTGACTCTCATAGTCTGCTTCTCGAGGGCCAAATTCAACCTGTTCAATTCTGGGTCAATGAAGGGCAACAGGCTGCGATGGTCAGATTCAACCAATCAGAAGTTCAAGGTATTCTGGACGCCGGCGAGGTCGAACTGGCAATCACCGGGCAATTGATGAACAAAATTTTATTCGAGGGAACGGATGTAATCAGAGTGATAAATGAAGGCAGAAGGAAGAATTGAGAATTTAGAATTTCGAATTGAGAAAGAAGGTTCAGACGGGGCATAAGTTTGACAGTTTGGGTGGGAAATTAACTGAGGTGGCCAGATCCTTCACTTCGTTCAGGATGACAAATCCCCCCACTGCGTCCGCCTTCGCCAAGGCTTCGGCGGACAGGCGGACGGGGTGAACCATAACAAGATAACTCCGGCCACAGGTGCCGGGGCTAACCATATTGGATTGCGTGTCAAGGTCGGGATGAGACGCTGTCTTTTTGTAGTTTGTATTCGACGGAGTCGGTGAGCGCCTGCCAGGAGGCCTCGATGATGTTTTCGGAGCAGCCGACGGTGCCCCAGATGGAGGTTTTGTCCCGGGATTCGATAATTACGCGGACACGGGCGGCGGTGCCTGCTTTGGCGTTGACGACACGAACCTTGTAGTCAATCAGGTGGACGTCTTTGATAGCCGGATAGAAATTTTCCAGCGACTTTCGAAGTGCGGCGTCGAGGGCGTTAACGGGGCCATCGCCTTCGCCGACGACGTGCTCGACTTTGTCGCCGACCTTTAGCTTGACGGTGGCCTCGTTGGCCATTTCGCCGGATGTTCGTTTCTCTGTGGTTACATAATACTTTATAAGCTCAAAAGCCGGCTTGTATGTGCCCATAATCTTCTTGACCAGGAGGTCGAATGAGGCGTTAGCGGCCTCGAACTGGTAACCTTCGCTTTCGAGCTGCTGGACGCGGTCGAGGATTTTTCTTGCCAATTTTTTATCCTCTGCAATTTTTGCCTTTTCAAGCTCTGCGAGGACGTTGGATTTGCCGCTGAGCTCTGAAATGAGGAACCTTCGTTCGTTGCCGGTAAGGGCGGGGTCGATGTGCTCGTATGTGCGTTTTTCTTTTCGCAGGGCATCGACGTGGATGCCAGCCTTGTGTGCGAATGCACTTTCGCCGACATAGGGCATATTCATAACGGGGGTGAGATTTCCGATTTCGAAGATGAAACGAGAAACTTCTGTAAGTGTTTTGATTTTTTCGGGAGTCAGGACGTCAAGGCCCATCTTGAAAGCGAGATTGGGTATGACAGTGCATAGATTTGCGTTGCCGCACCGCTCACCGAGGCCGTTGATGGTGCCTTGGACGTGGCGGGCGCCGGCG
>JABAOF010003348.1_pt3 | contig 10299 bp, 11 predicted proteins | sample 7062171 | NCBI WGS metagenome assembly JABAOF01 (sample SAMN14538628, study PRJNA623070) | marine sediment metagenome | biome: marine biome [ENVO:00000428]; feature: marine pelagic biome [ENVO:01000023]; material: deep marine sediment [ENVO:00002113] | place: India: Gulf of Khambhat ... | reverse complement strand
AGCCAAGTGGCGACAAGCGTGGTGCCGTGAACGAGGGTGGGGTACCTGGCCGAGCGCCGAGCCCCCACGCCCCGCAATTGAGCCGCGCCGTCAGCTTGCGGAGGTAGGACCCCGGCCGAGCGCCGAACCGCTAGCCAGCCTCCTCCCGCCGCAGCTCGATCACCGCCTCGTGGATCCGGCTCGCGAGCTCCCGCTCCTCGCGCAGCGCGGCGATGATCGCCTCCGCCTCCTTGGTCTGATAGCTGAGTCGGCTCGCCTTCTCGATCGCATGATCCACGACGGCCTTCTGCCCGCGTAGCGTCTCGAGACTCGAGCGCACGTCACCGAGCAGCGTATCGAGCCTGGCGAGCCGCTCCTCGGCCTGCGTGATGCGCGCCCACCGCTCGTCGACCGACGCGGCGAGCTCGTCTACCTGGCGCGCGCGGTCCAGCACTCCCTCCAGCGCGGCCCGCGTCTCCTCTACCTCCTGCCGTGCGGTGGTCACGCTGCGCATGTGCTCCACGGTTCGCTCGGCCGTCTCGAAGATGGTGCTCAGCTCGCGGCGCACCGCATCGACGCTTTGCTGCCGTGAGGCGAGGCCATTCATCGCGGCCTCTACGTCGCGCTCCATCTGCTCGAGCTGGACGATCTTCTCCTCGAACTGGGTCACGCGCTTGTCCGCGAACCGCAGCGCGCCGGCCCGCGACTCGAGTTGCTCTGCGAGGTCGCTCACCCGCTCGGCCTGCGACTGGGCCGCCGCGAGGGCGTTGCCCAGCTTCTTGCTCTCGTCCTCCAGCTCCTGGGCCGCCACCGCCGCCTCCTGCCGGAGCGCCGAGGCCCGCTCGAGCTGCGCGGCGGCTTGGCGCAGTGCTTGCTCGCGCTCCTCGATCTGGCGTCCCACGGAGTCCACCCGCTCGGCGAGGGCTTCCAGCTCGGCCGCCCGGGCGGCGGCGTCATCCACGCTGACACGCAGGTCTCCCATGCGCTCCTCCGCACCCTGGAGCTGCTCCCTCACCGAGTCCATGCGGTGTTCGAGCTGGCCCACTTCCTCGTCGCGCCGGGCAACGACATCGAAGCGTCGCTCCGCATCGTCCAGGCGCTGCCGCAGGGCGTCACTGCGCGCCTCCAGGTCGGCGAACGCGCTACGCCGTTCCTCGAGGGTAGCCATGCGGGCATCGAGCTCGCCGCTCAGCGTCCCGAGCCCGTCGAGGCGCTGCTCCAACTGGGCCACGAACTCCTCGCGGTTCTTCAGGTGCTCCGCCTTCTCGAGCGCGTCGCTCGCCAGCACACGCACCCGCTCCACGGCCTGCGCGGCTGCATCGAGCTCGGTGACCTTGGCACGCAGCTCTTGCACCCGCTGGTCGGCCTCTGCGAGCCAGCGCCTCGCCTCGCCCTGAGCACCGAGCCCTTGCTCCAGCTCGCTGCGCGCGACCTGGAGCTGTGCCGTCGCGTCACGTACCGCCTCGTTCGACGCCATGAGGTCCGAGACTTCGCGGCTCAGCTCGGCGAGGGCCGGCTGCGACGCCACGAGCCGCTCGATCTGCTCGGCCAACTGGTGCGCAACGCTCTCGCTGCGCTCAAGGCCCGCCTGCACGGTCCGCGCGCGCTCGCCGTGCTCTTCGACCCGGCCGACTTCCGAGGCGAGGGTCGTGAGCCGCGCCGCCAACTCGTCGGACCGCGATTGCGCCTGGGCGATCGCCTGCCCCGCCCGCTCCATCTGCTGGAAGCGGGATTCGAGCTCGGTGAGGGCCGCGCGCAACTCGGTGACCTGGTGGCTCGCTGCTTCCAATCCCTGGCGGTCGAGGCCGAGCCGCTCGACGCCTTCCCGCACGGCCGATTTGAGCGACGACAGCTGCGCCGCAAGTTGTTCCGCCTCCATCCGCGCCGCGGCGTCGTCCGCCTTGGCCGCCTCGATCCGCTTCGTGGTCCGGTCCACGAGCTGCTCGAGATCGGCGAGGCTATCCTGCGTCTTCTTGATGAGCTTCGAGTCCTCCTGGAGCTTCTTGAGACGGCTGTCCAGATCCCACACCAGGTCGTCCAACCGCGCCGCCTGGGCCGCCGCACGGTCCACCACCTCCCGTTGCGTCTCCAGGGTACGGGTCTTGTGCATCACATGATCGGAGAGGGCGCTCAGCGCGTGAAGCTGCTCCTCGGTGCGCGTACGGCGCTGCTCCAGCTTCGCGACTTCCGCGATCCCGGCCTCCATCGTGGCCAGGCGGGCCTCGGCCCCCTCCACCTCCTGCTTCAGCCGCGCGGCGAGCTCCTGCGCCTCTTGGAAGCGGGCGCGCGCCGCCACTTGCTCGCCCCGGATCGACTCCTGCGCATCCCGCGCGACGGTCACGTCGTGGCTGTAGTTGAGGAACTGGTCGCGAACCTCATCCGCCTTGGCTCTCAACTCGGCGATCGCGCCCGAGGGACCGCTCAGCTGCGCCAGGTCCTGCTGCAGGCGCGTGGCTTCCTCGACAGCGGCGCGCACGCTGTCGGCCACACCCGAAACGTCGGCGAGGTTGTCGGCCACTTCCCGCACGCCGGTTGCGGCCTGGGCGCGGGCCCGCTCCACATCCCCGATCGCACCATCCAGCTGCTCCAGCCGACCCGCCAGCTCAGCAAAGCCTTCGGCCTGCTCCCGGGCCGCGTCGAGACGCTGGGCGAGCTCCTGCTGCCGCTCCGCCGCTTCCGCGATCTGTTGCTGCAGCGACGTTGCTTGCTCCGTCTGCCGCTCGGCCGCCCCGACCAGCTGTTGCTGCACCGACGCAGCTTGCTCCACCTGCCGCTCGGCCGCCTCGGCAAGCTGTTGCTGCATCGACGCGAACTGCTCCGCCGCGCCCTGTGCCCGATCCAGCACACCCTCGAGCGCGCTGCGCTCCTCCTGGATGCGCTGCAGCAGTTCCTGCAGGACCTCTGGAAGCTCCTCGAGACTCGTCTCCGACTTGGGCTGCTTCTTGAAGAGGGCCGCCATGGTTTCGTCCGTATGAGCTAGATGACAGAGGAAGTTGCGGCTCGGGGACCGGGATGGTCAATAGAGCAGTGGGCCCCTGGCGCGCTTCCCCCGGGGCCTGTTGATTTGAACGTATGCGGGACCCACTCAAGAAGCTCGTGGTCGTCGGCGATCGTGTATTGATCGCGCCGGAGGAGGGAGAGGAGCGCACCAACGTGGGGCTCTACCTGCCGTCCACCGCCGTCGACCACCAGGCAGTCCAGAGCGGCCGAATCCTGGCCACCGGCCCGGGCACGCCACTCTCGGCGCCCACCGAGCTGGACGAAGAGCCGTGGAAAGAGATCGGCGGCGGTGAGCCACGCTACGTGCCCATGCAGGCGCGGGTCGGCGACTTCGCCCTGTTCTTCCGCAAGGCCGCGGTGGAGATCACCTTCGAGGGCAAGCGCTACCTCGTGGTGCCCCAGGCCGCCATCCTGGTGCTGGTGCGATCGGAGGACATCCCGAAGGACCTGCTGGACGAGCTGTAGCCCGCCACTCCCGCGAATGCCTTCCTTGATCTTCCTATGTGTGGCGAACTCCGCCCGCAGCCAGATGGCCGAGGGCCTGGCGCGCGCCAGTGCGCCAAACGGCTGGCGCGTCTACAGCGCGGGCTCCAGACCGGGCAAGCTCAGCTCGCGCGCCGTGGACGCAATGCGCGAGATCGGCATCGACATCAGCCAGCAGCGCTCCAAGGGCATGGACGAGGTACCGCTGGCGGACGCCGACGTGGTAGTCAGGCTGTGCGCCGAACAGGAGTGCCCCGTGGCTCACACGACCGGACGATTCCTCGACTGGGCGCTCCCCGACCCCGCCGCGCCGGCCGCGAGCGACGCAGCGCAGCTCGCCAGGTTCCGCGAGGTGCGCGACGCGATCGCAGAGCGGCTCGCGGCATTCTGGGAAGAGGAGCAGGCGCGAGCATGACCGCATCGCTCGGACTTGTCCTCCTGCTCCTGGCGCTGGCGGCGGCGTTGGCGTGGTTCTTCGCCGGCCCGGGAAGGTCGAGCCGTGTGGACCCGGACCGCGCGGCGGGCGACGCTGCGACCGATCTGGAGGAGCTGGCAGAAGCGGAGGACGAGGTACGCGACGTGGACGCCTTCGCCTCGCCCGAGCAGGCGGAAGAGGAGCTGCCCGATTGGGGACCGGGCGCGCCCAAGCCGTAGACTAGACGAGCAGCTCCACCGACTGGGCGGTCACTCGGTGCGAGATGAGGGGTAGCGCCTCCGGGTCGTCCGGCGCTCCGATCAGCACCGCCGCATCCAGCGCGGCCCGACCCTCGGCCATCCCTGCCTCGTCTCTCGCGTAGATCGATGCGATGGGCTGCCCCTGCTTCACCCGGTCGCCCGGCTTGACCGTTACCACGATGCCCACCGACAGGTCGATGTCGTCCTCCACATGACGCCGCGCTCCCCCCATGGCAGCCACCGCCTCACCGAGCCGCCGGGGCTCGACTCGCTCCACCATGCCGGCGGCAGGCGCCTCGAACACGCGCGTGAGGGGCGCCTGGGGGAGCACGCTCGGGTCATCGACCACGGCCGGGTTGCCGCCCTGGGCTGCCACCAGCTCGCGAAACCTGTCGGCGGCCCGCCCTGATGTAATCGCCTGCTCCAGCATGGAGCGGGCATCGGGCCGTGCGGCGACCACGCCGGCCAACAGCAGCATCTCGGTCCCCAAGGCGTAGGTCACCTCCATCAAGTCCGCAGGTCCCTCGCCACGCAGCGCCGCCAGCGCTTCCTCGGTCTCGAGCGCGTTGCCGCACGCGTGACCCAGGGGCCGGTCCATGGCGGTGATCAGGGCGACGGTGGGACAGCCGCGCTCCTCGCCGAGCCGGATCATGGTCTGCGCCAGCTCCACGTCCCGGTCGAGCTCGGGGAGGAAGGCCCCGCTGCCGCGCTTGATGTCGAGCACGAGCCCGGTCAGCCCCTCGGCCAGCTTCTTCGACATGATGCTGGCGGCGATGAGGGGAATCGCATCCACGGTGCCGGTGGCATCCCGCAGGGCGTAGAGCTTCCGGTCGGCCGGCGCGATCTCGTCGGTTTGGCCCAGCATCGCAATCCCGATCCGCTCGACCTGGCGGCGCGCTTCGTCGAGCGAGAGGTCCACCCGGAAGCCGGGAATCGCCTCCAGCTTGTCGAGCGTCCCGCCCGTGTGTGCCAGCCCGCGCCCCGAGATCATTGGGACGGACACCCCGAGGCTCGCCACCAGCGGCGCCAGCACGAGCGACACCTTGTCGCCCACGCCGCCGGTCGAGTGCTTGTCCACCTGGGGCTGCGCGTCGGGGCCGAAGGCGAGCCTGGCTCCGGACGCGCACATGGCGTCGGTGAGGGCACCCAGCTCCCGCCCGTCCAGCCCGTTCAGCAGGATCGCCATGAGGAGCGCCGCCATCTGGTAGTCGGGCACCTCGCCGGCGGCGTAGGCGTTGACCAGACGGGACCACTCGTCGGCCCCGAGCGCCCCACCGTCGCGCTTGCGCTCGATCAGCGGCCGCACGAACATATCACGCCCGCCCTTCATGGCGTCTCACCGCGGAGTGCCAGCATGCGTTCACTCATCGTCACGACCATCGCCGCGTGCATCACTGCGGGTTCAGCCGCAGCCCAGACCTATGCCGACCACCTCGCTCGGGGCGACAGTCTGATGGACGCCCTCAAGCCGGCCGAAGCGTTGGAGGCCTTCCGGCAGGCGCTGTGGATCGACTCCACGCGCGTAGAGGCCATGTGGAAGTTCGCCCAGGCGCAGATCGACGTCGCCAAGCAGCTGGAAGATGAGCGCTACGAGAGCGAGCGCGACAGTCTCTACCAGGAGGCGTGGTCATGGGCGAGGCGCGCCACCGAGGCCGACTCCTTGAGCGCGGAGGCCTGGTTCCAGCAGTCTGTGGCGCTCGGGCGGCTGTCCCGCACCAAGGGTGGTGAGGAGCGGGTGCGCTTCGCCAGGGAGATCTACAACGCGGCGGCGAAGGCGATCGAGCTCGATCCGGCTCACGACGGCGCCTACCACGTGCTCGGGGCGTGGCATGCCGAGATCCAGCGGCTCTCCGGTGTGACCAAGTTCTTCGCGCGCGCCCTGTTCGGCGCCGACTTCATGAACCGGGCGAGCTGGGACTCGGCCGTGGTGCACCTGGAACGCTCCGTCGAGCTCAAGCCGAGCTACCTGTACCATCACCTGGAGCTCGCGGAGATCTACGTCGACCTGGAGCGGTACGCGGAGGCGCGCGAACAGCTCGAGGCCCTGCTGGCGCTGCCGCCCACCAGTGATGTGCAGGACCCCGAGTACCTAGAGGAGGCGGCCGAGCTGCTCGAAGAGATCAGAGACCGAACCTGAGGACGGCCGGGCGCCGGCCCCGTCAGCTGGTTCGACCCCGGAGCCGACGCTGCAGCTTGCGGCGGTGGCGGCGCAGTTCGCGCTCAGCGTCTGAACGGAAGTCGTCCAATTGCTCCCGAGCGTCGTCACCCACGTCGCGCAGCTTGGTGCGGAGGCGCCGCCTCGTGATGTCGCCGCGCTCGGGCGCGACCAGCAGGGCCACACCGGCGCCGATCAAGGCCCCCAACACCAGCCCCCCAATGAACCCGATGATCCCGCTGGCGCCGTCGGTCTCGATGATCTCGACCTCGTCCAGCTCCTCTTCGGGCTCCTGCTCGTCCTCGATGATCTCGAGGTCTTTTTCGCGTGCCATCAGTTACTCCCGGTTGCCTGTGGCCGATCGGCCGACTGCATCAGCCGCTCGATCTCTTCCGTGGTGCGGGGCGCGTCCGCGGAGAGCAGCTCTGCACCGCTCTCCGTGACGAGGACGTCGTCCTCGATGCGCACTCCGAAGTTCTCGTTGGGCAGGTAGATACCTGGCTCGATGGTCAGCACCATGCCCGGCTCCAACGGCAGGCGGCGGCTGCCCACGTCGTGCACCCGCATGCCGAGCCAGTGGCTCACGCCGTGCACTAAGTACCGCGCGCAGGTCTGCTGGCCGCACAGATTGCCGCTGTGCTCGGTCATGTACTGCCGGGCCACCCGGTTCAACTCTCCCAGGGTGGTCCCTGGCTTTACCGCCTCGATCACCGCGTGCTGGGTGGCCAACACCAAGTCGTAGATGGCCTTCTGGCGCTCCGTGAAGCGGCCGCTCACCGGGAAGGTCCGGGTCACGTCGGCCGTGTACTGGGCGTACTCGGCGCCTACGTCCACCACCACCACGTCGCCCGCCTCCATCAGCCGCCGGTTCACATCGTAGTGGAGCACCACGCTGTTGGGCCCGCTTCCCACAATGGAGGGGAAACCGAGCCGATCGGCGCCGCGGTCGCGGAAGGTGTACTCGATGACGGCCTCGAGCTGGTACTCGTACATCCCGGGCCGCACGGCCTGCATACCTGCTTTAACGGCCTCGGTGGTGATCGTGACAGCCCGGCGCAGCGCAGCGAGCTCCAGTGCATCCTTGACCACCCGGAGGCTGTCCATGAGCGGGACCACGTTGCGGACGTCGCTGCCCGAGGTCACCCAATCCCTGATGCGCCGGTCGTGCCGAGTCCCCGCATACATGACGGTGTAGAGCGGCACCTCCGCCCGCATCATGGCGACCATCACCGCCCGATCGAGACTGTCCGGATCCAGCGGAACCACCCGCTCGATGCCGGTGAGCCGCACGGCTTCCGGTCCGGGGCCGAGCTGGACACCCATCCATTGTGCCACTCGCGGACTGGCGGGCGGTAGATAGAGCGTGACCGACTCGGTCACGCCGCGCGACGCCACCATCATGAGCCACGCGTCGGGCGTCTCGATGCCGGTGAGGTAGAAGAAGTAGTCGTCCTGCCGGAAGTCGTTGTCCTGCAGAACGTGCTCCTCCATGTCCCGCCGGGCCGCGGCAGGCACCAGGATGATGCCATCGCCGACCCGCTCGCTGAGGCGGGCGCGGCGCGCGCGATGCGCCTCCGCATCCACGGGGCGACCGGCCCCGGGCAGATCCGCGATGGGGGCCTGAGCTTGGGCGAGCGCGGGGCCCGCCAGGAGGCAGGTCAAAGCCAAGAAATGCCGCACGGTGAGTCCTTTCTGAGGGTCCATCCGAATCGAGTGGATTCTACTCCCTTGACGGTACTCCGTCGAGGCCACAAAGATTGTGTGCGCCCATACCTCGGAGCAGCGATGGCAGACGTAGACGCTGGCGGCCAGGAGGCGACGACCGAGCAGCTCCAGGCCCGGATCCGCGAGCTCGAGCACGAGCGCAAGCACCTGCTGGCCGTGATCGAGATCCTCGAGGAGATCACGGGCACGCTGCACATCGTCGACATCCTGCAGGGTATTACCCGCAAGTTGGGCGAGACGTTCGGGCTCGATCGCTGCTCGATCTACCTCGCCGAGCAGGGGGAGCGCACCGCCCGTCTCGTGGCCTCCTACGAGGATCCCTCGATCCGCAACTACGTGGTGAACCTCGACCGCTATCCCGAAGTCCGGCAGGCGCTGGAAACGAGCGAAACTGTGTTCATCCCCGACGCCCAGGCGCATGAGGGCCTCAAGCACATCCGGGGGCTGCTGCAATCACGTCGGGTCAAGAGCATCACCGTGGTGCCGATCTCGTGGCGCGGGGCGGCCGTGGGCGCCATCTTCCTGCGCACGTTCCGCGACGGTCCCACGTTCTCGGACACCGACGTCCGGTTCATCCAAGTGGTGGCCAGCCTGGTGGCGAAGGCGCTCCGGACCGCGCACCGGTACGAGCAACTGCTCAGGCAGGCCGATCGCCCTGATGCGGCGCACCAGGAGGACCTGCGCCGCGCGGCCCTCTTGGGGTTTCTGTCACGCCTGTTCGACGCGTATACGGGACGCAGCGACGCCACGGAGCGACTGCTCTCCCGGGCGGCGGGGGAGGAGCTCGATCGGCTGGTGGAGATCGCCATGGCGGTGTTCTCCGAGGAGGCGAAGAGTACCTGACGCTCTTGCGCGCCCTCACCTGCCCGTCCTAAGTTGCGACGGCCGCAACCAGTCCAGCGACAATGACATCAGCGCTCTATCAGAGCGGCGTCGTCGGCATCGGCGCCAAGGCCCTGCACACCACACGCCGGGCGCTCATCGACGACCTCGGCGAGGCCGGTGAGGCCCGCCTGCAAGAGATCGGCTACGCCGCGGGCGAGGAGGTGTACCACTCGTTCTGTGGCTGGCTGCCGCAGTACACCGGCGTATCGGACCCTGGAGAGCTGGATGCCGATGCGTTGAGCGAGGTGCTGTCGGAGTTCTTCCGCTCGTTGGGCTGGGGCACGGTGGCAGTGGATCGAGCTGGCAGCGCCGGTCTCGAGATCACCTCTGAGAACTGGGCCGAAGCCGACCCGGAGGCGCGGGCGGAATACCCGTCCTGCTACTTCACCACCGGCCTGCTGGCCAGCTTCCTCACCTGTCTCGCTGGCGGGAACGCGTTCGCCATCATGGAGCTGGAATGCCGCTCGCAGGGCGATGCCGAGTGCAAGTTCCTGGCGGGCTCGCCGGAGACCCTGGACGCGGTGTATGAAGCGCTGAGCGAGGAGCGGGACTACCGAGCGATCCTCGGAGCCTAGCCGCGGCTCCGGCTATTCCTCCCCTTCTTCTTCCTCCAACTCCTCGAGCTTGGCAGCGTAGTCGGGTCGCATCGTCAGCACACCGTCCACGATCACCTCGCGATCCCACGGAAGGATGATGAAGCTCTCTGTGGCGAGGGCATGGTAGTCGGGCTCGTACGGCCCCGTCTTGAACGACACGGCCGTTCGCACCTCGGCCGGCTGTTGTTGGCGGACGGCCGCCAGCGCGACCTTCAGAGTGTCCCCGGAATCGCAGGTCTCGTCCACGATCAAGACGCGGCGCCCCTTCACGCCCGGCGGCGGTCCCGTCACGAGCGTCGGGCGCCGCGCTGCCTGGCGCCGCGTGATGGATATGGCAGCAAAGTCCCGCTGCAGAATGGAGGCTACTACGGCACCCGGCAGGACACCTGCCTTGGCGATTCCCAGGATCAGATCGGGGTCGTAGTCTCGGACGATCCGGAGAGCCAACGCCCGGCACAATTCCCCGAAGAAGGTCCAGTCGATCTCCAGGACGTCGCGAGGGTCTTCCGAGAAGAAGGTGTCGTGCATGGATTTGGGATAGTAGCGCGGCCACCCCGACGCGTCTAGGCGTCTCCGCCTCCGGGCATTATCTTCCCGCTCGAATGGCTTTCTGGAAACGCCTCTTCGGGCGGCGCCGGGACGGGGCTCTCAAGCCTCAACGGCTCGACTACCTGAACGAAGCCCTGGCGTTGGAGCGGCAGGGCGACTACGATGCCGCCCTCACCTCCTATCGCCTGGCACTGCGCGACCACCCCGCCGACCCTCGCGTCCTGCAGAACATGGCGATCGCCTACACCAAGA
>JABAOF010011448.1_pt1 | contig 10300 bp, 14 predicted proteins | sample 7062171 | NCBI WGS metagenome assembly JABAOF01 (sample SAMN14538628, study PRJNA623070) | marine sediment metagenome | biome: marine biome [ENVO:00000428]; feature: marine pelagic biome [ENVO:01000023]; material: deep marine sediment [ENVO:00002113] | place: India: Gulf of Khambhat ... | reverse complement strand
TAGGAAATAGAATCGAAGAATTGCCAGAGAAGATCGCAAATTTTAACGTTTATTTTCCTACCTTTACTTTAACTGCGCAGTTTGAACATATCCATACAATACTCTCGCCTCTATCTTCTTTTTTCGATATTCTCAATCTACCCTTTTCTTTTTGATCAAATGATGAGTTGCATATTTTACATTTCTTCATTTTAACACCTGCTGGAAATATTTAATCAAAGTCTCTAAATAAATATTTAGATTTCCGAGGATAATCCTACTAAACTTTTCATTGCCACAGATGCTTTCAATCGAAGAGAATAGTCTGCTATAGGAGAGATAGGCGTTTCTGAAGGATTTATTTCTATCAAAACTGCTCTGTTATTCTTTGCCATAATCGGCAGAGAAGCAGCGGGTTGTATCACAGCCGATGTGCCTATAACCATCATCACGTCACACCTGCTTGAGTGTAAGATACTCTGATTTAGCAGGAAAGGATCTAAAGATTCGCCAAACCAAACAACAGATGGTCTTAACATGCTATGACATACGTTGCATTTGGGAGGTATCTCCTTTAGGGGGGTTTCATAATTTTCAACTTCATTATTACACGACATGCATTTCATACGCCAGATATTTCCGTGAAGTTCTATAATTTTTTTATTTCCGGCCCTTCTATGCAAGCCGTCTACGTTTTGAGTTATCAGCATCTTGAGAACATCTCTTTCTTCAAGCCACGCTAAAACCTTATGAGCATCGTTTGGACTTGCTCTTGCTATCAATGATCTTCGCCAATCATACCATTCCCATACCAAGGTTGGGTTTTTCTTAAAGGCTTGCAGCGTGGCTAACTCCTCCGGACGATATTCTTTCCACAAGCCATCTTTTCCTCTAAAAGTAGGAATACCGCTCTCCGCCGAAATGCCGGAGCCTGTTAAGGCTAACAGGTACTTCGATTTTGTGATTATATCTACTAACTCTTCCATAATCTAATTTTAAATTTCTGAATATAAAAAGGAAAATATAAAAACTATGACTTCCGGTTGTGCGTTATGACAGAAGATGGCTGGAAGCAAATATCCATACTCCTAGGAATCTTACTAATCGCATCGATCATATTACATCTAATTCCTAAAATTCCAGAAAGTAAACAACCTCAGGTTGTTACTCAACCCCCTCCAGACTACTACACTCAGGCACCGGGTATTGACCTATCAAACCTTGATGAGAGTAGAAGCACTCTGGCAATAAGTGTGATGAATGAGATTGAATGCACTTGCGGATGCGGTCTCAGCATAGCAAAATGTAGGAACGAAGATCCAAGTTGTGTTGTGAGTATCGGGATTGGAAATAATGTAGTAAGGTTTGCTGAGAAAGGATACAGTGAGAATGAAACCAAATCTGCAATAGTCAGTGGAAAAGTCCCTGAGATTAATGTGAGCGTGGATGACGACCCCTTTAAAGGCCCAGAAGATGCACCCGTTACCATAGTAGAGTTCTCCGATTATCAGTGTCCTTACTGCAAGATATTCTTCGATCAAACATTTAATCATATTCTTACGCTGTACGAGGGTAATGTAAAGTTCGTATACCGAGATTTTCCCCTAGGCTTTCATCAGTATGCTCAAAAAGCCGCTGAAGCAGCTGAATGCGCCGATGATCAGGGAAAGTTCTGGGAGTATCACGATAAATTATTCCAAAACCAAGAAACTTGGTCTTCCTTAGGTATTTCAGAGTTCAAAAGATACGCCGAAGAGGTGGGATTGAATAATGACGAATTTAATCGTTGTTTGGATAATGAAGAAAAAACAAGAGAAGTAAAAAAAGATCTTCAGGATGGAAGGTCTTATGGCGTTACAGGAACTCCTACTTTCTATATAAATGGTCGAAAACTAAGCGGCGCGGCTTCTTTTTCAAATTTTGTAAGAATAATTGAAACTGAGTTAAAAGAGAGCAATTCCATCGAATACGAACTTCCTGATTATGCTTACAAGAGTCAAAAACATTTAGAAAGTTATTTGATAGCCAGAAAAATGCCGGAAGTCTTAGATAATTTTCCTTGTTACTGTGGTTGCGATAATTTAGGTCACAAAAGTCTTAAAGAATGTTTTATTGAAGAAGACGGAAGTTTTGAAGTACATGGGGCTTATTGTCAAGCCTGCATGGACGAAAGTTTGGATGTAAATAAATGGTACGGAGAAGGTTTGTCTTTTATTGAGATTAAAAATAGAATAGACGATAAGTATGGATCAGAAAAGGCTAATTAAATCCTTCTAGAAATGAAAAATCCGATTATTGCCAAGAAAATGATTAAAAAACCGAAATATACTGTTTGAACCCTTCTTCTCTCTCTCTGCTCCTCAATAAATTTTAATTCATTTTGAACATCTTCTAATTCTTTTTTTGATTTTAGTGCCAAATTAACGCTTTTTTCATAACTCCCATTAAAGTAAGCGATTTTCGCCTTCCTTGTAAGATTCTCAGCAGCATAAAATTTTTGTTCTAAGTATAGTACATTAGAAATCAAACATTCGTCTTTCTTTGCATTTTCTATCGCCTTAAATGTTTCATTTANNTTTTGAGGATGGATAAAATTCACACTTGCATATGTAAAGCCCTGCCAGTCGATTATGCAGCGACCAAAACGCTTTGATGTTTCTCCATCATTTTTGCTTACTACTTGATAGTACTTAGGAAGTACAACGTGTAGAATACCTGGGTGGATCAGTGGTTTCAAGACGCCTTTATCCGTTTTTATTCTAAATAAATCGCTTGAGAAGTTAAAATAATCATAACTTGGTTGAGAATATTTTAATTCAAAAAAACCTACTGTTCCGGATACCCTTTCTTTATAAAGATAGTGATAGTAGGGTACCTTAATCCAACCATCCTCGGTGTATGAGTCTAAAATTTTGCTAAAATCACTCACAAATATATTATATACATCAGGATTGCTTTTTATCCATATCTCCTTTACCTCATAATCTTTTGTATCGTTCGTGTTTTTGTAATTGTAACCTACGCCAAAGTACTCCTTTATCTTTGTCTCATTTTCGATGGACACACTAACTTTCCATCCCTCTCCCATGTAGAACGGATTTCCAAGGGATGCAACTATCAAAAAGACGACTGGTATCGAATTTAGAAATCTCAACTTACCCTCTCCATCAGTTCCCTAAGAAAGGATGTAGCATACCCACCCTTAGAGAGATCAAATCTTATTTCTACTGTATTATTGTTTATTTCGTATTCAAAGCCTTTGATTTTTAAAATCAATTCTCTTCTCAAACCCGCTGAAGATAGTTCTGGCATACTCTTTATTAGGAAGTTTTCTCTTTTCAAACCCTCTTTTTCTATGATTTCTCTTTCTATCTCCCCCATTCTTCCACCTGCGAGTAAGACATCATATCCAAACAATATTCCGGTGGGTAAGTTATCTTTTAAGATGTCCCCTTCTACAAAGTCGACTATAGGTAATTTTTCATCCAATCTCCTACTTAAAATTAGATTGAAAAGATATGACTGGTAAGCATGAACAAAAAGCCTTAATAGAGGTCTTGGAAATTTTCTTAGAGCACCTATAAAGTCTCTTGGATGTTTGGAGAGGTGCTCTAAAAGGATTCTTTCGTATCTTAGATGTTTTGGAAATATTTTTAGAGATTCTTTGAAGTCCTTGGTCTCATCGTACATCTTTCTGGCTTCTATGGCCACTTCTGATTCAGTATCGAAAGGGTATCCCAAGTACCAGTCTATAGCCGATGAAAAATTGCCCTTAACTATCATCTCTCCAACAATATGGGTACTGGGTCTCCTTGAGCCAAATCTTTGAATACCAAAGAAGTTTGGTACTCCGCCAATTTCCTTAATTTTATCTTCAAAATGCTTTAGTTTTTCTTTAGGATCTTCAAAGCAATTTATGTTTATTTTAAATCTGTTACCTGAAAGACTCCCAATTTTTATTGGCTCTTCGGTCTTCTGAGGATTTAATATCTCAGTATTGGGCGCCCTTAAACTCAATAAATCGGAAGGCTCAACTTCGTATGCTGTAACGAGTTGAAAGGTGACCGCTCTTTTATCTTTATTTCCAGCAAATCGAAACCTCTTCTTGCTTATTTTAAGTCTTTTAGATATTTCCCTAATGGCTTGTTGAGTATCTATGTTTTCTTTTTTAAGTACAAAGGCAGTATATTCTCCTTGTCCTGAAAAGTCTAGTTCTATGACTGGTTTATCATAAACCAACTCCATTACGACGAAGTCTGAGCACTTTTCTCTTATATTTCCTTTCAAATCGCACCCAATGAGATGATTCTTCATTCCTACAAATTCGTCGTACATAAGAATCACTTTAAGAGTGGTAGACTCCCGGTGATGGCATCTATCAACTTAGAGGGAGAAGGTCCTATTGCCAGGGTTGTAATAGTCCCTGGAGGTACTTCAGTTAATCCCGCGTCTTTAACTAGATAAGTAGGTAAAAATCTCTCATCGGATGTCTGTTTTATGCTCAAAATCTCCTCTATATCCTTACAAGTTACAACTACTTTTTTTTGGCCTTCTTCGATCCATTTTTTAAAATAAGATGGAAATCTTTTTTGAGATATTAATGCGGCGCCCACGGACCCATGGGCAACTTGTACACAGAGTTTACCCTTGGAAAGTTCTAGATCCTCTCTCACCAAAATGATTTGTTTGACTTGCATTAACGCCCCCTTCTTAATCGGTATGCTGCATAAGATAATAACGTAACAAAAATAAGAGAAACCCAGAGATTCGTCTCAGTAAGCCTTATTGTTTGTGCTAATATAAAACCGACGTATACAGAAATCACAATGCTAAGACCAAAACCTAAAACAATTCTTTCAATCTCTTGCAAGTCTTCTTTTCTGGGATAAATGGCAAAAGTAAATATATATCCTGGAACAAAGAATACGAATACGAAACCAATAACTGCATGGATGATAGATATAATATCCAATGGCGCCACCTTCGTGATATCATAATTTACACCAATAAAAAACTATCGAGTAGGGAGGAAATCTGGTGGAAGATAAGAAGAAGAAATTAGCATATCTAGCAGATATTTCGTCTCGCGATAGTAGAGAATTTTTGGATAAATTATTTGAGCCCGAACCCGTGGAGGGGGAGAAGGTCTTAAAGGAGGTTAAAGGCGAGGTTAAAGACGTAGAACTGTCATCCACGATGGAAAAATTGATCAAAAAGGTCCCTTCTCTCAATCGAGTGATTGGGACTTTTGGAAAAACAAGAACGATCGACGCCTATGGTAGAGTTGAAATCATGGAGATTAAGGGAGAGACTGTTCCAGTCTACGTCGTTAACCTACCTCAGTTAGCCTCCAAAGAAAAAGAGTTGTTAGACGAGGTAAAAGAGATCGCGATTACTGAGATGGATATCGACCCTGATTCAATACCAGACCCAGAAAAGCGACGTACTGTATTCATGGAAAAAGTAGATGAACTAATTAAGAGCAAAAATCCGTCTCTGCCCAGCGCAAGAAGAAAAATACTAGCAGAGACAATAGTCTCCGACATGATTGGATATGGTATATTAGATTACTTAGTAATTGATGATGATCTTGAGGATATAATGGTAATCGGTACAAAAAAGCCTGTATACGTTGTTCATAGAAAACACGAGGTCTGCAAGACCAATATTACAATGAACACAGACGAAGAAATAAAAGCCATTATAGATAAAATCGCTAGACCTGTAGGGAGAAGAATAGACCAACAAACACCATTGTTGGATGCAAGACTGCCAAATGGAAGTAGAGTACATGCAACAATACCCCCTGTTTCTTTGGATGGTTCTACCCTAACGATTTCAAAGTTCAGGGAGGATCCACTGACCGTAATAGATTTAATGAATTTTAGAACCTTGACTCCTGAACTTGCTGCTTTCTTATGGATATGCGTAGAAGGTTTGGGCATTAAACCCGCTAACGTGATTTGTGCAGGGGGAAGTAGTTGTGGAAAAACTACTACTGTAAACGTCCTCGCTACCTTTGTTCCAGATACTGAAAGGTTATTATCTATTGAGGATACGGCTGAACTTAAACTTCCTCTAACACATTGGATAAGATTCGAGACAAGGCCTCCAAACATAGAGGGTCGCGGCGAGATAACCATGGACGACCTTGTAAAAAATACCCTCAGAATGAGACCCGATAGGATCATTGTAGGAGAAGTAAGAGGCACTGAGGCAAGAACATTGTTCACTGCAATGAATACAGGACACGATGGTTGTATGGGGACTATACACTCTAATACTTCTCAAGAGACAATTACTCGCTTAACGAACCCTCCAATGAATGTTCCGGAGATTATGGTACCGGCCTTAGATTTGATAATAATGCAAAAGAGGATACACCATAGGGAAAAAGGAGTCTTGAGAAGAATAACGGAAATTTCAGAAGTAGTGGGCATGGAAGGGGGAAAAATACAACTTAACAAGATATACGAATGGAGCCCATTGGATGATACCATAAAACCTACGGATGTGCCCTGCAGATTGAAAAGAGATATTGCAGAGTATTCTGGAATGAGTGGGGATGAAATTAATGTGGAAATCAAAAAGAGAGAAATAGTCTTGGAATGGATGCGAGAACAGGCTATGAGAGATGTAAATGCTGTTGGAAGAGAAGTACAGGCGTATTACCAAGATCCTGATAAATACTTGGAGAGAATATTAGGAAAATAAGGCGCAAATTTGAGTGACGTTTATATTATATATCTAATACTCATATTTCATAAAAATTAGGAAAATAACGCGTTTTTATATCATAGTCAATGAGTTAAATTTAAATATGTTGGCACATCTCTGCCATTGTAAGAGACCCAGATAATGTAAAAGAAGGATGCTAAAAACAAGAGGGTTATAATCATGTTATCATATTTCTGGCCCACACCTGATATGAATATATTCGTAGCGGTTTCCATAATGCTTGCTCTTGCGCCGATAAGCATGATGGTCTTCGCTATTATCAGAGGTTTCGAAGATACCATATTGTGCATGGAATGCCAGCAGTGTGTCGCAGGCTGTCCGGTAAAAAGGGCACTCGGAGAAGAGTACTATGGCCCAAAAAACCTTATGACTCTAGCAAGAGCCAATCATAAGATTAAAAGCGCTGAAGGTAGAATTTTTTCGTGTACTTCTTGTGTTAGATGTACCGAAACCTGTCCAAGAGCGCTTTATGTTAAGCACACTATGGATAAGTACAGGGGTGTTTTATTCAAAGAAAACTTGGGTGTGATGGACGGACATAAAAAACTCGTGGAGAACGTTAGAAAATACAGAAATGTTTTGGATCCGGACAGAAAGAAACCTCCTTTAGATTCTGTTGTGGAAAAAGTAAAAGAACAAGTTAGCAAACAAGAAATGGCCTTAGGATTAGTGGAGATTCCTGTCGTAGAAGAAGCAAAGTAGGTGGGGCGATTGGCGACTTTGCAAAAAATCCCAGAAAAAGTAATTTTCTTTGAAGGTTGCGTGACCTCGAGAAGAATGCACCACCTACGTTTTGCAATTCGTTTTTTGCTGGAAAAATTTGGTATTGACTATATTACACTTGACCCAAAAGAGCAGTGTTGCGGATCTCCCATATTCAGAGCCGGGGCGGTAGATGTTGCCGAAAGACAATTGCTCTATAACCTTAGAGAAATTGAGCAGTCTGGTAGAAATGTCGTGGTATCTGCCTGCCCGGGATGCGGATCTACATTAAAATCGGATGAGGCTGAGAAGAGAGATATCGAAGTAGTACATATAATGGAGATATTCATGAAATTAGCGGAGGAAGGAAGACTCTTTAACAGCCCCGATTTAAGAAATCTAGATGCTACTGTAACAGCCCATTTTCCATGTCATTTGATTAGAGGCATGGGTGTTGATTGTTTTAAAGGATTCAAAGAAATATTCGCCCAAATGCCCGGCGTAGAATACATTGAATTAGAGGAGGCAAATTCTTGCTGTGGCGCCGGAGGTGGAGTAAGGGCATCTCAGATCGAGTTGGCAAAAAAAATCAGAGAAAGAAAGATCGATTTTATTAAAGAAACAGAGGCGCAAATTTGCGTGACGATCTGTCCTTTCTGCGAGATCCATATCGGAGAAGGTTTAAAGGAAGCCGAACTGCCTATAAGGATTATGTCCTTACCATTCCTTCTTGCTTTGCTCCACAGTGATTTTAGAACAAAGATAGATGAATTAGTGGAAAAAGAAAAGAGTGCGTGATCGAATGGAGTCATTGATATATATGTTATTTCTTGTGCTTTCATTGCCTTTTGCTTATTACTACATAAAAACAACTATATTTCCCAATCATGTTGGAAAAATAAAAAAATTCGAAGGCTACGGAAAAATGTCAGAATGCGAAGTAACCTGTAATACTTCAATCCGAGACATATCAGATGGTAAAATGTCAATAAAAATATTGGTTGAACTTCCCGATGGAGAGGAAATAAGGTGTGAAATAAGCCCATGTAACGTATGTTTAGAGAAGTTGAAGCAAGGAGATACGGTAGGCGTTACAAAACTAGGATCAAGATATATCGCCCAGCCGCTATTATTTAAAAGGGGGTATAACGAGTGCCAGTAACAATAATAGGCTATATAGCATTGACATTGTTTTTTGGCATAATATTGGCATCCCTTATGGGAGTAATCCCACAGTCCAGATTACCGATTCAGTCTGCTCTGATTGTGGCAACACTCGTGATAGTATTACTCGCCTTCGTTGGTAATTTTATAGGGTATACAGTCGAACTGATTTACCCCATCGATCTTCTGGGACAGATTATAATTCATCCTATTACGGCTTTAATGGCTGGCTTTTTTGTCGCGGGTGCGCTAGAGGCTTTNNCCGCTGATTTATTAGATAGAATGGCTAAGACAAAACTGGGACTTCCGGGAACCGCTTGCATACTGGCCAACATGCCTACCATAATTAGTATGCCATGCGGTAGGATATTGGGCGCGGCCTTGATGCCTGCAGCACTATACTTTGGATGGATTTTGGCAGAGAAAACAGGTAAAAAGGAGTTAATCGGAGTGCTTGTATTTTCATTCATTGTTAACGCAGCAGCATCTTGCGGACCCTCTCCGCTCGGAGGTATTGGTATGATCGGAGAGGGTATGATAGCAATTCCTCTAACCTCTCTCCAAGATCCTCAACAGGCAGGAATAATGTTAGCAACAGGAACATGCGCATTGGTGATGAGATTCGTGACACCATTGCTACCCGCTGAATAGGAGGGTGAAATATGGAAGAAAGATTAAAAATCGGATACATTTCATTTTTCTTCTTCATGATAGTCTTAGCCGCTGCCATCATACTCTACAGTAAAATGGGGGTGAAAGTGCCTCCAATTCAGACGATTCTCATCTTCATAGCAATAGTAATAATGCTGATAAGCAGAGCGAGAATAGAAGATCTTCTTGCAGGAGTAATCTTACATCCAATAATGGCAATGTCTGCTGGTTTCTTGATAGCAGGGGCTTTGGGACTCGCAGGAGGTTTTGATGCACTACTAGACTTATGCTGGAGGATTGCGGGGCTCGTGGACACCGTTTTTTCCCCATTACAAGGGCTTGGAATATCTCTCTTAGGATTAGAGAAAGGTATATCCCTTGGATTGCCCTTCGTGGCCGTTATTATAGTTAACATACCCACCATCACTCCTATGCCCTGTGGAAGGATAATAGGCGCTGCAGTTATTCCTGGAGTATATTATTTTGCAGAAGCAGTAGCAGGAGCAACCGGAAACACTTTGGCATTACCGGTGTTGGTTGCAGCCTTTATTGTAAACGCTGCGGCATCTTGCGGACCCTCTCCGCTCGGAGGAGTAGGAGGTATAGGTGAGGGCAACCTGGGAGTAGAAATCGGCTCATCAGGACCATCACAAGAGACCGGTATAATTATTGCAACAGGGGTTACGGCTCTTGTTATAGCATTCGTGACGGGATATGCCCTGATTCCATATCTAAAATAGGAGGTAATAAAATGAATCTCCCTCTCTTAGCAACAATGGTTGGAGCAGGAACTCTGACAGGTATAATGATAAATATAGCGTTGGGCTACAGCCCATTAAATATCGGCGGAATACTAGGCGGCGCGGTAACTGGATTGCTAATGTTCATACTCTAGGGTGTTGCTATGGAAATTGAGCCGATTAGGAGAATATCTCAGTTAGTAGTGCTATTCGTAGCCCTCGTAAGTCTAGGTGCCGTATGCTCTAGAGATCCTTTCTTCATGCTACAAACGATATTTGCAAGGGGTAGCGTACTTCCTACGTTAATTCTTGCGTCCCTTGGGGGC
>JABAOF010021091.1_pt4 | contig 10302 bp, 6 predicted proteins | sample 7062171 | NCBI WGS metagenome assembly JABAOF01 (sample SAMN14538628, study PRJNA623070) | marine sediment metagenome | biome: marine biome [ENVO:00000428]; feature: marine pelagic biome [ENVO:01000023]; material: deep marine sediment [ENVO:00002113] | place: India: Gulf of Khambhat ... | reverse complement strand
TGACACCTTTCGCATGCCTCATTGCTCATTCCTTCAATATAATGGCTATGAGCATTAATCGGTTTTTCAAAACTATCCGAAAGATGTAAATACACTTCTTTAAGGGACTCAACTTTATGAAATAAGAAGCTCGCTATGTTCCCTTCAGAGTGGCACCCATAGCATGTAATCTCTGCATGCGAGGAANNCGAGGAAGATTTCCAAGCCTGGACGTCAGCGCCCATCTCATGACAGAGACTGCAAAAAGTAGGAGTAGAAGTTAAGGTAATAGCGGTAACAGTAAAAAATAGAAGAACAATAAGGGCGGCACCTAAGACAAATAGAACCTTAATTCTAATGATTGGATCCTTAAGGTTCAGCCAATTACGAAGTCTTCCCATTGCGTCCTCCTAAAATCTTGCTGGTTCTTAGACCCGTTTTTTTATCTTTTTTTACCCTTAGATGTCGTTCGCAACTTAGCACTATTTGAAATTATCCTTACAGAGAGGATCAAGAGTATTACAGCGACAACTGTCGAAAGTCCGAACAATAAAGCCCAAAGCAACAGGATTTGATTTACTACCATGCAGACTCCTTCCCTTCGAGAAATGAAGCACCTTCCTGTTGGATACTTTCTAAACAAGACTTTTTCATCTTTATAACAAAGAATTGTGAATAATAGTACAAACTTAATGCAAACTTAAAATTTGCTTTGATTATACAATATTGATGAACTTTAGGGAAGTTGTTTCAGGCAAAAATGGNNNAATGGTATAATATGCCTATTTTGAGTTACTTAGCCCTCTTCAATCACTGCGCCCCTCTTCCAGTAAGTAGCACTTTCAAGGTGTGTAGAAAAATTTTAAGATCAAGAAAGAGAGATTGATGATACACATAGATCAAATCATATTTTAATTTGTTTCGGGCAGTAGTCGCATAGAAACCGCTTACTTGAGCAAGACCTGTCACCCCAGGCTTTACCCGGAAGCGCTCAACATAAGCGGGTATCTTAACTTTGAATTCTTCAACAAAAACGGGCCTTTCCGGCCGAGGGCCCACAAAGCTCATATCCCCTCTAAGAATATTTATTAACTGAGGTAGCTCATCAATTCTTGTCTTTCTAAGAAATCGTCCCACCAAAGTTATGCGGGGATCATCCCTCGCTGCAAGAACCGGTCCTGTCTCTTCTTCCGCACCTTCTATCATAGTGCGAAACTTATAGATATTAAAAATCTTTTCATATAGTCCCACCCTTTGCTGCTTGTAAATAATTGGTCCCTTCGATGTTAGCCTGATAGCTAACGCTGTCAGAATCATAATGGGTGAACTTACAACCAAAACAACTGCTGCAAGTGCTACATCAAAGATTCGCTTTGTTGAAATAACCCAGGGAGATACGGGTTCTTTAGTTAATTCAACAAGTGGTATATCGCTTACTAGGGTGTAATCAACTTTTCCTGTTAATATCTCATAAAGACCGGGTATAACATCTACCCGAACATACCGTTCTATATTCTTAGAAATATCTTCAATCAACTCTCTATATCTTACGGGAATGGTAATAATAAGTTGACTTANNGGAATGGTAATAATAAGTTGACTTATATCATGTTCCTTGACCAAAGGAATAATTTCTTGGGTTGTTCCCAACACTTTTGCATTATCAATACTGCTCCCAACTTTGCTTGGGTCTCTGTCAATCATACCCACAACTTTATAACCAAGCGTCGAACGTGTATACAGTTCACGCAGAATCTCCTGGCCAGCTTCACCTGCACCGACAATCAGTACCCGGCGTGTAGGCCATCTTATTGTAAGCGTTTTGGACGCAAGTACCCGCCATCCGGTAATAAGCGCCAGATTAATAGCCCATGAGAGTAATAGAACAGTACGGGGAAAGGAAAAAAAGCGATAAAAGAAGGTGATAAAAACTATAAGCAGGAATCCCAAAGTTACTGCTTTAAGAACTGAGTAAAATATATCCCATCCTGCTTGCGCTTTTTCTATGTTGTACAAATCGTAAATGTAAAAAGCTACAACTTGCATAACTGTTATGGCCACTGCCAGTCTTGTATAGGCTTCAAAGTTAAAAGCAGGAAGCTCCCCCAAAAATCGAATGAGAAATGACATAATTATGCCTACATTGACAAGTACAGCATCAATTATCAAAGCAATAAATATCCATAATCTTGCAGGCAATGTATAGCCTCCGTTATATTGTTGTGAGTTCCAAGGTCAGCCTCAAAGCCTTGTGCCACAGAGCTACAAGCTATTTTTGTAGATTTGTAGCTTTAAAGCTATGCAGCCTTATTCGTTACTCATTACCTCCCTGTACACGTCAAGCATCCTGTTTGCCATTACTTCGTGCGTAAACTCTCTTTTCACCCGTTCTTTGGCCTGACTTCCCAGTCTTAACCTTAATTCCTTATCTTCAAGTAATCGATTCAAAGCATCTGCCAGAGCAGTAAAGGACCTAGGAGGAACTATCAGGCCAGTTACTCTATCTAGATTGACAAAAGGAACCCCGGTTTTAAGATCCGTGCTCACTACCGGTTTCCCGCAGACATGTGCTTCAAGTTGTACTAGACCAAATGCCTCGCTTCGTTCAACAGAGGGTAAAACAAATACATCGCAGGCATGATAATAAGCTGCAAGCTCTGAATCCTGGAGCTCACCTACAAAATCTATCTTACGCTTCAGCCCTTCTTCCTTAACTATCCGTTTTAATTCTGGTTCCAAAGGACCCGAGCCTGCAATTACCAAACTGGCATTCACTTCCTTCATGGCAATAAGCAGATATTCCAGACCTTTGTAGTATATTAACCTTCCCAGGAAAAAGATAACCCTGTTACCGTATTTGATACGTAGCAACCGTATCTTTTCTTTTATCTCCGGAGTCAGCTCAAATTTCTTAACATCAATACCAAACGGTACTACTCGGCATTTATTCTTTATCTCCTTTAAAAATGGTGAGTGCTCAATCATATTGGGCGAAGAAGCAATAACTCTATCAGCTACAGCAAGGAACTTCTTTAGGTAGGGAGTATAAAGTCGCAATAAGAACTTTTGTCTAATTATATCACTATGATAAGTCACGACTAACTTCCCTTTGGGCTTTGCCCAGAGATAAGCAAGTTCGCCGGTGGGAAAAGGAAAATGAAAATGGTAGATATCGCTTTTTAGTCGACGCAGCCATAGTCCGAAGGTTGGTGCTAGTGGAGCCGAGCGAAATCTCCCCAAACTGGCCACCTTTATCACCTCTATGCCATCAATTTCCTCGCGTCGATTTAGAAACCGCGTATTGGCTACTAAAACTCTTACATGGACTTCGTCTTTTATCCCTCTAGCCAGATCTCTTACCGAATTCTCTACGCCACCAATGTGCGGATAGTATAGCTTGTTAACCTGAAGAACTCTCATTATAAAACCGCCTTAGGCTCTGTGCTTAAGGCTCTAGGTCTATATATTCCTTCAACCTTAAGCCTTCAGCTACTTTTGGCTACCTCCTTATATACTTCTATTGTCTTTTCAGCAGTCTTTTCCCAAGAGAACTTCTTTGCTTGAACCAGCCCCTTCTTTTGCAGTTCCTTACGGAGACCCTCATCACCAAGAATTTTAGATATTGCTTGTCTTATCTCTTCAATATGCTCAGGGTTTACGAGCAGTGCAGCATTGTCCACAACTTCGGGTAAAGAAGAAGTATTAGATGCAACCACTGGTAAACCACAGGCCATTGCCTCAAGCGGAGGTAGACCAAATCCTTCGTACAAAGATGGAAATACTAGCGCGGCTGCCGTATTGTATAGAACAAGAAGCTCCTCTTCAGGTATAAACCCAGCCAGAACAACTTTCTTCTTTAATTCCAGCTTTTTCACAAGTCTTCCAACCTCAGGGTATTTCTTATCTCTCGGTCCAACAAAAACTAGCTGATAGTCCTCAGTAAGATTCTGCTTAACCTTGGCAAAAGCTTCCACTAACCTTATAAGATTTTTATGAGGCTTATAATTACCTACGTAGAGAAGATACCTGCCTCGTATTCCGTACTTCTTCAGGACTATATCATGCTCTTTAGTCCTTTTAATTTTACGATATCTCTCGTCTGCAGCTTCAGGAATAACTCTGATCTTCCTTGCTGATATATCAAGATTCGCGATCAAGTCTTTCTTTGTACAATTAGACACTGCAATTATCTTATCTGATTTTTTGGTGGTAAGTTTAATCATAGTAGTGTAGTACATCTGTGCCGCTTTTGAACGAAGGTTTCCGGGAAAAAGAAGGGGAATTAAATCGTGTACAGTGACTACTGAGTTGGGAGTAAAAATAAGTGGCAAAACAAAATGGGGTGAATGGAAGATATCAAGATTTGCCTGGCTTACCTCCCGGGCCCAACTTAACTGACTGGACATAGAAAAGACAGGCTGTGTCACAATGACTTTGGAAAAATTGGAAGCATCCGGTACAAGCGAGATAGAAGCTTGATGACAAAAGAGGACATACTGATTTTCCTTATCTACTCGTGCTATACCTTTGAGCAGATTCTGGGTATATCGACCTACACCGCTCCAATCTATCATTCTAGTATCAATGCCAATACGCATAAAACCTCTTCTTAATATCTCAAACAAAGTAGTCGCGTAGCTCCTGCCTACCGGCAGGCAGGTTGGCTGCGCTTTTCGTAATCTCCCCTTACCCCTTGTTAGAAAAGAGGGGATGTATTCTTTGTGGTTCTCAACAGACTGACTAAGAATGAAAATATTTATTCTTCGAGCCCGCCTGCCATCGCCTGCGGCTCAGCCAATGGAGGGCAGGCAAGGTTGAGAAGATAAATATTAGTCTAAATATAGTAGCTCTCGATTCGCTTCACTCACTCGAACAATAAAAATGCTTATTCTAGGTCATCCTGTCAATACCTGCAACTACATTTTTTCTTTTTGCAGCAGCATACCTTTAAGTGCACCTTTCGCAACTCTTAAAGTTGTCATTACTATTTTTTTATTGATGTATACTTTCATTTCGCAACTATTATACAATTTCTAATACGTTTGAAAACCCATCTCTACATTAGGTTTTGCGTAACAGCGTACCTTCAGGTGTGCTATATATTTTTCGCATGTCAAAAAGCCCACTTCTACATTGCTATACTCGACAATATAGTGCGTACCTATCTCACAATNNGCGACGTATTCTTTGCGGATCTAAAACCTGCCACTATGCTATATGAATCATTAATATAAAAGAGAATGGGCAGCAGATAGCCTTTCGACATCCAGGTCTACCTCTTTTGCATAAGGTACAAAGTTCTTTGAGAATCTTTGATTCTAGCAGAATCTCTAATCTCAAAATACTTATTAAATTCATTATCAAAGACCTGTTGGTTATAGTCTGGAAAAATATCGTTCCTTGTCAATAGAAGTCTTTGAACCTGGGAGTCATCTTTTGGGATATACTCAATTATGAGAGAAATACAAATTTGACTGAAGAACTTGGCAATTTTACTAAATGGAAGGTTATTGGATATGGCTAAGTGATGAATTAATGCAAGCGCTAAAACTGTATCTGCAGGCCCGCGCTCAAGTAAAGACATTCTTTCTTCACTTTGCCAGCCAAGAGCTGGACTAGGATTTGATAAATCAAGCACCAAAGGTAAAATATTTATCTCCCCTTTCCTTGTAGCTTCAAGGTAGTTTTTCTCTACGGTTGAAGTGTCAATATCGAAGGAGATGGTTTGCGCTCCTTTATCACTTGAAATTCTGCTAAATAAGCCCGTATTTGCACCGAGATCCCATACTATTTTTGGTTTGATTCGACTTAAGTATTGAGCAACAAGCTGCTTCTTATGGGAAAGTGCATCTGATGAATAATTGCCCTCCTTATAATAGCCAGTCCATTCCGTATCTTGAGGTTGCCAATTAAGATTCTTCACAGCCGATTCTAAATTATCAATAAGACCTAAAAAGGCGAGGCGACTTACTTTTCTACCATTTGTCTTTATAGTTTTATCTGCAAAATGTCTTTGACTCTTTGCATGAAGATGAATGTGGGAGAGAAGTGAAAATTTCAGATATGTGCGCAAAGGAAGGATCTTGCTAGCTAAATCCAAGGGGATTCCATCAATAAATATTCGGAACAATTCCTTTAAGCGAATATCTTTGTATCTCGCGAGAGCCAGAGGTGCAAGAAAGTGCTGACAAAATTGCCTGTAAGCAATCCAGGGCTTACCCTCTTTGTACTTCTCAAAGGAGAGAGTATCGATGAATATTGGTTTACCTTTTCGGAACTGAATATTGTAAGCACTTGAGTCTTTTAAAGACATTCCAAATTCAAGTGCTATTTTCTGGACCTTAACGGTGGTTAAAGCTGCGTGTTTTAACTGGCTAAAGCACCACTCATAGGGATATGAGATAAACGGCAGAGGTTCAGGCTTAATCACCTTGTAAGCTTCATTATGTCTTAGATTTCTCCCCTCAACCTCCTCGTGCGGAATTAGTAAATTAGCGTCAACCAGGCTTTTATAAAGGCCCGACTCAATAAAATGATCATAGTTTGCCTTGTACACAGTATTTACCTGGCGGTAAATTGACCCGTCATGAAAGAAAAGAAACCCACTGGGATCCCGGAATGAGCTGGGAACTGTCTGGCTAGCTATTGTCCCTTTCATCTCTTGATTGCCTGGCGAAGAGATTTACCATGAAGGCATTAATTTTTTTCCAATAGAGTTTAACTGCAAATATTGCTCCAACAAAAAAGGCTAGAAACAGCTGAAGAAAATAACTACCAGTTCCTGGGTCGAGATAAGCATAAGCTCGTTTTGGAAAAACTAAAAAAACCAAAACAAAAACAAGTGCTGAAGCCGTCATACGGCTTTGATGCTTCATATTTTTACTCCACTGCATTAAGAAGTTCCGATTAACGAGATGCGCAATGCATTTCTTCTTGGTTAACCCTAGCAGAACTGTTAATGCTGCGCAACGTAAAAAGATAAATTCGCCCGTCTTTGTCTGAGCTTATTTGGGATTATAACTAACAAAGTTATAAGAAATACTTGGCGCTATCACCTTATTTGAACATCCAAAAAATAGTCCCATAAATTGCTTTGGATTCTCTTTTGAGACAAATATTATACCAGAAACTTAAGAGAAAATTATCCTACCGTGAAGTTTGCCGTCATCAAATCTATAAAAGTAAATAATGGACTTTTGTTTCCACTAATTGGTAATTATTTATTTAAGTTATTCTATGTCACCGCTTCCCGATACACTTTTAGAGTCTCTTCTGCTGTTTTCTCCCAGGTGAATGCTTTTGCTCTTTTCAGACCTTTTTCTTTTAGCTCACTCTTTAGATCTTCATCTGAAATCACCCTGATCATTGCCTCGGCAATTTTTTCGATATTATAGGGATCAATAAGAATTGCAGCATCGCCTACAACCTCAGGAAGGGACGAAGTATTGGAGCAGATTACAGGTATTCCACACGCCATAGCTTCTAAAGGAGGTAAGCCAAATCCTTCATAGATTGAAGGATAGATAAGAAGTTCTGCACGACTATACACAGCAGGTAGGTGCTCATCAGGAATATGGCCAGTAAAAACAATGTCATTCTGCAAATCTAACTCAACTACTAATTTAAAGAGTTTCTGGTAAAGCCAGCCCGCCGCTCCGCAGATTACCAGCTTATGCTGAATACCCTTATTATTTTTTATTTCGTAATATGCTTTAATTAAATTGGCTAAATTTTTTCGCGGCTCCAGAGTTCCTACATAAAGTAGGTAAAAGTCGTTAGGTACATAATATCTTGCTCTTATTTCAGTCCCGTTATCTTTTGACATCGGCCGGAATCTCGATTCGATGCCAGGGTGAATCACATGGATTTTTTCTTCAGGAACCTTGAGTAAGCGCACTAAGTCCTTCTTGGTATTATCTGCATCAGTTATGATTTTTCTCGCATTTCTGACTGATTTGGGGATCATCGCCATCAGGTACCTACGATTAATACGCGTATAGTTCTCGGGGTAAATAAGAAACGCAAGGTCATGAATGGTCAAAACAGTAGGAATCTTTTTGCAAGCAGGGAATACATGATCGGGTGAATGAAAAAGATCCAAAGGACTTACCAAGAAATCAGGTGAAAGACCAGTTGCGTAAAGCGCAAACAACATAAAACGAAAAAAGCGGCCAGGGTAATGTTTACTTTTAAACTCAACCTTCTCAGCAGATCCTACGTCTTGAGAAAATCCCTTTTCGTCACCATAAAAGGTAAAGAGAGAAAAGTAATCTTCGCTATCTGGCCGCAGAAGATTCTTAACCAACTGTCTTGTATATCTTCCTATACCAGCTCGCTGATTAACAGCAGATGACACATCAATTCCTATATGCATATGTACCTATCGATTTCTATTGCTTCAGTCTTTGATATTCTTCTTATCTATCATAAATCCTGCATTTTTAAGCATTAAAGCATTTCTAGTTTAAAGCAATTAATGTCCTCACAGATACCCCTCGTTTCCTGCCTTAGATTAAGGATTAATCCTTAATCCGTACTAAATATTTCATTAAATATTGAAATTAATTGAATGTTAAGAGCTAACTACCCACATCAAAAGCATCAACAACAATGTAGTAGTTAGAAGAAGAGGGGTTCTTCTGACTGGTAACCTCAATCTTTAGGGTATGAGAAGCATCAGTTAGACCAGTTTTAGTGTAGACCGCTTGCTGGAAGGCCCCTACCGGGTCATAGAGATCTACGTCTTGCTCATAGGTTCCATCAATATATACTTTGGCAATTCCTCTATCGGGACGGGTATTGGCAATCCAGGTAACAGAGGTGCCACTGAAGGTAAACTCTGCATAGTCACCTGCAGTATTTGAGTACTTGGCAGTTCCTCCCGAGTGACTGGGGTTAGACGCAGTACCCCAGGTGCCGGTATAAGTAACAGCCGGGTCTGTTTCTTCATACCTGGGTAGAGATATTGGAGTAGCTGAGACTTCAGTAGATTTAGCGCTTTCATTGGAAGATGTGTCTATTGCGGTGATCGTGTAATAGTAGGTATCACCGCTGATTAGACCTGTGTCATAATAAGAAGTTCCCGCAATCACTAAAGTATTTACTTTGGTATAAGGACCACCGGATGTCATAGAGCGATAGATATTATAACCAGCGAGGTCAATTTCTTCGTTTGCATTCCAAGAAAGCGAAACTGAATTGCTGCTAGTAGCCTCAACAGCCAAACCAGTAGGTGCTACTGGTGGTGTAGCATCGGCGGTTTCTAAAATGTCCAAAGCATCTAGAGAAACACGATAATCTGAGGATACCGGATTTCTTGAGCCTATCTCAATTACTTCAATAGTATGCCAATCAGGTGCTAATCCTGTTTTGTTGAAACCAACCTCTTGATATAGAGGAATATTGTTATACAAATCGACATCTGGCTGCTGAACACCGTCTAAATAAACACGCGCTATTCCACTATCTGGACTCTTATAGGAAATCCAGGATACTCCAGTACCTACAAAAGTCGATTTTGCTGAAGGCCAATGTCCAAGACTATACGTCCATTTAAAAGTTCCGCCACTTGCATTTGAGTCAGCAGCACTATACCAAATACCAGAGTAAAGAATCTGAGAGCTAGTTTCCTCATATCTTGTATTCATCGGAACGGCCTCTATTTCAGAAGATTTAGCACTTTCATTTCCGGCTAAATCGATTGCGCTTATGGCAAGATAATATGTGGTTCCTCCGGTCAATCCCGTCAGTTTGTACGAAGTTACATTGCCAACATCGATCGGTGTCCCATAGATTCCACTTGCTGTACCATAATAGATTTTATAGCCAGCCAGATCAGAATCAGAATTCGCGTTCCAGGAAAGTTTTAAAGCACTATATGTAGAGATTGCCGATAAGCCAGCAGGTGCAACAGGATTCCCATCCTCTATTGGCATAGCAGAAACCTCAGTTGATTTGGTGCTTTCGTTCCTGCTTGTATCATAGGCACTTACCGCAAGATAGTACATCGTCCCGTTAGTAAGACCTTCTATCCTGTAGCTTGTTGCGTTCCCGATGTCACCTACTGTTTCATAAATTCCACTGGTAGTCCCGTAATAAACTTTGTAGCCTGCTAAGTCTGAATCTATATTGGCCGTCCACGATATGTCTATAGATGCACTCTTTCCAACTGCAACAAGACCCCCCGGTATCGCTGGCGGTATCATATCAGATGGTTTTGTTACCCCAAAAGCATCAACAACAATGTAGTAATTAGAAGAAGCGGGGTTCTTCTGACTGGTAACCTCAATCTTCAGGGTATGAGAAGCATCAGTTAGACCAGTT
>JABAOF010007288.1_pt1 | contig 10302 bp, 10 predicted proteins | sample 7062171 | NCBI WGS metagenome assembly JABAOF01 (sample SAMN14538628, study PRJNA623070) | marine sediment metagenome | biome: marine biome [ENVO:00000428]; feature: marine pelagic biome [ENVO:01000023]; material: deep marine sediment [ENVO:00002113] | place: India: Gulf of Khambhat ... | reverse complement strand
GTGATCGCCATCACCACGGAGGGCAACGGCGAGCTGCACCGGCTGGCCGACCACATCATCTCGGTCCCTTCGACCATCGAGATGCTCCAGCCGATCCTCACCGTGATCCCGCTGCAGCTGCTCGCCTACCACATCGCCGTGCTCAGAGGCTGCGACGTGGACCAGCCGCGCAACCTGGCGAAGAGCGTCACCGTCGAGTAGCGCCGGCGGTTGCGCGCCGGCTGGCCCCACAGCCAAGTTCTCTCCCCATGCGCGTCGTCCTCCAGCGGGTGGCGCGGGCCCAGGTCCGCGTTGACGGGGTGCCGGTGGGCTCGATCGGCAAGGGTTACCTGCTGCTGATCGGCTTCAAGTCGGGCGATGGCGAGGAGGCTCTGCGCTGGATGGTGGAGAAGATTCGCGGCTTACGACTCTTCCCCGACAGCGAAGGCAAGATGAACCTGCCGATCGATTCGGTCGGTGGCGAGCTGCTGGTCGTCTCCCAATTCACCCTGTACGCCGACGTCCGCAAGGGACGCCGACCTTCCTTCGTCGGCGCGGCCGAGCCGGACGAGGCGGAGCGTCTGTACGAGCGCTTCGTCGACCTGTTGCGCCAGGGCACCATCCCCGTGGCCACCGGCGAGTTCGGAGCGATGATGGAAGTCGATCTGGTCAACGACGGCCCGGTGACGCTCGTAATCGAGAGGGACTGAATTCGTGGGGTCAAGAAACCTGAAACTCATCCTGAGCGGATCTGTGGTCGGCCGCCGCGGGGCGCCGACGCTAAGAACCATCCTCGTCCTGGCTCTCATCCTGCACGCCGCCTCGGGGTCGATCTGGTCGCAGAGCGCTTGGGATCCCAACACCCTACGCTACGGGACACCGCCCAGCTGGCAGCTGGCCGCGGTCGCGGCCATGAACCGGCATCTGCCCACCGATTCCGGGTATTGGGTGCTGGGTCCGCTCGATCTCTCGGCCAACCTCCCCGACACGATGGATCTGGTGCGCACGACGCTTCGGGTCCTGGCGCCCACGCCCGCCGCCTCACGCGCGCTGTCGCGGCGGCTCTGGCTCCCCACCGGTGGCGTCGCACTCGAGGAGCTGCAGCCGGCCGACACGCTGCCGCACGAGCTTCCGCCCGGCTATCCCGGGCGGTTCCTGAAGGGTACGGTGGTTGGCGAGAGCGTCTACCTGCAGGTGCTCACGATTCAGGAGCATCGGTGGCTGCTCTGGGCGCAACGGGCGCAGCTGACCGGGGTTCGCCAGCGAGTGGCGGGGCCGCTGGCTCGCTACAGCGAGTCGCTGACGCGACACCTGGCGGCGGTGGACAGCGGAACGCGCACCGCGGGACCGCCGCGGGCCATCGAGTTCGGACTCGACCCGTTGTTCGACATCTACGCTCAGCCACCGGAGCCGGTGATCCGCGACAGGGCCGGCTACCTCGACCTGCTGCGGCGCAATCGAGCCTACACATTGGACGATCAGGTGCGGAACGTCGTCGGCGTGGTGCCCGGAGCGGAGCTGGCCAGCTGGCTGGAAGAGCGGGCCGATTCGCTGCTCTACCCAAACCGGGAGGGCGAGGTCGCACTCCAACACCGCTACCGCGATCACCGGGCGGCGGGCGCCAGCTGGTCCGACCGGCCGGTGCTCAACACGGCCACGCTCGCCCGGCTGCGGCCAGGGAGCTACGCGTTCATAGTGGATCGCTTCGGCTTCATGCGGATCGGACCCAAAGCGCCCGGGGGTGCAAGCGGCGGCCCGGAGGTGACGTGCGCGATGCTGGCACAAGGCGATCCGGTGCGTGTGGCCGGCGAGCTGGTGCTGGCCACCGACGAAGGAGGGACGCCGTCGGTGCGCGAGCTGAGCGTCTTCTCCGAGGATTATTTCTTCAGCAATCGCTCGCTCACACTCTACCCCGATGTGGAGGAGCGATCGGACCGCTATGTGCTGGCGCTGGGCCACGCGCTGCGGGCGCTGGATCAGGCCCGCGTGCCGCGCGACGACGTCATCATCCGCAAGTTCTGAGGTCGTGACGCCGACGATGCGTCCCGCCCGTCCACAGGCTCACGCTCCCCGCGACCCGTGGTAGCGGCGCCCGCACCGCGTTTGATCCTCGCCTCGCGTTCGCCGCGACGGGCGGAGCTGCTCTCGCGGCTGGGGCTGAGCTTCACCGTACAGGTGCCCGAGGTCGATGAGNNCCGAACGCCGCCGCCGACCGCCTCGCCCGACTGAAAGCCGGGGCCGCCCTGCAAGGAGACGCACTGGTCATCGGTTGTGACACGCTGGTGGTCCATCGCGGAGACATCCTGGGCAAGCCCGCCGATCCGGCCGAGGCGGTGGAGATGCTGCGGCGCCTGCAGGGCGAGGAGCACGAGGTTTTCACCGGCGTCGCACTCGGGATGGTGGAGCGCCTCGAGAGCGCGGTGGAGAAGACGCGCGTCTGGTTCCGTTCGCTTGACCCGCAAGAATGCCAGGAATACGTTGCGACGCACGAGCCTCTCGACAAAGCGGGCGCCTATGGCATCCAGGGTTACGGTGCGGCGATCGTCGAGCGCATCGCCGGCGATTACTTCAACGTCATGGGCTTGCCGATTCAGCGGCTGCTCGAGCTGTTTCGCCGCTTCGGCTGGCGCTACGCCTTCGGCCGCCTCGAGCGGGCCGACGATCCGACGCGAACATAATCGCACCTCTCGTGCGCGAGATCGTCGCTGATCGTGGCGATTGATTTTCCCCGTGCCGTCGGCTGGCACGACGACGCCCTCCGAATCATCGATCAGACGTTGCTGCCTGGCGAGTACCAGGAGATCGACCTCGTCGAGGTAGACGACATCGTCGAGGCGATTCGCGGCCTGCGGGTGCGGGGCGCCCCGGCCATCGGGGTGGCGGGTGCCATCGGGCTCGTCGCTTCGCTCAAGGCGCACCTGAGCCTGCCAGCCGCCGAGTTTCGCGCCCGGCTGGCAGAAGCCGCGCGACACATCCGGTCGGCGCGGCCCACCGGCGCCGACCTGGGCTGGGCCGTCGATCGTCTGCTGCGGGTGGCGAGCGGGATGCCGGACGCGACGAATCGCGACCTGTGGACGCGACTGCGCGCCGAGTCGAGCGCGATCCTGGAAGAGAACCGGGAGATGTGCCGCCGCATCGGCGAGCACGGAGCCACGCTGCTCGCCTCGGGTTCCACCGTGCTCACCCACTGCAACGCCGGCGCGCTGGCGACGGCCGGTATGGGCACGGCGCTGGCGCCGATCTACACGGCCGCCGACCGGGGCGTGGGCGTGCGGGTGCTGGCCAGCGAGACGCGGCCGCTCTTGCAGGGGAGCCGGCTGACGGCCTGGGAGCTGAGCCGGGCCGGCGTGGAGGTGACGGTGCTGACCGACAGCATGGCGGCGTCGGCGATGGCGCGTCTGGGAATCGACCTGGTGATCGTGGGGGCCGATCGCATCGTCGCCAACGGGGACGTGGCCAACAAGATCGGCACGTACGGGTTGGCGATCGCGGCGCGCCACCACGGCATCCCGTTCTACGTGGCGGCGCCCTCCTCGACCTTCGACTTCGAGCTGTCCTCCGGCGATCAGATCCCCATCGAGGAGCGCGGCGCGGAAGAGGTGCGGAGCGGCTTCGGCCGCGCGACGGCCCCGGCCGAGGTCGCGATCTACAGCCCGGCCTTCGACGTCACGCCTGCGGAGCTGGTGCGCGGGATCATAACTGAGCACGGCATCTTCGAGCCGAAGAACCTGGCGGCACTGAAGACGGCAGTCGCAAGGCAATCGACCGAGTGAGGAGGGTAGCCCGTTCGCCTACTCTCCGCTCGTGAAGACCGTTGGCGTGGTTGCAGGTAACCTTTGAGCGAGACGCGTGGATCGGGGCCGGGGAGGCGGCGGGGGTCCTCCAGAGCGTAACTCGAGAGCGGCCCGGCACGGTCGGGCCATCGACCCGGTACCGCGCGCCGCGAACGGTGAAGCGGGAGGACCCCCGCCGCCGACCCAAACCACCGGCGTCCGCAGACGAGGACGATGAAGGAGTACAGGGCAAAGAAGTCGACGCTGGTCTTCACGCTCGGTTTTCTCTCCGTGTTGACGGCGGTGACCATCTTCGGCGTCTTCTTCGCGCCGCCGCGCTGGTTCTTTATCGTGCTGCTGGTCGCCCTGGCCTGGGAGTGGTACCGGCACCTGAAGGCGCCGGTCACGATCCGCATGCAGGACGACGGGTCGCTCGAGTTCCGAAGCCTGGTCGGGCGGCGCGTGCTCCAACCGCAACAGATTCGACGCGTTCGACGCGTCGGGCGGTACTGGTCGCTCGAGCACGAGGGGGGTTCGATCAACCTCTACGCGAACATGGAGGACCTGCAGGGGTTCATTGCTGGCTTGCAGGCGATCAACCCGTCGCTCGAGATCAAGACGTTCACCTGGGGTGCAAAGCGTTGAGGCCGACATGCGCGTGATCCTCGCCATCGATCAAGGCACGACCGGAACGACGGTTCTGGCTCTGGATCAAGCCGGCGCCGTCGTGGGCCGCGCCTACCGGGAGTTCAAGCAGCATTACCCGCGGCCGGGCTGGGTGGAGCACGACCCGGAGGAGATCTGGCGTACGGTCCAGGCCGTGGTGAAAGAGGCTCTGGCCGCCGGCGGCCTCGCGGGCGATGACGTGGCCGGCATCGGCATCACCAACCAGCGCGAGACGGTGGTGGTTTGGGATCGGGAGACGGGCGCGCCGATCCACCGCGCCATCGTCTGGCAGTGCCGTCGCACGGCGCCGGAGTGCCAGGCGCTGAAGAAGGCGGGTCACGAGGCGTTCATTCGCGAACGCTCGGGGCTGGTCATCGATCCCTACTTCTCGGGGACCAAGATCGCCTGGCTGCTCGACAACGTGCCGAACGCCCGGGCCCGCGCCGAAGCCGGCGGGCTGGCGGCGGGCACCATCGACAGCTGGCTGATCTGGAAGCTGACCGGCGGTCGGGTGCACGCCACCGAGCCGACCAACGCGTCGCGCACGCAGCTGTTTCGGATCGATGAGCGCCGCTGGGATCCCGAGCTTTGCGAGGTACTGAGAGTCCCGGAGACGGTGTTGCCTGAGGTACGGCCGTCCGGCGGAGTCTTCGGCTCGACCGATGCCGCTATCGGTCTGGAAGCGCCTGTCGCCTCGGCGATCGGCGACCAGCAAGCGGCGCTCTACGGGCAAGGGTGCTGGGAGCCCGGCATGGCGAAGTGCACGTATGGGACCGGCGCCTTTCTTCTGGTTCACACCGGCGACGACGTGGTGCCCTCGGCTCACGGGCTCATCACCACGGTGGCGTGCGGGCCCCAGGGCGAAGCCGCCTACGCGCTCGAGGGCTCGATCTTCATCGCCGGGGCCGCGATCCAGTGGCTGCGTGATGAGCTGGGTCTGGTCCGCGACGCGGCCGAGACGGAGGCGCTGGCTCGTTCGCTCGAGTCGAACGACGGCGTCTACTTCGTACCGGCCTTCGTCGGGCTCGGTGCGCCCCACTGGCTGGCGGGTGCTCGGGGCACCCTGGTGGGGCTGACGCGCGGCTCGGGACGCAGCCACCTGGCGCGGGCGGCGCTGGAGTCGATGGCCTACTCGGCCCACGACCTGATGGAGGCGATGGCCGCCGACTGGGGCCACCCGGTCGTCGAGCTGCGGGCCGACGGCGGCGCCGCGGCCAACGACTGGCTCATGCAGTTCCAGGCCGACGTCGCAAGCGTTCCGGTGGGACGACCGGCGCTGGTCGAGACCACCGCCCTGGGCGCGGCGGGCCTGGCTGGCCTCGTGGTTGGTTTCTGGAAGAGCACGGAGGAGCTTCGGGCTCTTCAGACGCTGGATCGACGCTTCGAGCCGGCGCTCCCAGACGGTGAGCGGACGCGTTTGATCCGTGGCTGGCGCCGGGCCGTGAGCGCCGCGGCGTCGTGGGCGCAGGCGGCGGAGGGCGACGGATAGATGTGGGGGCGAGCCGCGTGAGCCAGCCGCTACGCATCGGCGTGATCGGCAGCCACCAGTGCGGCGCGGAAGTCGCCGCCGACGCTCGACGGGTGGGTTCGCTGGTCGCCGAGAGCGGGGCGGTGCTCGTTTGCGGCGGGTTGGGCGGTGTGATGGCGGCGGCGGCGGAAGGCGCGCGCGCCGCTGGCGGGACCACCGTGGGCATCCTCCCCGGCACCGATCCGCGGGCGGCAAATCCAGGCATCGAGATCGCCATACCGACGGGGTTGGGGGAGGCACGGAACGCTCTGGTGGTCGGCGCGTCGGACGCGGTGATCGCCATCGCCGGAGGTTGGGGCACCCTGTCCGAAGCGGCCTTCTGTCTAAAGAGCCAGGTTCCGCTCGTTCTATTGCGCTCCGAGCTGCCGCCGCTGCCGGTGCCGCACGTCGCTATCCCGGAGGAGGCCGTGGAGTGGGCGTTGGAGCAGGCGCGGCAACGGCGGGGCTAGCACGCCCACGCGGAGGCGGAGCGCCGCGTGGCTGAGCTGGGCGAACTCAGCCTCTGGGCCGCCTTGCCTCTGGCGGTTCTCGCCGTCGTCGCCTCCGTCGCTGGCGGCTGGACGGGGCGCGCCGACCTAGCGACGGTGGGGCGGCGCGCGGCGGAAGCCGCGGCCGTTCTCCAGCTCATCGCCCTGGCCGGCCTGGCCTACGCCTTGCTCAAGGTTCAGCTGCGCTACGTCTACGTGGCGGCCGTCACCGGTTTCGATGAGCCGCCATTCTGGCGGTTGGCCGCCAGCTGGAGCGCGCCCGAGGGCGGCACCCTCGTCCTCGCCCTGCTGATCACGATCGTTGCCGCGCTCAGCGGTCGTCTCGGTCGCACCCGGCAGGCGGCGGCGCGGACCGGAGCGGTGGCGGCGCTCGCCGTCATCGGCCTGGTGATGGTGCTGGCCCGGGTTCAGCCCTTCGCACAGACTGAGGCGCCAGCGCTAGTAAGCGGGGCGTTCCCCTTCGCGTTGAAAGATCTCGCCTGGCAAATCGAGATGTGGGCGGCCTACCTGGCCATCGCTTGTGGTAGCCTGACCCTCGGCGGAGTCGTGGGCAGCCAACTAGTCGACTCCGGCGGAAACGATCCACTGGGCCGTGGTGCGATGCGCCTGGCCGCGGCTACGCTCAGCCTGGCTATCCTGGCGGCGGCCTGGCGCCTCTACGCGGGGAGCGGCCGCCTGTTCGACGTAGCCGGCCTCTCCTCGCTGGCGGTCTACCTTCCCGCCTGGATGTTGGCGCTCTCATACCTACACGCTCCGGGCGGTCCGGCGACCCCGGTCTGGGCGACGCGCTGGGCACGAATCTTCGGGGTCGCGTTCTTCCCCGCGGCGGTCGCCGCGGGCGCCGCGGTGGTCGGCGCGGCCGGACAGGTGCCATCACCCTTTCTCTGGGCTGGCGGTCTGGCGATCGGCGTGCTGGCCGGCACCATGGCCGGGTTGGCCCGCGGGCCCGAGGCGCCGACTCGCGGGTTAGAGCGGCTTCCGGGGTTTGGCGGCTGGGCGTTCGCTGCCAGCGTTGTGGCCCTGGCGTCCGCGGGGGTTGTCGTGGCTTGGTCGTTGGTCAAAGGGCCCAGGTGGTCCAGCATAACCTGGCCGGTCGCGCTGGTCGGGATGGCCGGCGCCGTGGCGTGGTCGGTGACACGACCCGGGTTCAGGAGACGGATCTGGCTGGCCGTGTGTTTGGCGGTTGGAGCAGCCGCAGCCGCCGGCGGTTACGCGCTGAGCGGAAGCGACTGGGTCTTCGTCATGGCCAGCGCCATCGCCGGAGCGGCGCTGGTGGGAACGGCCGCCGAGCTGGCCAGGCTGCGCGCGTCGCGCAGGACGCGCCGTGAAGACGCGCCGCCGATCGTGAGGAACGTACTCGGCGTGCGCAGCCGACGGCGCCAGGCTTCGGTCCTCGGTCACCTGGGCTTCGCTCTCGTTCTGGTCGGGCTGTCGGCGGAAGGCCTTCGCCTGGAGGAAACCCGTCCCTTGAGCCCGGGCGAGCGGTTCGAGCTGACCGGGCGCTTCGGCGTGCTGACGCGAGTCACTTATCTCGGGCTCTCCCGCTACCAGGTCGGCCAGCTCGACAAGCGGGTGGCGAGCTTCCGGCTGTCCCATGGGGAGTCGGGGTCACGACTCGTCACCCCGTCCCTGGTCGCCGACGTGGTGGCGGGGCGCGTGTCTCGCGAGCCCAGTCTCGTTCGGGGCGCCTTGAGCGATGTGGTCGTCGACATCGCCGGCCGAGTCGGCGACGAGGTCATCCTCTGCCGCCTGGCCTACCGGCCACTAGCCAGCTGTGTGTGGTTGGGCGGGCTTCTCCTTCTGGCCTCGTTCCTCGCCGGCGGGAGTCTACGAAGGTGATGGCACTGACGGCGGTGCTGCTCGGGCTTCTGGGTGTGACCTACGCCGTCTGGCCCCGGCGACGTTCAGCAGATCGGGCGCTTGAACTGGAGGCGGGCCCGATGCCGAACGAGGGCGAGATCGTCGAGGCGCTGCGCCGCTGGTCGGAGGCTGCCGGCGAGCTGTGAGCGGGCCCGGGGCTGGCCGCCCCCGGTCGCGACGGCCGACGCCTGGCGGCGTGGCGAGACCCGGCTTATGGTGGCGGCAGGGCGCGGCTTGACCCCGAAGAGTTCCCGAAATAGTTTGAAGCTAGCTTCTAAACCCTCGTTTCAACGCCGACATGGACGCCAACGAGATCGTCGACCTCCGCAGCGACACGGTCACGCGACCCGCGCCCGGCATGCGCCGCGCGATCGCCGAGGCCGAGGTGGGCGACGATGTGCTCGGGGACGATCCCACCGTTAAGCGCCTGCAGGAACGGCTGGCGCGGCTGTTCGGCAAGGAGGCGGCCCTCTACTTCCCCAGCGGTACGCAGGCCAACCAGGTGGGCGTGATGCTGAGCACGCAGCCCGGGACGGAGGCGATCTGCGAGGCGAACGCGCACATCTTCCACTACGAGTTCGCCGCGGCGGCGACCTGGTCGGGCGTGCAGCTGCGTCCGGTGCCCACCGAGGATGGGGTGCTGACGGCGGAGCAGGCGCGGCCATACATCCGACCGCCCAGCCCGCACCTGGCGCGGACCTCGCTCATCTGTGCCGAGAACACTCACAACATGGCAGGCGGCAAGGTGATGCCGCTGGAAGTCCTGCAGGGCTTGCGAGAGCTGGCGAATGAGCATGGGCTGCCTCTGCACCTGGACGGCGCGCGGCTCTGGAACGCGGCCGTCGCCACGGGCGTGGAGTTGTCAGAGTACGCCGCGCTGGCGGATACGGTGATGGTGTCGTTCTCGAAGGGGCTCGGGGCCCCGATCGGTTCGGCGCTGGTCGGCCGTGCCGAGGCGATGGGTCGGGCGTGGACGTTGAGAAAGCGGTTGGGCGGTGGCATGCGACAGGTAGGCGTTCTGGCGGCGGCCTGCCTGTACGCCCTCGATCATAACCTGCCGCGCATCGGCGAGGACCACGGGCGGGCGCGGCGGCTGGCGGAGTTCGTCGATGGGCTGGACGGGTTCAGCGTCGTGCCGCCGGAGACGAACATCGTGATGATCGATATCGAGCGAGAAGATCTGCCGCCAGGCGATGTGGTGAGGTATCTGCAGGGGCGGGATGTGCTGCTGCTGGCCACGGGGCCGAGGCGGTTGCGGGCGGTAACGCACCTGGACGTAGATGATGCGGGAATCGATCGGGCGTGTGCTGCGATTCGGGCGCTGGTCGACGAGTTGACGGTTGATAATCGGTTGAGCGTCTTGGGCTAGAGTCGGTCCGTCGGTCGTTCGCTGGACTTCGAGCGAGCGGGCGCTCCCAGGCGCGGGCAGTTAAGGAGGGGACATGGTTGCGGAGCTGAGCGAGGAGAGAAAGAAGGCGCTGAACGTCGCGATCTCGCTGGTGGAGCGTCAGCACGGCAAGGGCGCGATCATGCGTATGGGCTCGGAGGGGGCGCGGGTGAAGGTCGCGGCGATCTCCACGGGCTCCATCGCCCTGGACGCGGTCACCGGGATCGGCGGGGTTCCGCGCGGGCGCGTGACCGAGGTCTACGGGCCGGAAGCCTCGGGAAAGACGACGCTCACGCTGCACATCATCGCCAGCGCGCAGAAGGCCGGCGGCGTCGCCGCCTTCATCGACGCGGAGCACGCTCTCGACATCAACTACGCCGAGAAGCTGGGCGTCGATATCGAGAACCTGCTGGTCTCGCAGCCGGACACCGGCGAACAGGCGCTGGAGATCGCCGAGGTCCTGGTGCGCAGCGGCGCCGTGGACGTCGTGGTGATCGACTCGGTCGCCGCTCTCGTACCCCGGGCGGAGATCGAAGGCGAGATGGGGGCGTCGCACGTCGGCCTGCAGGCGCGGCTCATGTCGCAGGCGCTGCGCAAGGTGACGGGCGCGATCAGCCGCTC
>JABAOF010019842.1_pt2 | contig 10303 bp, 14 predicted proteins | sample 7062171 | NCBI WGS metagenome assembly JABAOF01 (sample SAMN14538628, study PRJNA623070) | marine sediment metagenome | biome: marine biome [ENVO:00000428]; feature: marine pelagic biome [ENVO:01000023]; material: deep marine sediment [ENVO:00002113] | place: India: Gulf of Khambhat ... | reverse complement strand
CCAAGAAATGGTGCAACACACATGGAGCCGATTATTACTACCACACTGTTGGCTAACAAACCCCCAGTAGCAAGAAGAGCTGATGTTGCAACGAGAGCAAAATAGCCCAGTGAAAATTCACTTCCTTCCTCGCTAACACGCTCCAGGTGAGAATAAAAGTTTCTAACGCCCCAAACTTTCACAAGATGCCCTCCTATATTTTCTTGAAGTTGTTGAACCTAAGGATTATGGAGGCTGAATACTAATCAACAAACTCATAACTATAGAAGATGTCTCCCGAAGCGCGCGCATGATGCATGCATGCATGCATGCATGTTGTAGTTAGTCTCAATCCTCAGGGTTTGCTGACTTAAAGAACTGGACGCTGGAGCGACAAGGCAGTATCAATACAAAGTCTTGCATTGCCTAAAGTTGGGTTGTCAATCTCTCCATGCAACAGTTTATTTCTTATTCCTTTCAGGATATCTAAATCATTTTTTGTGTTTTTTAATGCACCATCAATATCGCTTAGAAATAATGTTTCAATTATGTATTCTGTGTTCCATCTCATCAGTTCGTTTATTCCACGCATAGTCTTTTTTCTGATAAATTGAAACCACATTCGGTAAAGGAACATTTCAATTGACACCCATCCTAGGACGAACGCAGTAAAAGGCTCATTTTTGTTGTAGTAGTAAACTGCTTCTATTGCTCTTAAATAACAAAGATTCTGGTAGGCTATCTTAGTTCGCCAATCTTTATGCACTTTTTTATCATATCTGAACGCATGAAAAATTAGTTTCCGTGCCTTCTCAAGTAAATTTTTGGCTATTTCTTTCCCTTGTTTATAAAAAGCTAGGGTCATGTTCATCAGAAATGTTCCATAGTTAAGAATTGATTCAATATCTTGGGGCGTTCTTTTGAGTATTGTATCGAATATGAGTTCAGATTCCCTAAACCATCCCTTTTCAGAATATTGAATCGCTAAACCATTAAAGAATGGTCTATGCTTAAGCCTTTTAAATACGACCTTTCCTTTCTCTTTTCTCTCTGGTGTCAAAACCAAGATTTCATCTTCGTTGATTGCGGAAAGATATTTTGCTACAGTCTCTTTTCCTTCATTTTTCACTATCCATTCGGTCAATGTTTCAATACTTTTGTCTTTAAGCTTTCCTTCTTCTACGATTTTATCTATAATTTCAGTCGGTTTCATCTTAACCAACAAATATGTGCTTTTAAGGTTTATTTATGTGATTCAGTTTTGACAGAGAAAAGGTTAATCGAACATCAAAATTCTTACAAAAGGCTTCCAGATGGATTTCTGGAAATGAGTTTGAATCAGAATTAATCGCATGCGTATAGTAAAGACCCTAAAACTAACGCAGTGGTAAAATCACCTAATCTCTATTCCTTGAGGTTTCTAAGGTTATAATATCCCCTTTTTTCGCTTCTACGCAATTCCCAAATTCCATGTTCACTATCAATTAGAACGATTGCTTCACCCTTCTTAAGTTTGATAGTCACTAATTTGTCAGGGTCATAGAGTTCTCTTCGTCCACCTTTTCCAGCAATACCCTTGAAAGACACCCCTAACTTGCCTTCGATTTCTTTGATATTGGTTGGAGACTTAATTTCAACCATCTATTTCACAGAAACATGTTGGAAAACTTCCTATTTAGAGCTAGTGTTGAAAAGGAAACGCCAAAAGAGGAGAGTAATAAGTGAAACTAAAAGTTGTTTTGAACACGTCATGCATGCATGCATCGCGAAACTCCATTAAATTCAACATTGTCTTACATGCGCGCGCATGATTTTGAGAGAGAGATAAAGCTTTTATTTTATGCAGGTACATATATACCTACATAATAAATGCCCTGCTTTGGCATCTTCCAGTAAGCATCTAAGAAGGTCAATTATGCTTAAAATCAGACTTGAAAAGGTAATCAAAGAGTTAAGAACCTACTTAAATGAGGATGGCGAAGACCTAGAACTCACAGATGTGGACGAAGAAAAAGGCGTGGTTAAAGTTAGGTTGAAAGGCGCAAGTGTTCACTACCACAAGTCCCTAATAACTCTCCAACTGGAAGTAGAAGAATTCTTGCGAAAGAAAATTCCCGAAATCACGTGGGTTGAAGCACTACCCTAATTGCAGCTATCGGAATTTTACGGGAATACAATCACGGGGAAGAAACCGAACACATCAAGCGCGTCATGCATGCATGGACCTTAGTAAACGAGTACCGATGCGAGCGTAGCGAGCGCATTGGAGAGAGAGGAGATAAAAGCTTTATTCTTCTTCTTCTCTCACACGGGGGGCTTTGCCCCCCATACCCCCCCTTCTCTCTCGAAATATTGCGCTCGCTCGCTTCGCTCGCTTCGCTCGACTGGATTCCCAGTAGTCTCTCAGTTTGTTTCTGGACAAAAGAGCGCGCGCTTAATTATGCGGGCTTACTTGTTCTTTATGAACTGTTCAGGATTTCTTTTAAAGGCAAATTTGCATGATGGGCAGCAAAAGTAGTATGTTTTACCCTTGTATTCTATTCTGTCCGCTTTTTCTTCATCAACTTCCATTCCACAAACTGGATCTTTAGCCATCTATTTCACCTTTTTTATTTAACTAATCTAACACATATGTTAATTGTCTTTTGCGCGCGCACCTTGGAGTCCAGCTTTTCTCTACAGTATTTAATTATTTTTTCACATTTGGGACGCTATTGTTGCTGTTCCCTACTCTTTGGATTAGTCGTGGTGTACTAATGTCTATCTTGTGTTGTTTGCATGTTTCTAAGACCGCCTTTCTTAGGTTGGCGTCTATTTCTGGAAGGCGTTTTATTTGGTTAATAAATACGTAGAGAGTGTATTCAACTGCGAAATCTCCAAAGTTGGTCATCCAAACATAGGGCTTGGGATTTTCTAACACTTCTTCCACTTTGCTTGCAGCTTCCAGCAGAGCCTTCTCGACTTGTTCAGCATTCAGTTCGTATCCAGCAGTAATTGAACAACTTCTTCTCACTATTCTCTTCTTTCCATAGTTATCTATTTCTGATTTTAGCAATTCTTGATTTGGAACCGAAACGAGAACATTGTCTAGTGTTTTCATCCTTGTGTAAATCAAATCTACGGCTTCAACATCTGCGAACTGACCGTTGAAAAAGATTCTATCACCAATTTTGAAGGGTCTGCTGGTCATTACTATTATTCCTGCTAGAGCATTGCCAATAGTGTTCATAGCTGCAAAACCTATGATGGTGCCCCCAGCGAGAGCCAACAAACCGGCTATTATGCCTACCTCAATACCGAACTGCGCAATAACAACAGCTAGAATTGCTAGACCTGCTACCCATTGGAAAATTCTTTTCAAAGTGAAGGCGATATTTTCTTCAAGCTTTCGTTGTTCTTTCAACCTTGTTATCTGTCTTGTAAGAAGTTTATATACAAGAAAAACGATGACAACAGCTATTGTGGAGAAAAAAATTCTGTCTAAATTGGAAGAAACCCAGCCAACAAAATCGTCTAAGATACTCATTCCATTTCCCTCTCTTGAGTAATTCTTTGTTTCGGCTATAACCTTTTCCAACATTCCATTTATGTTTTGTAAGGTCTCTAACTGTTACCTCTATCCTCTACCTAACCACTTGTTTTTGTTTATAAGGCGAAAAAGGAGAACTACCAGAGCATGCATAAACTCCTTATGTCCCAGTAGTCTCTATATTGCGCGCGCAAGAATAATCTACTTTTTCTGGGGGGGCACTGGGATTAGTTTCACTATTCCCAGGTCTTGAATTGGAATTACTCCAAAATCTGAATCTTGAGAGGCGGGATCTAGTGGAATCCAGTCATGTAGGTTCTTTCCATCATTGAGTTTCCTGCTTTTGAATGGCTTGGTGTAGTCCGGCGCATTAGGAATATATACCGCAGAATATACGTGATCAGGAACTCCGTTATTATTTGTATCTGCGAATATCAACGCTGACTCGAAGCCAATAGCGGAAAGAAGTGAACTTAGGAGAATCGCTTGGTCCTCACAGTCACCTCCTCGTAGCTTCAATGTTGTTTCTGGAGATTGAATTTCCTCCAGACCCATAGGATCATAGATATACTGTATTTCATCCCTGACGAATTGAAAGATTCTTCTTGCTTGCTTAAAGTCGCCTGCTTCAAACAGTCGCCCCAAATCTATGGCAAGCTCACGTAAGCCTGCAGCGTTTGGATCAACCGAATCAATGATTTTGGCAACGGAGCGGTCGACGTCCTTCACATGGTCAGCTTTTTCCTTGCCTTTGATTTCGTTCATGACCTGCATAGTGGCTTTGCATAAGGTTTCCCTCACTCTATTGTTTAGTTTCGAAAGCCACAATATTTCATTCCTGTTGTACTCCATCTTTGGATGTTTTCCCATCAACGGAAGCAGCATCGAATCGAGTGTTATGTTGATTCCTAAAGCATGTCCCAAGTAAGCGAGTGTTAGAGCATTGTCTTCCTTAGCTCGATCTCTTTTTGCCAAAGCAAAGTAATGTAGTGTTGCGCATTGCATGAGACGTATTATTTGGCGCAGGACGTTGTATTCATTTGGTCCAATAGTAGTTAATGAAAAGCCCACTGCAAGTTTATTTCTTGCTTCATTGATGGAGGAAATTGCGCTTTCAACATCTCCCTTGCTAAGTTTCGTGATCGCCTCTTTCAATAGCTGATTGGATTCGGTTAAGAGTGTTTCTGTCAAGAACCATCTCTCTAAATAACTACTTCTGGGACATAAATTTATGGAGCCATTTTTCTACACGCGATTTTAAGGGTTTTGGTCCAGATACTGTTCCGTCTTGATCGATAATAACTTCTTGGTTTCGAAACCTTAGAATCCCACTTACCGGATCGAAATCGCTGATGCTCCTCTTTGCGAGAAATGCCTTAAACTGCTCAATACTAAACTCTTTGTGGGCAATAACCTCTTGTCCCTCTGCTCGCGCGCTTGGAACCACTATCACACTGTCACAGTAGGGACACCTAACAAATTTAGAATCGGAGGATATCTTACCCTTATAGACTGCTTTACAGTTTTCGCATATCAGGCTCAAACAGCTTCTCCACCGACTGCACGTTGGATGGCAGTAACCCAATCCTGTGCATTGTAGACTTCAAAAGCAGGGTTCTCCATTCCTTGTTCAGTATCCAACGAAACCACAAGAACTTGATATTGTTCTTTGCTAAAAAATGATGGTGGTGTATTCAAGGTTCCTTTCTTCCTTGTACGGGTTTCGACTATAGCTCCAACAACATTTTCTATAGGGAGGTTTATTTTCACTCCGACTGTTTGAGTCTCAGTTTTCTTGCCGAATCCTAGAAAACCCCCGGACTTAACTCTTGTTTGTTGCAAAAAGAGGAATCGTTTGTTGGTTAGAATTAGTTTTCCTATCATCACAGATCCAATCTTGCTATAGCCGCTGTGGTAAGCCACACTAGACTGTTCTCTAACAACGTTCTCTCCACGACCAAGGAAAAAACTCATTCTTTTTGTCACCCCCCTTCCTTTTTATTGTGTGCGCATGCATGCATGGTTAATACGCGCATTTATTGTATCTTTAAAATTGAATATTAGTATTTCGCATACTTTTCAAATAGGATGCGATGGTCAAAAATTGCAAATGAAACACGGTCAACAACTATCTCGACAACCCGTGACGATATTAGGTTAATTTTAAACAAACAGTCAAAGGAAAAGTTAAAATTATGCAAAGCGCGCGCGCATAATTTTGAGAGAGATTAACCCTTTATCTCTCTCACACGCAAGAATCTCTGTGGTCTTTTCATATCCCAGTATTCTCTAGATTCCGCACGATTCAGGACATCTCTTTTTTGCCTTCAGAAATGATGAACGTGAGAGGCGCCAAGGAAATCTCACATTGCGCGCGCATGCAATATGGCGGCTAATATTGTGGCTAAGAGTATTAACAGGCCACCTATCAATTGAGTGATTGTAAGGACTTCGTTGAATATGACCGCGGCTGCGAGAACTGATGTGACAAGTTCTCCTGTGCTAAGAATAGAGGTTCTTGAGGGTCCAACTATTTTCAGTCCTTGGAAGAATATTGTTATGGCAAGGAAAGTGCAGATTAAGGAAGTCATTATCACCCATGTCCATGCCTCAAGATTCCACTCAAAATGAAGCTCGCGTGTCATTATACCATATATTCCGAAGCTTAGGCTTGCGGCTCCCATTATGTAGAATGACCCTATTTCGCCACTAAGGCCGTTTAGTACTCGTGTGCTAGCCAATATATAGGCGGTATAGGTGATAGCGGCGCCTAGCGCAATCGAGACACCGACGACCTCTACATTTGGTATAGGGTTTGTCACAAGAGCCAAACCAACTAACGCAAGCAATAGTGAAAGAGTGACAGAAACAGAAATCTTCTCCCAACCCAAAGCCAGGGAACCTGCCATAACAAAGGCTGGGTATGTGTTGAGAACCAGAGCAGCGACTGAAACGGGAATATGGAGGAGTGCTATGAAGTAGAGTGTAGACTGGAGGAAATATCCGATTCCCCCCAGAGCCAATAGAGCTAAGAGATGGTTCCTTGATGGGATGGCGGCTCTATCGGTCAATTTAAGAAGAATGCCCATTAGAAGAAATGCTAAGACGAATCTGACGAAAAGAAGCTCTTGCAAACCGACACCACTTCCATAGGCCAAACGTGCGAAGATTGGCATAAATCCGAAGGAGACCGCTGAGACCAAGACGAGTATACTTCCACGCCATCGAAGGTTCATAGAGATCAACCACCTGCGCCACAAGAATCTTTCAAGTTTTCTTTCTTCAACCAGAAATCTGTTGTGGTCAAAAGAGGCACGCTCATGCGCGCGCAACTCAGCTATATAACGGCTTGAAATAGAACATATGTCATCATCAAAACTATGCCACCGACTTTTGACACTCCGCCTCTTGTGAGAAAACGCCAGAAGATGATGGTTGTTATTAGCAAAAACGGGAGAATTTCTGTGAAGATTGTCATGTCAACTGCAAAGGGTGAAGTGAGGAGAACTAGTCCCAACACGAGAGTTAGATTTGTGAGGTTGGAGCCAATAATGTCTCCAATTGCCAGTTGAACACGCCCTCGTCTAACAGCTGTAAGGTCCAGGGTGAGTTCCGGGAGGGAAGTACCTATCGAAACTACCTTTGCTCCAATCAAGATCGGTGGAGCAGCGAGAAGGAGGGCAATGTTAAGGCCGGATGAAACCACTAAACGTGCCGCTATCATAACGGCAGCGAAGCTGAGAACTAACATTGCGAGAGGCGTTTTCCTATTTTCTTTCCTAACTACTGCCGACGTGTTTCCTTTGACCATTGGCGTTCTCTTTTTTGTCATCAAATAGGTGTTGATTAAGAAGGTTCCCAAAAGAACAACGCCTATGATGGGGCTAAGGGCGGTGAAGCTTCTAATTGGCTGATAATTGAATATAACAAGAACCAAAGGGATTAGGGAAGTGATGAAAAGGAGGTCTGTTAGCTCTACCAAAAGGTCTGTGCAGCATGTTTTGAGATAACCAAGCATTCCCAGTATGCCCAGAACTGCCCCCACGTTGAATACGTTTGATCCAATAATGTCCCCTACGCTGATGCCGGGGTTTCCTTGAAGAACTGAAAAAAGGGCAACAATTATCTCCGGCGTTGAGGTCATCACTGCGAGAATTACAAACCCTGTTGAAGCTTCGCTCAAGCCCGTGAGCTCAATTAGTTTCTCTATCGATTTTATAGTAAAATGGCTGGCCGATGCCAAAACAACTAAGGATATAGCAAAGATCAATAACTGGAAAATGAGCTCAATCATTGCATTTCACATAATTCAATCCGCATTAATTATGTTTTGCTCCAGTTGCTTTGTGTGTGGAACAAACCGTTTCGTCCTCCCAACGCAAGGTCAAAGCTTGAGGCATCTCAGAAACGCGAGGAAGACCTGGAGCGCGCGCTCCTTGCTAGTTCATTCATTCCAGTTTCTGGCATTTCCATGCCTTCAGTCATCCAGTATTCAACAAGAATAGCCCTGTCTAAGTACATTGCTGGTAGCCTTTCTTTCTTAAGTTTCCCAGTAGTTGTGATTGTTGTTTTTTTATCAAAAACCCTTCTTTAATTAACTTATGACACCTATTCGTATACATTCGGTTACATTTTGTTCATAGATTAGCGACATTCGTGAATGCAAAACTTTTAGAAGAACCCTATAAACCCATTATGCGCGCGCGTTAACCTCTTCTTAAGCCAAGAAACAAACCAACGAAAAAGCTTCCTACAAAGGGGGTGCTTGACACTAAAGCTTCAAACCCTAAGCGATTAAGAAAAACATCAGCATACCCCGTTATGGTTGCGCCCAATTCTTCAAAATTTAAGTCTATGGCTTCGATGTGTGTCATGTACATGAGTAGAAAAGCGAAAACTCCAAGGGTGAACGCCAGGCTCAAAAGCTTCTTTATTAGGTACCCTATAAAATACCCTGCGATAGCACCTATGGCTAACAATTCCACGACTGGACTTAACAATTCCATTTTCGCATTTTCTTCATCAAGCGTGATCTACTGAAATAGATTATGAATTTATAAAACTAGTTTTGAATATCTATCACGTGGCACCTTTTTCTGATATGGTTTTTTGTCTATTCATGGATGAAAATATTATGCGATGAATAAACCGTGAGAAAAGCTGACAATAAAGCCAGCTTTCAGAACAGAAATCCAACACGCCCCAATGCGCGAGTCAACTTCCTCCTCTTTTTTTGTTTGGTTTCTGGAGAGGGGGTCCATTCTACACATCTTCTTATTTTGTATATGTATCAAGATTGGAAATAATTGATATATTAAGAAACAATAAAGAACAACGTACAGAGCATAATATCGTAGGAGTTTGATTTCGTTGCTAAAAAAGATTCGTAAAGTGTTTTCTGGTGAACATCGAGAGGAAAAATGGGACCTTTCTGTTAAAACGTCATCGAATAGAGAAAAAGATCCCTCCGGATGTCTTCATCGTTTTGGATATTTGGCTAACCGTGATAAGGAAACTCCTATTCCGCAAGAATGTATAAGTTGCCTTAAAGTATTGAAATGCATCGAGTTTAATCTAATATGATACGTGTGGAGCGACTGAAGCGCGCGCTTCGTTTTTTCATTTGTTGCTAGGTCAGTTATTGTTACTAATGATTTTGCCAGAGCTTCGTAGTAGTATAGAAGGTATGATCAAGGCTACTAGAACAGGTGCAAGGCTCATAGTTGTAAAGATTTGCAGATGGAATAAAGGTTGTCTTGTTCCGAGGCAGTAAGCCGCTGTAGTTATTGGGATAATTAGCCAGAAGAGACTCAGGGAGACACGTAGCTCTTTAACATCCTCTACTATATGCACGCTTGAAAACAGGTCCATCAGGATTTTTGATATCGAAAAGAATGCCGCAAAAAAGATTATCAGTCCTACCAGTAACGATGTTCCTTGAGTTAGGATACCCTTCGCAATCAATGCTGCGACATCGCCGAAAGGTCTAATTCCGCCGACAATAAGGTATCCCGTGGGGTTCAGAAAAGTCCAGAAAGAAAGCCAAAAAAGTAAGGTCGATAATCGCCAATCCTTCATGATTTTGAGAAGAAGCAACGCTTGGAGCACACAAGAAACAATTAGGCAGACAAGTATACCTCCACCGTCGATCCAAATCAACTGCCAATCCTCGAAACCGCCTAGGGGCGGATGAGGTGTTATACTAGAGAGCTCGTAAGGCCAGAGTAGAGATATATGAACTCTAACGATCTCGCCACCAAAGAGGAGAACAAAGAAGCCGTGACCCATAACCTCGTGAACAAGCTCTCCAATGACTTTCATCGCAAAAGCCAGAAAGAAGAAGACCACTAGAAATTTGCCTTTACTATTCATTTGGCTTCACTAGAAAACTTATGGATCACGATTCCCAAAAATAGAAGGAGAAGTCCTGCGACCAAAAGAGGCAACGCATAAGGCCTTAAAGGATAGGTTATTACCGGGAGAAGACCCGTCGAGCTGGATTCATAGAAGTAAGAATAGGCTGCAACCACTGGTAAGACTATCCCGAACAGTAAGCAAATCTTAACGGACAGCTTCATCTTGACAACCCCTCTTGTTCACATTATCGCTGTGCACCGAGACTATTTATTACTAGAGTTTAGAACAGCAATGCGCGCGCGCATGGCAGTTGTGGCAATATTTATAAGACTGACCAGTCGTATTAATTAATGTAAACCGGAGGCAAAAAAATGACCCCCAGGCTAACCCAAGAAGACTATAACGCAATCCACGAAAAAATTATGAGTGCAGCAGAAA